>Ga0224511_10003021_pt1 | contig 11825 bp, 7 predicted proteins | sample SF_May12_sed_USG_2_FD_169988 | JGI IMG/M metagenome (GOLD analysis project Ga0224511, IMG submission 169988) | Sediment microbial communities from San Francisco Bay, California, United States - SF_May12_sed_USGS_8_1 | ecosystem: Environmental > Aquatic > Marine > Sediment | place: USA... | reverse complement strand
CTTATGTTAGCTTAAGTTAATGAAATGATCTATTTCTATTTATTTAATATAGGTTCGCAATATACGGCGTCTGTATTTGAAATGCCGGCACTCTTCGTGGAATTTGATTTTGCCCGTCCAAGCGCCGTACGCCGTTGCCGGTGACATCCGACATCGCCGATTGAAATTGTCTTTACAAATAATATTGTCCTTAATCCGTCGATGTGAGGAAACGCTGGTCGGGAACCGAACGACCGATGTCACTTTGTCCTGAATAACTCAACACAGCATCGTACGGGCGCCGGCAAATGTCAGAAGTACTTCTACGATCTGTATAATGGATCGTTATTGAACGAGTGTTCCTGTCGCCAGACCGACACCCTACCGCGCCCTTAGATGCTTGTCGACCGTATTGTGTCCCGGGTCTGTCTACACTGGGTATGGTCATATGTGAGCGTGTTCACAATGCTGGGCACAAAACTGTAACATAAACACTAAACATAACATTCTTCAAAACAAGTGGATTACGCATTTATTTTATGTATGGACACAACGGTTCAACAACAGAATTACACAAATTAATAATATTCATCTTTATTTAATGGTTTATGAAATTACTGGTCTCTTTTTTGATGAAATGGCCAAAAATTTTATGCCAAAAAATGATTCGTGTCCCTAACAAAACTGTCTTTACCACCATGTTTATATGACTTGTTTCCAAATATGCGTGACTCTCGCCTTATATCTTATACAGTTTCGATATTGATAGATGTTGCATTTTGCATTCTTGATGACTTTAATGTGTTAGGTTACTTTTTTTCGAATGTTTTTCTGTCAAATTTGTGACGGATGGACACACTGTTGGGTGGAAATGGCTAATTGGTTGTGGTGACATGGCCAGTTTGATTTTCTTCAGGGGAGTCAGTACACTTATAACCTCTGGTTGGGTCTTTGTTCCAATGACAAAAACATTTCGTTAGATTTACTATTTTAGGTGGAACTAGTTATTGTGGGACGCAAAATAAACACTCGAGTGTAAAGGACCACAACAACAAGTCTCCAACTTCCAATGGAATGTCACTACTTTTTCGTTGGTGCATGAAGTTTAATACGGCTAAATGTGAAAGGTATGTTCCTATAAAATTTTGAGTTCTGCATGCCAGCGTGAAATCTATTGTTTTGGCTAATTAATGGTTAATTAATGGTTAATTAACGATTTTTGTTGAGTTTTATCACTAACTTTATGCACCAACGGAGGTAATCTTAGAGCTTTATAAGTCAAACATCAATAGTTTGTCCAAAAAAGACAAATCAATTTTGGTTCAAACTTTTGTTTACGTCCTACTTTCTAACCTTTTCATTTTTGGAAAAACTATTGATGTTTCACCCATAAAACTGTAATGCATGGAGTTTTATATGCCTAAGTGTGAAAGGTATGCTCCTATTAGATTTTGAGTTCTGTTGAGTTCATGTGCTGTGTGTACAAGATAAGACTTGCAAGTGTTTCCTGCCCCTGTCTGTCATTACACAATTAATACATATCCTTAATGGAATTTGAAGACATCACTTACTTTCTAACAAAGTTGGCCAAAATAGCTGTCCATTGATCCTTGACAGTAATCATTCTAAGTTTTCTGGCATGTGTAAGATAAATGTACAAGTACTTAGCCTTGTGTTGTTTGTTTCCTTTTTTAATTCGACGCCGTTTGTCTTTTTTAAAGACATTTCTTGTTACACCTTTTTCAATAAACCATTTAGTATTTCAGCTACCTTGTACTATTTTTTCATGCATTTTTATTAGCTAAATGCCCAAGTGTGGAGTAATTTTTGCTTCTTTTTTTTGCATTTGGTTATATTTAGGAAAACTGTCTGAACAAGCTGCTTTGAAAGGACCTCATGTCATATACCGTCAGAAAGTAGAAGCAATATAGAAACTGTAGATATGATGTTCTAAATGTTTAAGAGATGAGCACTTAATTTTCTTTCCAGATACATTTACACCATATCAAAGATGTTTCATTTTTAGCAATAAAGTGGTATTTTGGATGATAAATGCTTCCAGCGGTAGTTTTCAACATAGCAGGCTCTTCAATTTTACTTAACATATTTCATGGAGTAAGGGCACATATAACCAGGCCCTTAATTTCCGTGGAAAACAAATTTAGTTTTTGTGGAAAGGTAGGATTGAAGTTCAATTGCTTTGATGCCGAGCATTGTGAACACGCTCCTGGTTTTTTATTAATAATTGTGTTTCATTATCGTCATATGACATTATCCATCTGCAAGGGCTTCTCATTTATATTCTTCTAACTTATTTGTCGTGTACTATATTGCATAATATTACACATTATATCTTAAGTAATGCAGACTGATCTGCTTATTTATTTCATGTATGTATATCACGATATCATACATGTATTTGTGTATTGAATGTAACTGCTAAATGGCGAATGATCCAGTAGCGATAAGCTGTCATGGTGTTCATGCCGTTCACGTTTACAACCAACGTACATGAGTTATTGCATGGCGCGCTGGGAACGCCCAAACATGTAGCAAATGCAATTTTGCAACTCTTTTACGTGGATGGAAATTAGATCCATTTCATTTAATAAGTGTATTTCATGCAAATTTTGCCTTAATCAGATCATCACTGTTATTTGCTGTTCTTATGATTCCTCTATTCCTCTATGGGATAACGGATAAATAAGCTAACTGTTTTGTGTTTTGTTTTGTAAAGAATTGTGCGACTGATATGCACGCTTATCAGGTGAAACTAGGGCCATGGGTTTCATTACGTCTTGTTCTGCGTTTTTCGTGATGTGTTGTGTTTGTTTGTTTGCTTTGTTGTGTTTTTATGTTGTTTTTGTATGGAACAATTTTGATATAGAGTCCGTAAATCTGACTCAGTCTGCGTTGTCTATAACATTTTGTATTTCAACAGCTCCTCTATTTATTTAACTATAATTGTAAAGAAACAGTCAATATCGCAAAGTCGATTTTCGTATTGTTACCGTATGTTTTAAAAGAAATGACAATTAACTAACATGTTTCGTATTTTATGTTATGTAGCAAACAGATTGATGTTTAAAACTGCTTTGTTGACTAACAGAAATATATTGGTATCATTTAATATTCATATGCCTCCGCACCGTAAAACCACCTCCATACAATAGTATGCGTAGTCACCGACCCAACGTTTTTGATGTTGTTGTTAGCTTGGTTTGTAATTGAGATTCCATCAAAATAAAAGACAGAAATATGCCATATGCAATGTTTGGCCTGATTACATGTTTTAGTTATTTTTGGCTTGATTTATGTCACTATCCTACTTATTTCAAGTTCGCCTATTTGTTACCACCAACGCTCAACATGTTTGATAAAAAGAAAAAGCCGTTTTCTTCAAAATGCCTACATGTAACATGCACTGCTTACAGAATAGCCATGTTTATTTGACGGATTTTATAACTTACAATGTATCGCACAATAACTTGTTTTGCTCTCTATTCTGGCTTTCAGAACCAACACATGTTTAGACGAAGGCTTTCTTCATTTGTCGTGATACTTTAACCCGTTGATATTGATTATAACTAGGATAGTTCAATAGCAACATCCTGAAAAACACAGGTTGTTTTTTGGTGCAACTATTGCATTTATATAAAGATATATAGAGCTTGTTTATATTGCCTATAAATATAAAAAAATACAATTTAATAGAACTACAGTAATGCAAGAAAGTTTACCTTCGGTCTACGCATGAAGTGAAAAGGAATATTGACCATACCATCAACGACGTTTTATTTGCTGCCCTACATAATTTGACAACATAATTTAATTGATTTTAAAAAGACATTCAAAAATGTAAAATGGTGTGCTTTTGCATAAGAACGAGATAATTTTTACTTTCAATCAATATATTCTAAAACAACCATGTGATTGATATGGCTGTTTATTTTGTTGTTGCTCATGTGTGAGCACATAAAACTTCAAACACATTATTATCCTAAATTATCCCATATAAAACCAGCAAAGACCATACAAACATATAATTACGACATCAAGTGACAAGGTCCGAGACACCAACGTCCTAACTGTGACATAAATGACTTCTTCAGTGGCAAAATAAGTATGTATCAATAAATGCATTGCACTTCTCATACCAATTTAGTGAGGTTTTCCCGTCAATATGAATGAAACTTTCCCCAATTTTTCAAAGAAACATGCTAATACATGTATGTTTTTTTTAATAAAATCGTTAGTTGACTATAATAAAAATTATTGGCAGCAATGGGGCACGTATTGTAAACATTCAAATACTCGTAGCAAGTTTCTTACGGCTTTAGTATTAGTAATTGACGTAATAATTAACTCTCAACGGATCTTGATCACAAAAATATACAAGTCACAAAACATACTGATGCATGTTTATGTGAACAAATTGTATATTGTTGATAACTTCGTTCACTATTTCACGACGCTATTCCTTAAATCTCCTAGGTAAAGCAATAATAAACGAGTGGTTGTAGACTCTAAAGATGTGTTGCAATTTCCTCGGGGTTGCATGCCGCAACAAATCTCGAACATTTGCGTATTGCCAATTATAGAAAGAAACACAATTTTACAGATCCCTGTTGTAGTATGATTGTATGCCTTATTATTGATAAAAAAACTGATGAAAGGGAACCTTGCTCAAAGTCTAGATGAGGTTTTTCACAAATGCCTATACCATGAAAGCATTATGAGATTTATCTATATAAAAGGAGTAAAATAAACAAGACTTATTATTCATTAGTGTGTGTTTGTTTGTCCTCCGACATGACGTTATGCGACGATTACTTTCATGAAATTAAGAACAATATTGAATAAACTATTTATTATGAATATTATATTTCATAACAGTCATTAAACACTTTAACAAAGCAATATACTCTCAATCCCTATTATTAAAACTATTTTATGATCTTTTATTGTCCTTTCTAACCAACGTATATGACTTAAAACAATAACCGCAGATAATCTTTTCATCAGCAGGCGTTCAAGTGGACGACAGGCCTTTGTAATTCCAATCCCGTTATGTACTCTCCCCTGGGGATCAAGACTTCATACCAAGAGCTGTTTCGTTATAAACCAATAAACATCTTGATACTTTTGAAATTACATGTCAAGAAGTGTTGATTTTTAATATACGCCTGAATAAGAAACCTAAACGCTTTTGGTAGCTATAACCTTTATTGTGTTTCTGTTGCTTGGAACCGTTTTTTGCAATGATCTTTATGTTAACAACAACATTTTCTGAAGCGATAAATTGTATTTGTTAAAAGAGAAACACTTTCTTTATCTGCGTCCAGCCTAGCAACACGTATTACAACATAGATCACAGAAATGTCTGGATTAATGAAACGTCGAGGCAAGGTAGTATGCGATATGGCGGGCGCAAGAGCGAAATTGAAATTAGTACGAGATGCCGTCTTGTCCTGGTATCGGACGTTTTTGGAGGAATACGTTTATGTTCAAGATTGTACGGCACGTTATCAGACGATATGTAGAAAATGGGGAACAGTAAACAAAACCGGCACTCCGGTGGCTAACATATGTGATCCGGATAAACACATAGGGTGCTAAGTTGTGCTTACTCGACTACTGTTCTTCCAGGACTTGCCTGCAGCGATGTTTTCGAGAGATGTCATAGAACAATGCATGGTCCTGTGTGTTACAAAGCCAGTGGGATACAATACATCGCTTTGGAGGTGACAGCCCTTAAGACTCTAAAAATCATATTACATAAATAGCATATCAAATGTTAAACGCATTTTAAATGTTATGCAAAACTAGAATATTAAACGTTTTTGTTTCTTTTATATATTGTTTTAGAAAACCAGTCTGAACCATAAGATCTTCAACCCACTAGCACGACTCTACAAATTTAAAATTCTTACTAGCCAGAACAAATATTTACTAGCCATAGGCTTCGGGCTAGTGGGTAAGCGTGAAGACTAGAGAACAAGACAAACTAGTTTATTTATGTACACATTTCCCTAGTAAAATAACCAAATTGGAGAAAGACTTTATAAGTAATGAACTTTGGTTTCAATGCCATTGCCATTTCTGTTTTGTTTGTATTTATGTATGCATGTTATATTCTGGGGAAATAAATTTGATTAAATCAAATAAAACAGCATTAACAGTGCTAATTCAGGATAGTACATTTGTGTACAGACATTGACAATTTGTGTCCAAATAACTAAAGTAGCTGCTTAGTAACAGTACCTTAACTAAAATTTCTTAGAGAAATATTTCGTCAATTGCACCAGATCAAACTAACGTCACCTGACGGGGTCCAATCAAACTGATGGACTATCTAATCAGATATTGGAACGGTTTAAGATAGTTGAAGTGTAATGAGAAAATATTTAAAACTAGCAGGGTGTTTAATCTGTCTAAGATTATTTGTTCTGTTGCTCTTAATTTGACTTTGTTCTCATGGCATACAACATTTGGCGTGTGATCACCTCTTAGAATTATATTACAACTTAATTATTGCCCATATCCGTTATTTTGTCTGTACGACGTACACTTACTTACATTATAAATCATCATGCGAAGTCTATATAATTACAAAAAAATAACATCAAGTGTACATATAAAAAGTCTCAATGCGATGTAAATAGTGCTTTGTGTTACAGTGTATCAGTTAAATTAATAAGCCTTATATCTTCGGAATCCATCGCTGCAGACAAGACTGGGAAGACAAGAAACACAAATTAGCACACTCGGTGTATGTCCGTAATTACCTGGATCGATATATATATTAGACGCCGAAGCGCCGTTTATTGTTTTACTGTTCCCTTTCCGAAACAGATCGTTTGATGAAGTGCCGTACAATCTAGAAACCCAACGCGGCCCTCCAAAAAAGTCCGATACCAGGATAAGACGGCGTCCCATTTTCTAACTATTTTCATTCTCCTTCTAGAGACCGCCACATATCTTAGATGTTTCATTACACCAGACATTTTCTGTGATCTATGTTGTAATACGTGTTGCTAGGCCGAACACAGATAAAAAATTGTTTCTTTTTTGTATTCCAAATAATAGGTTTATCGTTACCGAAGATCATCGTGTTGTTATTTTTATGATCATTGCAAATGGTGGTACAAAGCAACTGAAATGCAAAATAAGTGTAAGCTTCGTTAACTTGTCTGGGGATACAAAATGTGTTTAGGTTTCTTATTCAGGCGTATATTCAAAATCAACACTTCTTGGCATGTAATTTCAAGTATCAGAATGCTTATTGGTTCATAACGAAACAACTCTTTGTATGAAGTTATTATCGCTAGGGGATTGGACATAACGAAAACAAAATTGCAAAGGTCTGTCGTCCACTCGAACGCCTGCTGATGAAAATATTCTCTGCGGATATAGTTGAAAGTCAAACTCGTCAGTTAGAAAGGACTATCCAGCCCATATTAGACAGTTACATTAATCGAGCTTGAGCGGAGATTACTTTGTTTAAAAATGTATGACATTAATATGATGTTATACTTGTTATAAGTGCTTAAAAATATTTCAAGAGTTTATTCCATAAAGGTATTTGTCACATTACGTCAAGCAGGTCGACAATTTGTCTCACGACTGTTTCTGAGGCTGTTTGCTTGAGGACCTTGCTTTACTTAATTTAATTTTTCGAACATTGAATTTGATGTTCATGTTTTCTATAATATGTACATATTTGTATAGGACTTACATAATAAAATAACTTTCTAGAAATTTGTCTTTCCCCCACTTATTCATAATGGACAACGTCAGGGGTCTTCCTATAACATGTTTTGTAAATATATAAATAAAAATGGTATTTTATCGTCGAGTAATATGAAATAATAAAATATCATCGAAGCATTTTGTGAAATGTTACCTGTCACCATCAGTCTATATTCAAATACAGATGGCTACTAAAACCCGGGATCCGGATTACTTTGCTGAGAAGCGAAATACTATTTCAGCAATAAATATCTCTCTAAAAACGTATTATTTAGCAGTAGGTTTAGTAAATGGTACACTTACTTTTGTGTGTTCTAGATAATTGTTAAGTTTATAATTATTTACATGATACTAAACTGAACCGTCTAAAATAACCTTTTTTCGTAACCTTTCTTGCAAGCATAACAATGTTTTTTGCTAATAATATTTCCTTAAAAGCTCGTGTTCATGTTTCTCGTTTTTTGAAATTATATAGAACTCTTTTTGCAATACAAATCCTTATCAGAGGGATTCAAAAATAATCTATAACATTATTTAGTTACCACCTGACACTGATGGTACATGTATCTGTTTAACGCCCAATCGTTCTTTGTTAACCAACAAACCCGATCTTTGTCATAGCCACTCTATAGCTTGGATATATGAGACGAAACCGCTAGTTAACAACAATCTAACACGGTTTTCCTTACTGATAATACGGAACAAAATAAAGGAAGTTTTAAAAGACATCAACCACAAAGAAATCATAGGGAAATGAAATATTTTCGGGTTAAACATCTGCCCTTGCGTGTTTTGTTTACACGTCGTCGACAAGGGGAATTATATGGCACATGTGGGCAAGTTTGTTAGATCTGAGCAGATAAGTGGTTGTGCTTAGGTTGTGTCAATCACAACTAACACGAAAATGATTTGTTAAACTTCTCCATGTTCTCTAAATCGCGTTTAAGTGTAAACTGCTCGAAATATACCCTTCGGGTATTTGCGAAAAGTTACTTTGTTAACGAAAAAGCACTAACAATATACATGTCAATGCAGGCTAATGTATGTTTATGTTGTGCGATAATGATGATTCGTTAGATTCTTTGAAGTTCATTCTCAGTGTCTTGGGCCAATAGACAACTTGGTCATTTTGTTTTTATGTATTTACATTTCAGTGTTTAGACTAATTTATTTGTATTTCATTAACAGCCAATGTTTGAGTACAAGTAGTTTATTGAAGTACTTGTAGAATACGTATATGTGCTTTGAATTAAGACCATAAAAAGACGATCAATGTTTCAATAAGATGATTGACGATTTATATTACATTAACATCTATAAATCTGGGAAAGCAAGTATTTGCGCTTTGTTGCGTCTTGTGGTTTGTACTGTGATAAATGTTTCTTTTTGTTCGATACCCTTCAACTTGACCCTATCTACATTGTTTGAAACATTTCTCTTTGAAAATCAATTTCTTCAATTCATATTATTTAATGGCCTAATCCGTGTTTGCTTTTTGACAAAGTTTAATGCTTGTTTTATTCTCAGGGGAAATATCTCCAACTACAGCTTATATCATAACGTAGTAAAATTCGCATGTTTTTTTCTACGTAATATCATTACATCAGGTTGCTAGAAGTATCATTTTACTCTGTGTTTTATATAATATGTTATTTCTTTGGACATTACCAACTCGGCTAACCTATTGCAACTAAATAGCTATATATTTTTAAAGGCAAACACTTACTTGTATTTCCATCAATCGTAATATGTTAATTTTAAATGTCAAGAAATTATCTTCCATTTAAGTTGATGGGCCTTTTAAGTTAGGTATAATTAGCTGTCTTTATTGTTCGCTTATGCTTTTCTGATATATAATATGCGTGATAAGGTAACTTTGGTGTTCCAATCAATAATGTATCTGTATCCGGCTTGCTTACAACATCTGAAAACATTCCTTACTTCAAATAAGTGCATTCCAAGTTTCTTCTGAATGTAAGTTTGAGATTCCATAAAAGTAAAAGACGGAAATCTGCTACATACCGTGTTTGACATGATCACATGTTTAGTTTGTTTTGCTACATTTGTGTCTTTATAACCATATATCAACTTTGCATATTTATTACAAACAAAGAAAAAAGAAAAAAGGAGAGAAAGAAATTCTTCTAAATGCATAGAACTGCCTCCAGAATTGCCATATTTATTTGACAGATGATATAACTTATCGCGCAATTACATGTTTTGCTCTCCTTTCTTGCTTTCAGAACCTACACGTTTAGACGAAGGCTTTCTTCATTTGTCAAAATAAACAAAACCTGTTGGTATTGACCAGTGGAGTTCTATGCTTACATACAAATAAACGTTTAAATCCTAATTCAATGGTCCTAAATATCCGTACATGTGCCTTTAATTTTTTTATTATATGGTTCATAACATAAGAATCTTGGAACCCGTATTTACGAGTATTTGTAATATTATTATGGCATATGAACAGGTTATCTCGGGACAGTATACATGTATATTACTTGTTATAATACGTAGTTACTAAATGCATAATAACGTTACTAAGAAATGCAAGTATTTATTCAAGTATGTATACGTATGACATAAAACACGAATACTCATTCGACTGCGAAGTCGTTAATACTTCTAGCAGAAAGATAGTGGATAGGTATTTGCCAATCGTTTGCATCTTCAGTTTGGTATGTTGTTAAGCGTTTTAAAACTTCATAATGGCTTTCTAAGCATTCTTTCACAATTGACTGCGTCAGATACAACAACGTGTAGCAACCTGTAGCAAACTGTTGTTGCAAAATTGTGTGCAGCGCATTGTTTATTAGTATAAAAAATGAAAAATACAGTACGCTAAGTATCACAATTATGTTACATACACCTGCATTTAATTGATGTTTCCCATACATGTCCAAATGTTAATAAGATGTTGCAAATTAATACTCCGCCAGTAAAGCCAGGAATTTGACAAACGGCCTATGTATGACGTGATCGGAATATTGGCCACGCAACGTTTCATTTGTTGCTCTACCTCTTTTGCCAACAGCAGTTGATTGATGTTAAAACACCACACACGAATTCAAAATGCGGTTGTTTTTATTGGAACGATATATTTTAAATTTCCTTCAAGATTTTCAGAAAACACGTGTTTGACACATTGAGTAGGAAGGTTTACACATCTAAATTCATTATGAACGCCTAAAGTGTTTACAAATAAATGTATATTTATTTAGGCCGATGTCAACAGTTCAAAACACTAACCTCGACACCGAGGGACAACAAATAATATAAAATAACTGTATATTGACAAACATTAAACCAAACAGGAACAATATATTGGATAACAAGAAGCGCAATTCTGTGTAATAACCGTCGGAGTAAAATAATCTAAATCAAGCCCACTTCTCCGCTCAAAGCCAGCAATTCTGAAACTGTTGAACGGAAACATTTTCTAAACCTCTGATGGATAAGCACAATGCAGAAATGAAAAAGTCAAGAAAAAACATTCAAATTGCTAAATCAGAAATAAACATACAATTGTTTAAATCCGTTGTTCACTACATTTGTTTCTACGAAATCCGCCATCTGTTAACAAACTGAGACCGCATTTCTTGAATGATATAATATAAACTTGAATTGCACCAAATTAAATCAATTGCCATCTTGTTAAACATTTGTGTGACAGTTTTATATATTTAGGTTTAGCATTTGCACTTATATATCTGACGTTGTTATATTTTTAAAACTAAGCTTTTTTAGTATAATATAACATATTATGTCATGTCTACGTTTTCAGAATGTCCGTTTATAGATGTATTTTTGGTGCGAGGTTTCGGTTTTATTATACGCGATATTATTACATTATGTGGACATATTTTATCTTACAAATACAACTTAGTTATTGCACGCATAAAAATAGTTATACTCTAAAGTGTCCTAATATGTTTACAACTTTGGGTACATTTTTCTACATATTGTAACGAGCCGAGCGTCTCTTCTGTATTTCCGTATCCCCTGTGTTTATTATTGGTAGCGTGATAGGGGTTTTAACTTTACTTTTCCTCTATTTAAAATTTAACTAAAATGGACTCTTTAGAACTCAA
>Ga0224511_10003020_pt1 | contig 11826 bp, 3 predicted proteins | sample SF_May12_sed_USG_2_FD_169988 | JGI IMG/M metagenome (GOLD analysis project Ga0224511, IMG submission 169988) | Sediment microbial communities from San Francisco Bay, California, United States - SF_May12_sed_USGS_8_1 | ecosystem: Environmental > Aquatic > Marine > Sediment | place: USA... | reverse complement strand
GTCTACCTTTTTCAGTGTAAGACAAGACTTACATCGTCAGTAAATTAATGAATTCCATTTCTTTACATATATCTATTAGCAATATTGATTTCAATGTATGTTTGCACTGGTTTAAATAAATTTATTTATTTATTTGAAGTTAAACTCATTCTATGAACATGTAAAAACGATTGAAGATAGAGATATTTCAAAATGCATCTTTATAATTATAAAGTAGCTACCATGCGTTCATCATATTTGATGATTGAATTAAAAAGAGTTATTTGTTTACTAAAATATAATATATAATACTGTATCGCTGACTTTGCTGTTTAGATGGTTGGACTCGAGGGTTATGATGTCTACCTGTTGTAGTATTAAACTGATGAAAGGAAAAGCCCTCAGGAAGCATAGCCTGCACGAGAAAACAGGAGCTTCGTTTTTTATAGCTGTTTATCAGTAGTTATGCATCACACTTTACTTCATCATCAACAACATTTTCAACTGAACTGCAAATACGATTTTAAAAAGTAGTAGACAGTATAGTTATGAGTATTTCAGAACACACGACCAGACTAGTTGCTAGAGCATTAACCATTGTCCTCTGGGTTATTATGATGTTTAACACACTTACCCAAACTGTCAAAGTGAATTTAATGCCTTGTACAGAACTGCTACAGTATAATTATTTATGATTTAAAAAAAACGATTCGGAAACATGCCACATTGCCTAAGAGGTTTTATAATTTTATTGTCAATTCTTGTTCAAGTACACAATGCATAGTTCCGCAAAATTCTCCCCATTCTGTATTTTTGTGTTCGTGTTTCATCACAAACAGGCAGTACGCTTTCTTTTTTTATTATTCAGGTCAGATTGTCACCTGACCGTCATAGATCAACTCTAATCAATGAAATTATTGACCATGCACTGTTATAAATGATCATGACTGACAGTTCGGAAACTGTCAATCAATCAATCAATCAATCAATCAATCAATCAATCAATCAATCAATCAATCAATCAATCAATCAATCAATCAAGCAATCAATCAATCAAGCAAGCAAACAAACAAACAAACAAACAAACAATCAAACAATCAATCAAACAGACAATCAATCAAACAAACAATCAGACACTTACGTAACCAAAAGCTTAACATCAATTGATGTTCAAGAAAAAACGCAAATAGCATATAGAAGCGCATACCAATATGATCAACTGACAGTTATGAACTCATATGATAAGAAAGGTGGGGGAACAAATTTCTATCGCAGACAGAACCGTGACATTTGCCCGCTATGTTTGTCTTTGAATTATGCAAATTCGCCTGAAACTATAATTATACAAGTGCAGTTAAGGTGATCTTAACATTAAACTTTGAATCCGATTATTTTGAAAACGACTATGTATGTCGTACAAAAAGTTACGCGCAGAACACCGCGTTAACCTTGCCCATACTTGATATCTTTCGTTTGTTTAGAATAATTTGATTATGTTTAACATTTCAAGCACATATTTTAATTTATTATACGAGTAGTTTTAAGTGTTTTCTCGTGGTTCGGGATTTGGGTGCGATGTTTTGCGGGAGGGTTGTACCAGGTGTAATAGCGATGATATTTTACACATCATTTACTCGGCAGTTCTAGCGAAAAAGAACCCGCCGTAAATCGCTAACGCAATGTTTCTGTAGAAGTAGTTATTGTCCATTCCTGAATACTTTAGATGTAAAGCGAATACCATGAACGTGAAATGTATTTTTTCTCATGGGTCAAAAGTTAACATTCACCTTTATATGATAGGTTTCAAAGGTGTTTGAGTTGTCGTTTAGTTCGGAAATAACATAATAGCAATTACACACCAGAGGAATATGAGCCTAAAACAATTAAAACATTAATGTTAAAATCATTTTAATTGTAATATTAGTTGTAGAATAAGTCGGCATATTTAATTTCGAATTCAACATGTTTAATTGCATGCGATGTTGCCTTAAAGATACATGAATATAAGAGTACATTTATCAGATATTAGTTACATGATATGTTGTAAACAGTTCAAGGTAAAGTTATAATAACAATTTATTTGAGACTGCATAAAACGGACCACAAACCAGAAACGAGCCACAGTATAACAGCTAAAAAAGTTTCCAAATTGAAACGTTATGTGACAATAGGCGAAATATATATATTTTACCTTTAGATAAACAGATTATAACTTGTATATCATATTTTTTTTTTCATTTTCGTATTTGAAGAAAATGGTTATGTAGTTAATCAAAACATCACCTGTTGTGTTTGTTTAAAAAAACCCTGTCACACCAATTGGCAGTACGCTGTGGGTCGCCGCAAAATATGTCTGAACTTTCAAATTTGCCGGTTACAGCGTAAGCACAACGTTCTTACAGCTTCACCGCACGACGTCTCTACGTCGTTTTTACACCGTTCATGACGCTATTACTGTGCATGAAAGTGCAGCAGCGCGCTCACGGTACGCCCACAACGCACCAACAACGCTCTGAAAGACACCCAGCTTTGCCACAGCGTCTCCCGCGTCGTTTTTTTTTGTGCGTGTACATAATGATCGCCGCCCCATGACTTTCTATGCGATAGCACAGTGCGCACACAGCTTTGCTGGCGACTGCCTAGCGAGCACCTTGGCGATCTGTATTTCTCTGAACGCTGTTGGAAGATGTAAAGACGCCACTCTGGTGTGACAGAGCTTTAAAGTCAAAGGCAAAATGTTTTATGTATTAACTATCATTTTATATTTTGCCTTAGTATTAAGAAAAAGGTAGCAGATTTGAAACAATTTAGAAAACGCGAACACAATTGCATTGTGGGTTTTCGTAAAATAAGCATCATTATCAGATTTGGATTACAGATCAAAATGCACGTGGCAATATAATTGACCACACAGCGGTCCAGTGGATTTTTTTATCAAAATATGAGATAAAAATAAAAATAAATAACAACTTTTATTTAAACTAGATGGGTTATCGAACTTTTCTATCTTTATCACCCCTCAGCACTTACTGTTGCTGTAGGGGGGCATCTACAAGTTTGATCAATATAAATGTAAGGATTCTTTTGTTTATTGCCTTTTTGTAATTATGCGTTTGTTTTTCTGATAAGTTTACAACTGTTTGCATAAATTAAGACATTTGCGGTTAATTGTTTAGATACCTTTAAAACAGTCTGGAACGTTTTATTGTGATGACTGTTTGTCATAAATATACTTCATATATTATAATTATATTTGTAACAAAGTGTCGCTTGCGAGCATCTGAAGACAATAGCAATGCTGTTTACGAATTTCCACCAACTCCACTTAGACCTAGAGTAAAAGGATTAATAACCTTAACACAATTCCAATTCCAAACACAACAACCGTAGTCTCACCAGATCGTTTACATGTTGTCTTTATCTTTATAATGTCATACACAACGTTAACGGTATCTCATTTGCAGAACTCCACCTACCTTCTTAGTGTCATTTCATTCACAGCTGCTGCCTAAGATAATGGCCCTTTTAAGTGGTTGTACATGACGAAAAATAGCTAGATCAACGGGAGACACTCTAACCACCTGTTTAATCAGTATGACGGTCAGAAAATCATTAAAGCAGCTGACCTCCACAATATACTAGAAAATCATTAGTTACAAATATTTCAAAATATCTCTTCAAATATATATAATAATTGTTAGAAATAAAAATAACGATTAAAACCTACATATATGTATTTATGATTGTGAAAAGAAAAACGATGTTTTACCAACGATTTTGTCAATTGAATTAAGGGGTCAGTTATAATAGATTTCTCCACTGAACATAACTTGACCAGTATTTACCGTTAATTTTATTATTTGTTTTCATTTTGTATTTTTTGAGGATCTGGAGGTCAGCTGCTTTAAGGCTAACACGGGTATTGTATATTATTGAACCGCGGTGCCGAGTGCTTATCTAAACGTAAATTCTGGGTCTCAGAAATTGACTTTGTTATATTTTTCTGGTCCTCAAGGATCATCGAGTGTACATGTATGTTGTTTACATTTGAAAATGGAGTTCCGCTCATGCGCTAGGGGGCGTCAATGGTGTGGCATTATTCATTACTACTGATGAACAGCTTCAATAAAACCGAGGCTGCTGTTTTCTCGCGCAGGCTATTCTTCCTGAGGGCTTTCCCTTTCATCAGTTCAATTTTCATATATATTTTAACACTTATTATATCGAGTTCGATAGCAGTTTATCTACTCGTCAGCAGTGTTTACAAGTTGGTTGCTAGGAATACTAAAGGTTTTATATTGGTTATACACATATAACATATTCCTATATTTCGACCAAATAAAGATATGCTTCTGTATGTTAACATGTAGCATTCTTACATGTTTTCACTGCAAAATATTACCTTACTTATTAAAACATTTCTTTAACTGTTTACTATCACAAAGATACACATTTGCAGCATTGCATCATTATAATAATAATAAAATGTATATTGAAAACGTGTGACATCTTTAAAACCATTCAGGTGCCGTAATCTTACCATTTTTTATTAATTACTTTATAAAAGGTGATTGAACACCTTTCATTTTATTTATACAATAGTTATAAATTATAATGAAAAGTAACCCCTCCCCCTTTTTTCATTTTATTAAGCTTCTTTTACTGTTTTGGTAATAACGTTTTTTAACAAAAAGGGAATTTTGACTCTATGTAGCTTACCTGTGACATTTTGACAGTTATTATGCCAAAACATAACTATTTTAAGCGATGATGGCAGCGCATAACCAAGGAATTGTTTCTGTTTAGTCTCATTTAACTTTTTTAAACAGATTTGCTGACCCTGTAACCAACTCAGACAATCAACCAGATGCTTTTGTGCAGTTCACAATTTAGGCCAAGTGGTTTAGGAGAATAGTTCGCTTGAAATGTTTTATATAATTTTTATGAATATAATTCAATGTAAATGTGTGACTCTAAAAGAGCAGAGTGCATTTTGTCCCAGTGTCATAATTTGAACAATGTTGGCATATAACCCCAAGAAGATGTTACGTATATATAAAACATTAAAGCTCTTGCCATTGTTGTTTATACATTGCATTTTAAAACACTATTTTCAGCGCCATTGACATTTTTATGAAACCAAGCGGAACATTGTGAACACATTTGATGGGGGGCATCCAATTATCATTTCTGTGAAGTTTGGTCAAAATCCAATAAGTGGTATCAAATGAGAGGTGAATGTGACAATCGTGACCGCCGACGACGACGGTCAGGATAACACTTCGAGACCAGGTGAGCAAAAAAACGGTAAAAAGTATGAATCTAAATGTGTGTTTGTTTTTGTTTCTACATAGTGCTGATTTAATCAGCTCGGTAATATGTTTAACCTTAACTTACTAATGTAACTATTTAGACTTTTAATTATCATATTTTATTGTCAACCATGTACACATTTATAATATTAGAAGGAATAAACAAATAGACATTGAGATAAAACATTTAGCAAAACATGGGGTTTACACCGTGTCCCGCTGCCAAAATGCTTTAGTAGGTAAATTAAAGTGTTTTATAATACAAAGATAATTATTTTTGATATATTTTTAAGTTACTGTTTTACTCTGTGATTTTTTATAAAGACAAAGGTTCTACGACGAGTGTAGGTTTATTGATGTGCATAAATATTGTAAAACTACAGGCTGACCGTCGCGAATTTATTGCTTGCGTGACAGGAAATACTACAAAATCTTATTTATAATAATTTGCAATACAACGTCTAGGTATTCTTTCGTCTGATGGATATTAACTTTTATTATATTTATATCAGTATTTCCCCTTACAGTGCAAGTATATATTTGCATCGTATGTCGTGCAATCAAATTACATTTATTACCTTCATTGTTTTCAATGTATGTCTGGACTGGTTATTTATAATTTATAATGTTTAATTATTTGTATGACAGGTTTACTTTTATTATCAATATTAGTATACCATTGGGAATACGTTCCGTGTAAAATGTGGTTCATATTTTATGTAGGCGATTTGTACTGTTAAAAGACAGAAAAGACGTTGGAATAAAACTGATGAAAGGGAAAACTAAGAGACTTTAACGATTTAAATAGGTGAAAACTATAACAATAAATTACATTATATGATATTTTATTAACTTAAGGTTTGACGAAAACCTAATCCCCGAAGTATCTGGGTTCAAGGTCATATTTACCGATCTGATCTAATCTTGCTTAAAATAATTAATTATGATCTACATAATCATTACAAATAGTTATTGCGCTCCTTTGGTTTAGGGCAAAATATATAATCATGTATTGATTTAAGATAATTGTGTATTTTGAAACAGACCACACTCCGCTTTATCCACAATATCAGTTTTACTTATACAAACAAATGGAACCTTTATGGCGTAGACGTAATGTTTGCCATCTGGGGTATTATGATGCCTAATTCAGGTAAACAGATCAGTTCGAACAAAAACTAGCATAATTATGCCTGTTATTATATCATGCCATCTTAATAAAGGAAAAATGTACCATTACATGGCAAAACGTACTTCCTGTTTGTAACATTTTCACACGAACAATAGAATACAACAAAAAAGGGGAGGGTTTTGCGGAACTATGCATTGCTTTTTACTAAGAAAGAAAACGTTCAAATTACCATAAATATGACAGACAACGGTTCCCTGTATTTAATAATAATTTGACATGTGTCAAGTTTATTGAAAACGGTTGTTTTTGTCAGACATGATGGTTCGTTGAATAAGGCTGAACATTTGTATGTTCCACTACTGTATACCGACACTAATTTATAGGCTATGGTACAACGTTTTTGTGTTTTGTTGACTAGTTTTTGATACTGGCCAGTCGCCGGTGAAATTCGGGAGCATTGCCCTGTCTATGAGTCGTTTGGCTCGCTTTAGGCCCAGTGATTAAGTTGTATTCCAGCAAATGAGATACGTTGTAGGAGAAAATGCATAATATTTGAATTTAAGAACACACCATGCGATTTGTTCAAATCGGCTATGTACACTGGTACTTGTAGACGTTCAAGTATCTATGATGTAAATAATATAACTAGCACTGGATAAACTATCAGTATCACGTTATCAGTAGTTAATCGGATTTTTTAATACAGGTGTTTACAACAGTGCATAACATGTTTTATAACATGTGTCTTTTATTTGACCTTACTTATATATCAAACTAACCGCATTGTTAATTGTCAACATAAAAAACGTGAAAATGTCTTGTTCAATATGTCAGTTAATGAGTTATACAAGATATTATTTGACAATTTAGGGCTTCAAATGAAGCTGTTACATAATATACTAGAAACAACGTGGAAACAAAACTGTTTTTGTTTAATTAGCATTAGCGCATTTCTATATTCAGAATGAAACCTGGCAATTTAATTTTCTATTTTCAGACTAGATTGTCAGATTTATCAAGGTTTTGTCGACATAGATAAGTTTTCGTATGAAATATTATTGTACGTCAGTGGATAATTAAATTCCTTTGCAAACACTTCCTCACGGGGTGTCCTTTGTGTTTAAAAGGATTATGAAAATAAATATTTAAATAAATATACAATAAATAATTGTTTATTTACATGCTTTTATTTCATTATACAACAATTTCTCTACTCGTATACTTTATTAACAATCATGATTACTAGGAATTTTAAATTATTTGCATTGGTCATATCAAAAACATATTCCTAGGTTTTGACAAGTTATTTTTTTTCTTTTTATGGCATGCTAACAAACATTACTGTGTATTTTTTTGGATTATGGGGTGATGGTTTAAACAGCTTTGTGTATTTTAGCTTAATTATGTACTGTAAGAAATCTAAGCTACTAATGTAGCTCGTTGATAATCATAATGAATACAAAATTAAAAAGGCTCAAATAGTCATAAAATTTAAGCCAATGAATTAGTCCATGCATATACGCCATGTACCGTTGAAAAAATGCAATATGTTAGGTTTTATTTCAGTATTTTTTTTCAGAATAAGTCCTGTGAAACACCACCATCCCCACCACCACCACTACCACCACCACCACCAACAACAACAAAATTATTTTTATTACGCCATGGTTGTATACAACAACAACAACAACAACAACAACAACAACCATAACAGCAGAAAATCATACCTTTAGAGAAATACACATGTAGGGTTTAAAGTGTAAAGCTAGGAAGTGACCAATTGGAACAGTATCTGTTTGTCTAATGTAAGAAAGTTGTTTTTGTATGATTCAAATGTAGACAGCAGTGGTGAAAACAGTTTTGAGGTTTATTGTAAATAGTGTTGTTTGCCAGGAATCACATCGTCTAGTCACGGACCAATAAGCGTGATCAGATATAAACACTATAATTTAGATATTTTGTTAAATATGATAAGTTGCGGTTGGGCAGATGCTGCAGTTTTATTAATGTGCATAAATATTGTAACTGCAGGGCCGACTGTCGCGGGTTTATCGCTTGCATAAAAACATTGCGTGACAGGAATTATTACAAAAGGCTTATTTATAATATTACAATACAACGCTGCGGTATTATGTCGTCTGGTGAATATTTGATTATATTAATAATGATATTTCCTTTAGCAAGGCAATGTAATATTTGCATCGTACGTCTTGCCATCTATTATATTTACGATATTGCAATACCGTTATTGTTTCCAATGTTTGGCTGCACTGGTCATGATCTTTTATAATAAATATATTTTTTATACGGCCTTCTATCAGCACTAACATCGCATGCGAATAATTTTCCAAGTGCATGTAAATGTTATGAAGGAAATATGAACTCCACTTAGGTGCACGCTATCTTTCAATATTAGCTGAAGACTAAAATCTGGCTTTATAACATTGAAGTGTGACAATTATATTTAATACATTAAACAAAATATACCTATATAGAATTTGTGAAAACGTACACCAACTGGTGTGCAATTACTAGTATCTACACAACAAGCTCGTACAGTAGTAAAAGAAGTAATTGGTGGTATTTTAACAAAACACTTACTGTTGTATTTTTTATTTTTGCTTAACATTAAAAATACTCCTTTTAAATATCATTAACAATATCATATCAAATGCTCTTTTGATTAAAATAAATCGCACTAATCAAACCTTATCATCGTAAGTTGCCTTAAAGGTTGAGGAATTGTAGATGAACAATTTGAGTTATAAAGCAACGCAATTTTGATGGGTAAGATCGAAACAAAGGCATACTAATTTAAGCCTTAGTTAATTAGAAGTTGATCTTTGCTGTTCTTATAATATTACAAAAGGCAACATCAATTATAACACATTATATTGCCATCTGTCTGCGTATTTCTTAAGCGTCTTAAAGGAGATACCGTTTTCTCCAATTAGCCCAGGGCTCAAAACCAAATTTACCAAACGTCTGTTACCTAAGCGTAAAACAGCTGTTTGTTTTTACTAACCCGACCGACCCTATTTTTGTGCCGACACTAAACGGTTTTTGGTGTTCGTCTACGATTTTGTTTGTTTCACGCTCTAACCTACTTATTTTAAGTTTACATTTGTATGTTGTCATATTCCACATGAATAAGTGTTGTAAGTATTTACCTTTAATGCCGTATTTTCACATTTTTATATGACAAATGTTTGTACGGTAAAAAAAGTAATGAAACAAAAGTTTTTCCTACCTACCGTACCTATTTTTTTGGAAACGTGTAAACACTTAACTTTTGTTTGCCCTAGTATGTTAGTTAAAATTAGACCAGATATCGGTAAGCGGATATAGCGGGTGTATTCTTTAATAATTCATAGCTTTTACCAGGAATCAAAATCTGTCACATTAGCATAATTATTAAAAAAAAGCTGTCATGTGCATTTAATAATAGCATACCATGTGATTTCACTTTTGCATTTATTTTCTTGTTAGGCATAGACATTTCTTGGAAAATGGGTGTAATTAGGTAATTATATATGGTAAATTTCAAATAAATACAAGGTCGGCATGGACATGTTTTTGTTTTAACGTCATATTTCATTTACAATTGATTTCTACGATAAAAGCGCTATGAACTGATTTTACATAAAGGGAAATGTTTAGGTCGAGCATGCCATACCACCCACATGTTTTGTAATTATGTCGGTCAGTAAACGAGTCGCAGTAATACATTCCCTAGTGGGTCATAAACTATGCGGGACGTCGAATGCTTTACCTTTTTACACGCTACATTCGTCTTGTGGTAAAAAACTATATGATTCTCCAAACATGTGCAACCGCGTGTTTGCTAAATTGCTGTTGTCTCAGCAAATGTGTGTTTACTTATACTTTACTTATTATTGAGTTTAGTCGTCTTCTTTGTTAGCAGGTTTGTTTCAAAGAAATTTGAATCACAATTATATTAAATGCACTACATTGTGTACAACTTAACACAGTTCTATCTATGACAAGAAATGACGCAAAATGTCACCGTAAATAAGTGAAATTTGTCACCTTATTAGTTAGATATATTTACTGACACCCAGAAACAATTTGATAAATGCATTAACTGATTAAAAGAGATTTAAACTAGTTTCTATAGCTAAACGTTATCGTAATGGCCGACGCAATCTAACCATTTGTGTGTCATGTTAAACTTGAACAAATTAACACATACACAATTTATGTATTTGCTTGTTCATGTGCATTTGATAACAGTGAACATGTTTCAAGGTGCAAAATGAAATAAATTTAAATAACAACTATGCCTTTTATATTTTGTTATTGTTTTGGTTAGAAAGGTCCAAAATGACTTGACATTATATTTAGGCATAACAGATGTAACTGCAAGCTGTTCGTCGCCAGTGCATACATAAAGACATTGCGTGACAAGAATAATTACAGTTGGCTCATTTATTCTATAACGATTTAATATACGAGTAAGTCTTTCGTCTGTTGAATATTTTCATAATAATAGTTTCATTCCTCTAACAATGCAAGAAGATTTTTACAGAGCACGTCTGATACTGTTTTCGATTTTTTATAAGTATGAACTGTTTGTTGTTGAATGTATGTCTGCACTTATATGGTGTAGGATAATAAATATTTTACAACATTTGACTGTCTGGGCGGTGTATATTTTGTTTTCGCTGGTATCTAAATAAATATAAAAAAGACCAAAATGTACAAATTAACGATATGTACAAAATATAGAAAGATGTTTTTACTTATCAATATGATATTTTTACACAAATCTTTCTACACACCGACACGTAACTGTGAATATAAAAAAGTTTAATTTTGTTCTTTGTAAATATAGGTAAGATTAATACTAAAAGATTATTTAATTTGATCAAAATTTAAAAAAGAGGTAGTATTTGTGTAAAAATGTTTGTATCGTAAAATAAAAATCTTTCTTTATGTTGGTCTTATAACTAAAATATTATAACTAAGATGGTAACATACTTCTATATTCATTTTTGTGATAGTTCAGACTCATATATAATATATACATAATGATGTACTGCTGACGTAGCGAATTTTAATGAGTGCCAAAATATATTATTACATTTGTATATGTTTAACAAAAACGGTAATGTGGGTCTTCAAATAATTGTACGTTTTAAAACAGAACCCTCTTTGCATAATCATCTTTTTATTACCTCTTTAAGACGAATGCATTCTATGATTCAAATTAGTTAGCATGAAAGTAATGAGTACTTAAGTCGACATGACAAGCAAAGTTGGTAGATCGTAAACTTTTGCCATCTTGGGTATTATGGAGTCTAACAAAGTTTATCGCAATTGTCAACTCGATGTTAATAATGTGCATATAACTAATTGTCCGTCACAACGTTTAAAGACGAT
>Ga0224511_10003019_pt1 | contig 11828 bp, 9 predicted proteins | sample SF_May12_sed_USG_2_FD_169988 | JGI IMG/M metagenome (GOLD analysis project Ga0224511, IMG submission 169988) | Sediment microbial communities from San Francisco Bay, California, United States - SF_May12_sed_USGS_8_1 | ecosystem: Environmental > Aquatic > Marine > Sediment | place: USA... | reverse complement strand
TGTACGGGCCATTTTGTCATGGTGCCCTTAAACATGACATATCTACATTGTTTGTAACATTCTTTGTTTGAACATCTCTTCAATTTATATTGTATACTTCCGGAGGTATTTTAGGCTTATTCCAGCAATGAACTCCGCCGGCCTCGATATGAACATTATCCCGCTGTGGTTTGTGTCGACGATCTACCTCAGCCCAGACATGCTCATTCAGGACTACGCGCTGGTCAATCAAGGACTCTGAAGTTGTTGTCTTATAGCATCTCAAGAGCAGTCCTTGTGGCAGACGTGCGTTATTTTGCATAACTAGCGTGCCCCTGGTTTTGTCTGTGAGGCGAGGAAGCGGAAATGTGACATCCATGAATCCAAAAAATGGTTTGAGATATACTCTTCGCAATTACCAAGCGCCGCGGGATGTAAACAAGCTCTATGTGAATATCTTGGTGTGCCGTTATGACTCGTTGAGCAAGGACTGCAACACTCCCAGTTGCCAGATACGTCTGTCACAGTTGCTGGAAAGACTTGTGGTGTCTGTGAAACATACGTGCCTTACGCAATTAAAATGAGTGAAATTAAGTTGTGCACAAACCTGACTGTGCATAAAAATGAATTAAAAATATAAAAGAATAAAAATACAAAAATACTACGTGTCTTTGTTTAGGCGGTCCAGAGGTATTCAAACCGAATCTTCTAGGCTTATAAGATTCATTTTTTTCTGACTATATTTTGTTTTCATGATAGAAATCATCAAGAAAGACTGTTCTTTGTAAGTGCCTAGTGCAAAACAGCTGTTTTGCGACCTTTCGTTATAATCGCGTAAACTCCCTAGAATTCAACCCATTGTTATCATTTAACGATACAATAACATCAAATACACTTTTGTTGAAAATTTCAAATGAATACACTGAGCATGTCAAAATATATCGTAGTTTCAAGAGTGGCGGTTTAGAAATGTGGGCTAGTATAATTATATAAAACATATATATCTCGTACCTCAAATGCGAGAAGTTTTACAGTTTGCAAAATGAACTTGTTAACTCAAATCTTGTGATTACTGATACAGCTTAATTACTTAAAACTATAAAATAGCATGTTACCTTTGTTTCCTAATATTTATACATTGATATTTTCTTACATCTTAGTAGCGTATAACTGAGAAAAATAACATTTTCCGTATTAGAGCTAACAGTATTCTAGTTTGTTCCTAAAGCAGTGTCATCTGTTGTAAATGTCTAAAATGCGACTTTTCCGTTTGAGTTTAAAGGCTGGAACAAATTGTTTCCGATTGTACTGAAATAATGTACTATCATGTGTCATTCCCTTGGGAGTTAAGTGTATACCAAGTAACGGTTATGCGTTAATATCCTGTAAATTTCCCTTTCAAGAAAACGCAAACACAAACTGCTTTTCTTGTGAAGAACAAAACAACACACGTTTGAACATACGCATATCTCTAATGGTTCATGTAATGTTAACTTCAAGTTTCGTACGCATAAAGAGTACAACTAGTTATGTGGGTAAAATTGTTCAAATGGTTCTGATGGGTTGCATAAGTAGGTCAGGGGGTCAAAAATTAGGTTTTCAAAATGCATGTTTAAAAAATCTTCTTGTTTGGAAGTACAAGGCTCAGAGCTTTCATGTTTGATGCATAACATCATCTAGAGGTCACGGTGCGAACGCTCTAACCACTGAGCCACCGCTGCGGTTGTGTTTTAAGTGCTGCAACATGTTCTGCGTAACTACATCAGTTTCAATGCAGTGAAATATGTGATGTTTTAAAGAATAAATTGATTAAACTGAAAATTGATAGATGAAAATCGTATTTGCAATAGGATTGTTGAAAATGTGCGCGTCCCTATATAACACATTTTAAATAATACATTTATAATATTGTAATGCCGTTATTTACCACTTCTACAAAATGCTGTCTAGCGAGTTAATGTGAAATGTTTCTAACGTCACTCAGTGACTATGCTTTCTCGTTACGTTTCTGATGTCTAATCTTCTTTGCATGTGCATATATCCAGGTAAATTAAAAAAATAATAAGAATTTATGGCATAGTACCAAAATCTGCGTTGGACGAAACCAGTAGGTGCAATGATGTATGGTTTAGGAAAAGAAATATGCATAAGTTTTAACTTTACCGTGATTTGAGACTATGCAGATTAATTTCTTCCTCACGATTATAAAGAAGTTCTTATCAGTATGTGCATTGGACTCATACACAAACACTACATAAATCAAGTCAGTATCGCTCGGAACATCATAAAAGTGATTTATCGTTTTGCAGATGTTGTTTAACCCAACATAGATTGCTTGAATGTGCTACGTAGCGTCTTTTGAAACACATTAGAAATAGCAAATGCAATCTAAACGATCATCATTTCATTTCTGTATTTGAAGAACAACTTAAAATAAATAAAAGGAATGTATAAAGCCATTAAACGTTTCTTCCATTTTAGTAGTGTGATAAGCATATAGGCATTAAAATTTGAACCAGAACGTACTAAACCAAAAGCAATTATTCCGTTCTTCATTTGTGTTTGATTTATGATAATGCACTTTGATTTTGAGAAGGTATTCATGTTCTACAACACTATCAAGTTCTTAACGTTGTCAAAAGTCATATTCCAGACTCTACATCTCCCCGTACAGAAGTATACAAGTAGAACGTATGAATAAGAACATTATGCTTGATATTTTAAACGTCTGTCTCACACGCAATTATAATATTAGGTCTTTGAACATCCATAAAATTCGTACCACATTTAACGATTATCATTTCAGAACGATCGTTAATCATATCAATTGTTTCAGATAGCAGACCAAATTACAAGTGTTCAAAAATACGTAAATTTCCTTTTTTGTCTATCAACACTGTGCCACTAAATAACACAAATTATGTAAGAGAACAGTTACAGTAATGGTACACGAAGTGTCCGAGGGTTGATCAAAATATTTAGGACTGACAATGCAAGTGTGGAAATCACTATAATAAACTGTATCTTAAATGTTTTATGTCCCAACAATGCAAGGTTTATGTGACACATTTAACCTATCACTGTTCTGTAAGCATTGTGTATGTTTAATTGATGCTTTGCAAAGTCTATATGGCACACAACGTCAACATCCGTTAAGTTGTTTATACAGTTATAAATTATTATTATTATGTAGTTAAGATAATCAACTGATGAAAGGGAAAGCCACCAGGAAGCATAGCCTGCACAAGAAAACACCAGCCTCGGTTTTATTATAGGTGTTCATCAGTAGTAATGGATGATGCCACACCACTGACGTCCCCTAGCGCATGAGCGGAACTCCATTTTCAAATGTAAACAACATACATGTACACTCCATGATCCTTGAGGACCAGAAAGATATGACTACACATGACCAATCAAAACAATGTTAGGGAACATCTTAGTAAATAATTTTTGTTTACTATTTTTGTTTGAGATTTGCCATTTTTTATTTAACATACTGGAATAGCAGACAGTCGAAAGGAGTTTGTGCAAACGTCTACAATATATTGACAATATACATCTGGAAATGTATCGGTTTGCTATATATAATGTCTCACACTGGAGGTGTTTGAGTATCTGTTTTCTTTTTTTAATAAAATTAAAACTGTTTCTTATCAATAGGTAGTTTAACCACTGTTTATTTATTAAATAGGCGATGCAAGTATACAACATGTTGCACAATTCAAAAATATATCGGATATCAAGATTTAATTGTAACATCTGTGACAAATGTAGAAGTCAAAATATTTCTTAGAATTGAACAGAAAGCTAAATGCTCATACTATGTCTTGCCTTTAATATTTAGGTTTTATCACGACGGCCCTGACACTGACACAAAAAGTTACGAGTATCAATTCTTGTTAATAAAATCTACTCATTTACATTATGTCTGTTGATAGCCGACCTTTGAGCAGAATGTTTCCAATTTTCTGAAAAAATCTAACTCTGCCACTGAATAATAACTGTCCTGATCCTTCATGTCCTGTACTGCCCTTTCAAAGTAGCATAGCTTCATTGCAAGAAAACGAACATAAATACATGTATACATGTAAAACAATAATTCACACGTTGTTGACACATGATAAGTAAACGTTACAATTATGATTTACTTAAATCGTCAACTTAAGCTAAAATTATAAACACAATACGTTTAATAATAAAGTAGTTGCCTTGTTTAAATAGGATGCCTTATTATCATCATACAGAATGTCATTATGTTCGCAGAAATGCTAAATTAACAGCATATTGTTCCGCCACCGGCCACCCCGGTGGAACGGTGACGGGAAAAGGTTCTCTAGGCATACGCACGCTGGTCCGTGGTTGCACAACTGTTTGATCATTGACACAAGACTCGTAGAATGATGACCAAGTTTGAGCTCCGGTTAATACATTTATATTGGTATATATTTGCATGTTTCACAACGTATGCATACAGTACAAACATAATTATATAATGTCAATGTGGAATGATGGCGCAAACGGCGACATGGAATAACTGTCTCTGAGCTTCTGTACCCATTTAACTATTGACGGGGACAAATATGGCCGTAGTCAACTTTGTTATTTTCAGGATATGTAAACCTTGGCTTTTTATATGAGATTACTATTGTGGAAAACTGTTACTTGGTAGAATAACATTGGCTCCGTATATAATGATTTCAGATATATAGTATAGAAGATTTATACCTCACTCTCAGCCATCCGGAGCTTCGTAGTACAAAGGGTCGCAGATTTAGCGTTTGGAAAGTGTTAAGAACGCTTGGCATCGGCTCCGGATAGAGCCGATGTTTATAATTATACTAAACGATTTCTCCGGATGACGTCATAATTATTATGACCTCACCCGAAGCTAACTAGACTCGGAGCTTTCCGGCCACAACCGACCGTTATTTCGGCAGTGTTCGTAACGTACGGAACATGCTGAAGTGTACAGGTTTAAGTCCTATTGTAGAATAATAGGGGTGTACATGTATTTGCGAGTGTGATTCTTAACTTATAATTATAAAACAAACTCAAGCTCCGATATCTTTTTTGCAACCTTAATATTAAAGTATTTATAGAAAGTTAGTCTACGTTCAAAGTATCCTATAACCCATCGGAAGACTAAATAAAATCGACAGCGACAATGGAGAATGTTTCTATTTATAGATTATGTAAGCTATCAATTGCTTCGAATTTACAAATGAGCGTTGGGTAATTGAAATTAACAATTAGTGATATTTCATGACGAGAGCTTTCTAACAATATATTTGTATTTTATTCTCCATTTAAAACTTTGCAACAAAAATGATTGTTAAAACAGTAAACTGTGCAACTGTACACACACAGATATAGAACACGAACAATTTATCGACGTCCAAGAACCATTACATTATCAACCAAAAGGGACGCATTATGTATTCTGCTTATGTTAACAGTATTAAGCCATAGACATGCATATACTTAATGTGTGTCTTAATGTCTTTATAATGGCCACACTAGAGACGGATGTCTCATATTACTCTCTAACTGTTATCTGGCATGCAAATATTACTCCTATACAAAGGAAAACGGCATTTATGACATGGACTATTTTGTTTATCTATGGGTTTGAGCCAAGTAACTAATACATTGGTGTTATAGATAATCGCTCTGGCAATGAACATGAATCATATTTGTAATACATGATGTAGTTATATAGAGCATAATACTCGGTTGATATTAAATGCATAATCTATACATAAAGGCATATATTTATCGAAAAATAGATGCGTTTCTATCTATCTTAACTCTATTCACATAGACCGCTGTTTAAAATCTCCATACATAAGAGGTTTATATGCATATCACACGCGACAGAGGAAATTGACATTTGTTTCATTTATTCTAACAAATAGACTAGAATACAGAATCAGGTAATAGAATATTATACGACTTACTTAGTTAATGTTGAAATCGCAACATTGTGTATGTGCAAAATTGAGTACGTATTGTTTCAGATGATTTGTATTCTATCCATTTATGCAATCCATTTAAATAATAGAACACCCTTTTGTTACGTCATTAATGTATATACGTTGATAAGCAAACGGCATATAATGTAAATGTGGGGAAATCGATATAAGTCAAGAACAATAACACGTTAGCCTTTTTTGTACACATTTATCTAACTTTATTTTGGTGGTGACAAAAACTTGTCAATGTTAAAACATTCTGCAGACAACCATCGCGTGCACTAATAATAAAACAAACTGTGCGAAAGTCACATTTTTTCTTTAGGCGATATCACTTCCGTTAATAGCGTATTACGCTTCCTAAACTCTTTGTCAATTTCGTCCGCAGGATACTCAAATCGGCGAGGTGGTAAATGTTCTGGAATTCTCAACCCATTTTGCATAAGAACTATTTCTCAAGGAGTTATCGTTGATGAGCAGAAAACAGATCACAGAAACACATGTTTAATCATGTCGTGTTTTAAGACCAGTTCGTGTTTTGTGTTGTTCTGAAGTCGGTAGTTGAATAGTTCATTTCTTCTAAATTAAATTGTAACTTAGTAAATTAAATGATAATGCAAACATGAAAAATTCAAGTATGAAAATCAACAAAGAGTAATAATTCTAAAAGTATGTTGCCTATAGTTATGGTTCTTGTGCACTGCACTTACCCTCAATGAGATATATATGTCTATAAAAGTAAAAGTCAGTAGCTTAAATACTTTTTGAGTTATGTTCCGAACAAAATTCAAGAAGGAAAATGAACAAAGGGCAATAACTCCAAAAGTATGAAGTTTTGAGTTAATATTTCTGTTTAATGCACTTCTCCTCAATGAGATATATTTACCTATAAAATTTCATGTTGATGCCTTGTTTAGTCTTAAAATTATGCTCCGGACAAAAAAGGTACGGGCGGACGGACTGACGGACGGATGGACGGGTCAATTACTATATGCCATCCTTCGGATGCATAGAAAAATCGATTACCAAAGTCAAGAGGATTTAGACAACTTCAATTTTAAACATAACCAAGTCGTGATTCGCATTTCATATAAATCGATAACTATAGGAAATATAAAATGCGAAGTTACCGTTTACCATGTAATAACTTTCACTTTTTATCAAAGAAACCGCTTTAAAGCATGTAAACCTGATTTTGGTCAATTTTCAAAATATTGAAGTAACTAAATTACTGTCAAAAACAACAATATATCTGCCTATACTCAACTGTACCAGTCATCGTTAAACGCAACATTCAACTAATATGTACGATTCAGACGACTGTGTGTGACAGTTTAAAAGTCTGTCTCACACGCTGTATTAGATGTGATGCATTTGACGCTAAATATTTCAGAACTACAGTAAATCGTCATTCCATTTGAAAGAACAGGGAATATGTGAAGAAATATGTGTTGCTATTATTGAAACTGAAAATATAAGCTTAAAAGTATTGATCACATAGTAACTTTTGTCCCAAATTTAACATATCTGCCTGGTGTACATTTTGTGTAAATGAAGCCTACCATTTATTACATAAGTTTTATTGTACGTATGCAGTCTTTGATATGTGGGTGACTTTGAATTAAGTTACATGTAAGCAGTTAATGATAGAGATAAAACTAATTATACACAACTTGATGCACATCTTTATAAAACACTTTGAGGTTTCACGGCTATAGTTGACTTTCTAAACGTATTCGAATCATTTAATGCAATTGCTTTTATTTAGAGGTATACACGTTTACCTTTTACACAAATGAAAACCCTGTTTGGTCCGCCACTTGGAGTTTGGTGCAAATGTCTTAAGGACGATTTGGTATAACACACTTTTTGAGATTATTTTTAAAGATGTTTTGCTGTGGAAATATGGAGGAATATAGTTCCAAAAGACACTTCTATTGCTTGGCGTTAAAGACATACATTTGTATACAATCGCATAAATCATGCCTTTTTCCTAACAAGTGCCAATGTCATAGTTATTTCTGCAGATGAAATCGTGTGAAATTCCCCAATGAACATCGTTGTCCCTACCAAGGCGAAAACTTTGTCTGCGTTGTCTGCAATATCTTTTTCCTTCAACACCTTATCAATGTTGATGTTCAACATCAAACAATTTTCCTGGTAATTTAGATAAATTACTACGTTATTTGCAAACTTGATGCTTGTGTTTAACTGTGTCCAGTTGTGGAAATACTAACTAGCAGTTCGACTTTGGAACAAAATTGTTTCCGATTGACTTAAAACATTGTATCATATGTCCGGTCTAAAAGCGTTTGTTTCGCGTTGCTTCTGCGATGTCCTATCATTTCCTGGCAATTAGAAGAGAAATCAAAGTTATTATTACCCATCGTACATTGCCACGTAGTTTTGAGAAAATGGGAAATTGTGCTACGTAAAAGACAGTAAGCGGCTTGCTTTTATATTAGATGATGGTGTTTGAACATAAAACGTTTCTGTTTTTTGAATGCCGAGCGATAGCATAATGTTTATTTCGTACTTATATACCAGGTGCATATACACTCTACGATTAGCGTAGAACATCAATGGAATATGTATTGTTGTTCACAGTCACTGTGTACGTATTCTTTACACGTGTACACTTTTTCCAGGTCTTCACACTATACTTCATTTACTTCCTTAAACAAAATTAAGACTTTTGTAAATGCGCGCCCAATATGTGCACAAAAAGGACACTTTTCAATTTGTCCATATTTGCATTAATGAATACATTTTGTCACCGGATGAAAACATTATTTCTTGAAAAAGAACACATATTAAGTAAAACACTGATGCTTGCATGATTAGAGTAGGCCATTTTTGTAATATTTCTAAATATTTATGGCATGCCCATATTGACCCTATACAAAGGAAACAACATATAAAGGATAAAACATATTTTGTTCATCTAAGGCTTTGAACAAAATCACTTGAATAGTAAATAAACTTTACCGAAGAAACAACAACAACGTTATGTTAAATACGACTTGAACACATACTTAAATTTATCAAATGTTATTTGTTCTGTAACTATATAAAACATATATACATGTATCTCGCACCTCAAAAGATAGAAGTTTTACAGTTTGCAAAAAGTACTCGTTAACTTAAATATTGTGATAATTGATACAACTTAATCACTTAAAACTATAAAAGAGCATGTTACCTTTGTTTCCTAACATTTATACATTGATGTTTTCTTAACATTTCATTCCCTTGGGAGTAAGTTGTATACCAAGTAACGGTTACAGTTATGCGTTAATATCATGTAAATTTCCCTTTCAAGAAAACGCGAACACAAACTGCTTTTCTTGTGAAGAACAAAACAACACACGTTTGAACATACGCATATCTCTAATGGTTCATATAATGTTAACTTCAAGTTTCGTACGCATAAAGAGTACAACTAGTTTTGTTCCCAGTTTACGTTTTTTTCTATCGATCATGCAGAAGTCCGGGCGTCAAATTTTGTTTTAACATATATGCACTAAGTATGCTATATAATTTTATGACAAATGTACATTAAATCTCTTGCACTTACATGTAGAAACGTTCTAAGACACTGAAAATGTTGGAGAGGCCATATTTGCTTAAATGGCAATAACGATCTCTATCGCCGGCTTCTGTGTACAGTAATCCATCACATATACATGTAAATTGAAAATATGATCAAAGCAAAAATGTTGTAAATAATACAGACATGTCAAGTTTAAGGACACCATGACAAAATGACCCGTACACAGACAAACACAAGGAACAGCAAAAAATCACGTAGAACACCAGGACGCAACAGATATTCAGAATAAACTATTTTTGTGTGTTTTTCGGACACAGTTAAATATTGAGTTTAAGGCCATTAGAAGATTCGGCCCTATACATTATTATGTACATGTAACTGTTTTCTAGCATGCAAATAATGACACAATACAAACGAATAAGACATTCACGACATAGAGTTACGTGTGCATCAAACGTTTTATACCAAAAAAGCTAAACATTGATGTCTGTAAAGACCATTTTTGGCACTAAATATCATAGCAATATATACGTATCATCATATCTTATATCAGCGCACTGAAAGTAGGGACTCATGCCAATGAGCATCTAAAATAAAATACATAATATATTATTGTAATATAATATTTATTTAGTTTTGTCATTTTTGATGAACCATCATATTTGCCCTATATTCAGCTATTTCAGGGTAATAAAAATGATGTGTTTTTATTTAGTTATACATATTTAAATGCTGTCATGGGAAAACACCAATGGATAGTTCCACAACTGTCAATCAGGATAAATTATAACGGTACATGGTCAATTTTAATCCAATGGCTGATAGGTTTATGGTAAAATGACGATCTGACCTAGTTTAAACAATGGAAAGCATGGTTCCTGTTTGTGATAAGCGTTATCACATATACAATAGATTTCGCCATTTTGGGGCGGAGATAAAAATTGTGGAACTATCCATTAATATTCAATCATTGGTTTTATTGCATTTAAGTATAATCTATTCATGCAAGAGTCATTTACTGAACAAGTCACTTTTACCTGATTTCCCAATTGGGTTTACGCATACTACACTTGCCAACTTTCGCAATTAACACACTGAAACAAAATGCCGTTAACTAAACCTGATGAATGAATGCAAATGAGTTGTAGAACAGAATTTTGACGTATACGGAACCTTTTGTTCAATATTAGTTAAATATAATTCATGGATCACCCTATTATTATAATAGTTGTTTGTAAAAAAATCAATCTCACTTCAAACATTTTCTGACATTGTTTTAGACAAACTTCAATTTAAGGTCATCAAACGCATCATTTTAATTTCCACCTACTATTGTAATATTGTAACTTTCATTTACGTCTAGAGTTACGTATGGGGGCGTACGTTGGGGGCGGCATTCTTCTGAACCCTGGGGAACATCCGCTCTCTGTTGGACAGGAGGGGCAATAAGGTTACTTTCCAGGTTAATCCGTGTCCAAAATTGCGACGCCAGTAGGCAGTGGGTCTGGAAATGCCTCCAAAGCATTTACACTACAATACATTTAAAACAACTACTGAGTGCCCGGAAAATGTAAATCAATACAAATCATTAAACAACACAACTTTTAACACAATATTAAATTCTTCTGACTTACAAACGTACACAATGTAAGAACAGGATCGTGGCCTTATTTTATAGACTACTGTGTTATTTCTGCACAACGAGTTTATGTGGAAAGTCTTATTCTGATATCATAAGTGACGCCACGACCATGCTTGTATTGCCAGTCAGAAAGAAAGTCAAACAGGAGTAGGCAATTTTGCATCAATTGCAGTTTCCCTCTACTCCACTTCTATTTTGTCTTAATTCACTTAAAATATTTAGAGATTTAATATAGGCAGAATTGTTTAATGCTTAATAACAATAATTTTTAAGTAATTATAACATTTGTCAAAAGTGCACATACTTGACAATATGCCTAAACACAGTATTTATAGCACAGAATCCAATCATATTAATTGTGAAAAAAATGGCGTCATTCTGACGGCACTCAGTCAAAAAGTGTTGGTCTTTAATGGACCTTAATTTAATGACTGTTTTGTTTCAGCAGATCCCAATCAGTCATACTAACGAATCTGTACTTTATATGGAGTTGGCTCGTGGTACCGATTAGACGTAGTCGCTCTCGCATCTACTTTGTATTCATTCGTGTCCAGCGGATTATTAATATAAATTGAAGAGATGTTCAAACAAAGAATGTTGTAAACAATGTAGATATGTCATGTTTAAGGGCACCATGACAAAATGGCCCGTACAAAAACTAGCACAAGGGACGACACAA
>Ga0224511_10003018_pt1 | contig 11829 bp, 5 predicted proteins | sample SF_May12_sed_USG_2_FD_169988 | JGI IMG/M metagenome (GOLD analysis project Ga0224511, IMG submission 169988) | Sediment microbial communities from San Francisco Bay, California, United States - SF_May12_sed_USGS_8_1 | ecosystem: Environmental > Aquatic > Marine > Sediment | place: USA... | reverse complement strand
AGTTGATCAAATTATGCCCCTGGGGTTCTCTATTATTGGCTACACTGTGACCTTTGACCTTTTCCTCAGGTGAGCGACCCAGGGCCCTCTGGGCCCTCTTGTTTTGATTATGTTATGTAACTAGTAATTTTTTTATTGATTTATAAATCTTATGGTATAGGGATATATTTTTGCCAAGTGTTATTGTGATAATAAAAAAAAGAGAACATAGGTAAAACCTAAATATATTTATAAAAAAAACGTCCTAACTATACAAATAATTAAAAATTACTTCAAAACTTTACACTTACATAGATGTGCAGTAAACTGATCACTGGACATCTGCATGAATTAACCCATCTACACACGGTTGTGATATGTCTTAATCAGTGTTGAAAATGGCCTAATATAAAACCCACTTTCTGCGTGTGTCCAGCTGCCAGCCGATGAAGGTGACAGTGAGCGAGTCGGTGTTGATGCGTGAGGTGTTCTGTGGTACGGACGGCACCATGTTCCTCACGGATGAGGGCTGTCTCTTCGCCTGCGGGAGCAATGCAGACAACAAGCTGGCACTCAACAACCGCCGGGGATTCATCGCCGCCATGAGGAACATATTTACCAGGGTAGGTGCTGGAATGTCCGGCTGTAACTGGACCCCAGTGGCATAATTCCAAAACACCAGTACCAATTGCTTCCTTGAATAATGCTGTTCATAATAGAATAGCTCTGGGCCTTTCGTTTAAATTCTTTTTTTGAGTTGTACTTTGCAACATGTAACATTAACTTTCTTAATAATAGGTTTTTTTTCTTTCTTATAGAAGTGAAAACAATGATGAGTAAATCTCAGAGGTAAAATCTTGCCTAATCTGTAGATATGTAGCTTTTATAATATAAATTGTAAATTCAGACAAAGGTTGAGACTTATGTACTTTTTTCAGGCGGAGGTTGAGATGTAATGTACTTTATTCAGACGGAGGTTGAAATGTAATGTACTTTATTCAGACGGTGGTTAAGATGTAATGTACTTTATTCAGATGGAGGTTGAGATGTAATGTACTTTATTCAAGCGGAGGTTGAGATGTACTCGTAATGTACTTTATTCAGACGGAGGTTGAAATGTAATGTACTTTATTCAGACGGTGGTTAAGATGTAATGTACTTTATTCAGATGGAGGTTGAGATGTAATGTTCTTTATTCAGGCGGAGGTTGAGATGTAATGTACTTTATTCAGATGGAGGTTGAGATGTAATGTTCTTTATTCAGGCGGAGGTTGAGATGTAATGTACTTTATTCAGACGGAGGTTGAGGTGTAATGTGCTTTATTCAGACGGAGGTTGAGATGTAATGTACTTTATTCAGACGGAGGTTGAGGGTCAGAAGGTGCCTACAATGGTGCGAGCCCTGCGTCATCGTGTGATAGACGTGTCCATGGGGAAGCACCACACTGCGGTCATATTGGAGCTGGGAACCGTCTGGGCGTTTGGGCGCAATCTTGAGGGTCAGCTGGGTGTTGGTGAAACCAAGCCGGTCAACGCCCCTGTAGAGGTCAAGTCTATGGCAAAGGAAAATATTGTGGTAATAATACAAGAAACATTAGATGATGTATAGATATTAACATTTTTAGTATGATAAATTCATACTACCAGATGGTTCGAAATTTCATTGTTTGCCTGAGACATAAGTTTAAATATTATAATTTGGTATTGCATGTTATATGCACCAGATGCTTGAAGCGGAGTCACTTTTCAATATACTTGTGGAAACTACTCTCAGAAATGTTTATGGTGGTTTAAGGAAAGAGGCTTTTGTGTGAGTTTAAAACTAGCATGCATATTTTAGTGATTTTTACAATCCTAAACAATTTGAGTGTTTACAAAGACAGATACACAAATTAAGGGCTGTGTGAATCTTGAGTAATTTCATAGTTTTGTTCTTCATTGCTAGAGAGTGCAGTGTGGGGAGCATTACACGGTAGCCAGCACAAACAAGAACGAGATCTACTACTGGGGCCTGCGATTTAAAGACCCCTCGTTAGTCTCCACCGCGATGGAGGGCCCAGAGACGAGGGGGAGTGCTGCCAGTGGCAACCGTGATGACATGCGACTAGAATCTGTGACCCCGCGGGGTGGGGGTGGGGGCCACCAGAGGCAGCAAAGTTCAACCAGTGGCATCAGCATCCCCAGCATTGATGGTGAGACAAAACTTCTAGGCTCTTCCAGTCTGGCTACCTAAACATATAATATTTATATGTATTTCCCTAAATTGGCCATTAACTTAAACAAAGTCAATGAGCATAGTCAAAATGTAATTACTTCAGCAATTTGTCAAATGTCTACAGAAACCATAAACCAGTAATCCTCTATGCAATGTTTTAATGATTTATATTATTGTTTCCTTTTTCACTAATTTTGGGTTATTTTTCCAATTAAAAAAGCCACACAGCCACAGGCTGTAATATATGAAACAAAAACAAACCCCTGGTGATTGTGACCCAGGTGCAAGTCTGACTGAGTCCGAGGCTGGTGTAGAGAGGGAGGGAACTCTGGAGGCAGGGGAGACGAGCCTTGCAGACAGCGGAATCGCAGGGGAGGCCAGCACAGACAACATGGCCAGCACTGGCTTCAGGCCTCTCAGTGAGTGATTTGAACATTTCTTATCAGTTCTTCGTTTTTAACAACAATTTTCATAGCTATATGTAGTTGAATTTACATTTGGTCATTGTGAAGTTAGCTTTGACAATATGTTTTTCAGCTTCATAGTAGAGATGTTACTTTTACTAAAAACTGTGTGTCAGGTAACCTGATCCTACCTAGAAAATAGCAGCTGACCTACATGTACAGTGTTTTGGCCTTTCAGAATATTTCTTGTGAAATTGTCAGTTTAAATAGACAATAAAGTCAGCAATATAACATATTGAGAAAAAAATATATATTTCTCCTTATTTAGGTTAAATTTAAGTTTTGCAAGTCATAAAGCTAGTGTTATGGTGTGTGTGCAGGCAGCGTTCCTCGCCGGTCAACTAGTGCCAGCAGTAGAGACACGAAGGAGAAAGAGTCGGACGTCGTACAGCGAGACGACTCCGAGATCATCTTCCCGCCGGACCACCTGATGAGGTCCCTTGCAGTAACATTCTTTATACCCCTGCACACAAAGTTTGAGAAGAGTTACCTGTATACAGGAGTCGTTCTGTCAGTCGGCTGGGAGGTTGTCTGCATACAATTATTATAAAATATAATATAAGTTTTTTTAGGAAAATACTTTTCTCATGCAATTAAAATGAAACTTGACAAGTGACATCTACCTGAACTGTAGACATGCACGACTCCATTATTGTGCCTAATGTTCCATGCGCTGCAGAGCTACATGCCCTTGGACTACATGTCAGAGTGGCCAAAGGTTAAATAAGTCACATTCAGTGACAAAGCTGTAGTTTATATTTGAGTAGCTGTAATTTCCATGGTCTTACTCTATAAAACCATTTACATTTAAAGAGCTTCAAGTAAAAAATATGAAAAGTTATACATGTTCCCTGTGCTGGTTTTGCATGGTATATTTTGGTTGCAGGATCATGCCCAGTGAAGAGATGCTGACGCTGTGTTCATTTTTTTGTCACGGAGAGAACATCTTCATCCAGTTGGAGACCACCGCCCCACCACCCAGAAAACGCACACGGAAGAAGCGGGGGATCAGGTACATGGTGCTGTCTCTCCCTCACTGTTTGACATTCATACTTACATAAAGGGTTCTGGCTACAGAAATGTATTCAGTTTAAGTGGAAAATAAGAAATTTAAACAGTTAGACTAGTTTTATTTTTGCCTGTTCAGGCTAGTGGTAAAAATAAAGAACTTTGAACACTTCCTTGAGCTGAATAAAACATTTATGTGTCTGATTGCAGTTGGTAAGATCTGTAGTCGGCCAATATTAAGGTCTTCGAATGTTCAACTCTTAGGTTATCAAACATGTAGGCTGATTTGGTAATGAAAGCATGTTTTTTTAGACTTTATTTCAGATTTTGGTGTTGAAAACATTGTATAATTAATTTATTATGCTACTATAAACAAAATGTATTTCAAAACATAAAAAGGCAAGGAATATAATGTAATAGAATACAATGTGTTTTTAGCAATGAATGGACAATTAGACAAGCGTATAAAGCCTTGTAATATGTACACTGGTCTGCCAATCTAGAGGTAATGACCCTCTGTCTGACCACACTTGTGTGGTAACTGGTCATTCGTTGACTTTGATGATTCCACCTCCCTCCCTCCCCTTCCAGGAAGCGGTACAGCGGCTCCACCCTACCGGTCCCCAGCTCGGTGAAGGGAACGTCTGCGTCCAGTCGTGAGGGTGGGGATGAGTACTCCTCGGAGACCTCCGAGATGGACACACAGGGAATGGTGAGGGCGAGCTTATCTCTCATAGTTTTTGAACTTCTTATTTTTTATTATCTGCTACACATTCTAATTTTACACTTACAAACAAGCTCAAATGATGCCAGCCACATTTTACAGTTCAACATTGTGCTGACCTTGGTGTGTGACTGCAATGTTGCCATTCATTGTACATAAAGTTGCTTACTTCCAAAAACTATTTTTGCTTAAACATAATAATACACATATTTAAAAAAGCGTATGTACAAGAATATTCTTAAATCTTATAATTATTGGTATACATCAACACATAACAATTTGTTACAAGTAATCTATTCAAAATAATAATATTATTATTTTATCAATTTGATCATTAAAAAAAACGGCTTCCAGACAGCAAATCTTGTTTTGTGGCTTCCTAGTTTAAGCACAATGCTTTATATGTGTTTAATGTTGAATCTATAGTTGATAATAATTTATAAAAACATATGCAATTTTATCATTTTGTTTTACTCAAGTTATGCAAATAATGATTTAATATGAAGTAATATTAAAGGTAGTAAAACAACTGAGGTCTATAACCAGTTGTATGGCTTGTGGTTGCAGGTGCCTTCCTGGTTACGAGATGAGTTGGCAGAGACCAAGGTGGGAGTGGGTGGGGTAATGAAGTCTGACCTCCAAGCAGACGAATCAGATGGCAATCTAGCAGACGACACCAGCGGCCAATCAGAGGAGGACAGGAAACACAAGACGTTTGACACTTCCATGTCTAGTATTCAGATCAACCGGGACCTCACACCATGTAAAGTAGGGCCCGATAAAAACCTCACACCTAGAAACAGTGATCTCCATCCTTCCATTGTGATAAAGGTAGATATCTTGTTTCTAACATCAAAGGCAAAGCATTTTGCTTTAACAGTACTTTTACAAACATAGCATACAGAATTTATTAACTATAACTCACTTAAAGAGTAAAGCTGCTAGTACTGGTCTAGGCTGATCGCGGTAATATTACCTTATTAGCGTGAAAAATGGTGTAGAATTAAACAAATAAAACACTGTGTGAGATACTTTTTAGATGTTTTATCCAATCTGAAATAAAGTCTCTTTTTTAATTATCCGTCTTGTAAATATTTTAAGACGTCCCCACGAGACAGTCGCCAGCGCACGACATCAGTCAGCACAGAGAGCGAGCCAGACGGTCTCAGCCAATCAGACAGCAACAACAGGCCACTCCGCCTCACTAGGTACATACTGTTCAATGGGCAACAGCTTGTTTGGGTTTATATTCACTTATTTAACACTGCTGCCTGTTTTTTGTGCTCAGTCCATTTTAAATTAACATTTTCACTTAAAAGGATTTACACCAAATTGATCCTTGGGTGGTCCTCTACTTAAGTGTTTGGTTACGGTAGAAACATTGATAAGCGTGTGTTTTCAGTCGAGTAAAGACAGACCTGCTGATAACGGGGACGGTTGACCGGCAACCAGTGGGTGGGGCGGGGTCAAGGGTCAAGAGTGCCTCCACATCCAGCCAGTGGGCCCATAACAGGTTCCGCCAAAACAGGGGACATGTCAGGTAGGTTCAAATTCAAATTTAAGTTTGATTCGCTTTTATTATAGGGAATACATGTATACATTTTGTTTGTTTTGTGTAAAGCATAAAATTGTTTCCTTAGGCTTTTGGTGAGCTTATGAACCAACTCATTAAATGTTATCCATCCCAGATATTGTATTTGGTCAAATCTTTGTAAAATTATCATTATATTTAATCTTTTGCTTTAGTAATTGGTTGACTCCTAATAGTCGAAGGTTTAAAAAAAGAAAATTCTGCTTTTTATAATATTTCATTTATACTCTTGCTTATGTCTTAACGTATGTAAATATACTACTTGATGTAGAAACCAGCTAATGTTTGCCTCCTTACCATGTGTGTACAGACAAGACGTGGCATTGAAGGAGCAGCTGGCGGCACGTGGGTTCGTGTCTGACGTCACGGTGAAGAGGCGTGAGGAAGCCCTCCTGGTAGGCTGCTGGTGGCAGGAATACTGCCAAGTCACAAGTTTTCACAGTGCTTCATTATTGCATTTTATGTGAATTCAACACTAATGTGAATAATTTGTCTAGGTTTAAAATACTCAATCACTTCATCGTATGCTTTAATTGTTGGCTTAGCTTTATAATGGTTGAAATTTTATAATTGGAAGTAGTTTTAAATTGTACAAATATTGATCGATTGCCTTGTAATCTCGATATTTATAGGGTGAGTTGCGCATGACGCGGGAGGAGAAGGCAGCGGCGGAGCTGCGACTGCAGGAGCTGGAGAGGGAGCACCTGGCGCGGCAGACGCAGCTCCATCTGGAGGCGGAAGAACGTGCCAAGGTGGGTCGCAATGTCAGGTGGAGAAACACAACTGATAATGGAGGAATAGAGGAGCTTTCAATCTTATGCTCTATATTGCTTCTGGATTGTAATCACTCTAACTCTATGGACTTTTAACAATATTTTATTTGTCATTTAATGTATGAATTTTCAAAAAGCAGAATCCATTCATGGAATATAATTTTTGATTATTTTATTATTTGAATTAATAATAATTAACTAATTATATTTTGGAATTCTTATTGGTAATAACCAGCATATGTAATTCAATAAATGATATGACGCCGGCTGTGTTGTCAGGAGCGTGAGCACAACCTGCAGAGCCAGATTGAGACGCTGCGCGCCGAGCTCCACTCACAGACCTCGCGTCTCCAGGACAACCAGAAGATTGTTCTCAAACTACAGGTACCTACAACTGGGAAATTAGACAATTTCACGGGTGTCAGATTTTTTAAAATCTTCACATATCAGCGATTGTCCAAATTCAAAACACCCATAAATGCTTGATGTATGTTTTAAATCCAAAATCACTTTTTTGAACAAAATTCATGCGACTACTTCCTTTATTTTAATTTCTCACCACCTACAGAAACTACAGGTTCATCACTCTCTATCATTGTGTAGTTAATGTATTGACAGACCTGTTGAAATGATGTCCGATCCCTGACAAAAACGTGGAAATTTACATTTCGCCATAACGAACAATTTTACGTAACGAGCTTTCCCACCATTTTGTCGGGCATCAGATGTCATTTCAAGTTCTGTCGATACATTAATTGTCTAGCAAAAAAAAAGAGAGAAACAAAATATATTTCAAAACATTGATTTCCAAACAGCCTTTACGTTAATCTACCAACAGTTACATTACGAAATTTAAGTAGAGCCCTTTTGTGGCTACATTAGTTGTTATTATGTTGGATGCTTGGATGTGAGAAATGCTGACCTGCTGTACATGCTAAGATGTTACTTTATGTTCATGTTGGTAGACCGAGCTGGCCAAAGTGCAAAAGAAGAAGAAAGGGCTGGGAACCAATGTGCTAGGTAGCTCCTCAGACAGCCGAGTGTGTTCAGTGCAATAGGGCTGGGAACCAGTGACCACTGCAGCTCCTTGGACAACGGTGCTGGCTGAAAGAATAGGCTGGAAACAAACTGTCTTCACTGCACCTCTCACAGCCACATGTTTGCAATGGTGGCTTAAAGCAGTTTACATTTTAGCTGGAGGCCCTGGGTTCAATCCCTAGCATACAGTATAAGGATAGGTCTGGCCTCTCTTTCCCTAGTATTAACTATCACTACTCTCTCAGTTTTCGATCCCCTCTTGTTACTGAATGTGTTAGGTCTTACCTTGTGCAGTTATGAGGGTAGCATTTACATATAGGTTTAACATAAATTGACTACAAAGTGTTCCCTGCTTTAGATTTGCCTTTATCACAGAAAAAAGTTTGTTTGGTGTATACTTACCCTTAACTTTTATTTATGTATACATGTGTTTGCTTGCACAATCCACTCATTTTGTTATTATCATTATGTGGTACTACTTGTGATAATATTTATTAAGATACATATTTATAGCAACTCTTTCTTGTCATTTTGTCCATAAGTATAGTGTTTTAGTTAAAGTGTAGACCACTTTTGCTGTTGTTTTGTAACCGGTATTTTTTTATTAATATGTTAAGTATGTATTTACTGGTTTTACAGGCTTTTCAAAATGAGATATTCCGCCCATTACAAACATATACATTGTTTTTGTATTTTTAAGATCTGGTTTTTTTTAGTCTCAATGTTCAAGTTGTTGCTCAATTGTTCAGTTCAGTCAGGTCTCCTCACTGTAGGTTGCAGGTAATCATAGTTGTGTGGTTTACACAAATGTATGTTCTATGTCATCTCATTTGTTTACTCATTACATTGTATTATAATAATTGTTTCTTCTTTTTTATTATAATGCTAACTTTTACTATAGTTATTTAGATATATTATCATACCTCCATAAACAAATTTTGAGGGCGACCTTCTGTCAGTCGGTCTGTTGTATGTTTGTCAGCATAGTATGATACATGTTGTGCAGCGAACTTCTTCAACATTTATGGTGAGATTGAAATAAACTTCGACACATGTAATCTACATAAAGTGTAGATGTGCAAGACACAACTTTTGTTCCCAGTAATTGAGGCATCACAGAGTTATTTGCCCCTAAACTTTGAGTCATAGTAGTGGTGGGGTATAGATAGTCACATTCTGTGACAAAGCTCTATTGTATAACTGAATTTAAAAATGGCAAACATCTCTTCAGTGCTGGCCACTGTTGAGTAATATCTTTATGTTTTAGTACCCCCATCACATTGGGGGTGAATATAGATTTGCCCTTGTCCGTCCGGCCATTACTAACAGTGTGGTTGCGTGAAACTGAAAGGGTTAAAGTGCTAGAAGCGTGAAACTTTCTATGAATACATTTCAACATGTGATCTTGGGGACCTGGGATTTTTAAAGACCCTTATATCTTCCACGACTTCCAGGTCAAGTTTACACTTGGGATCCAAGGTCAAGTCTGTGTCCAGTGTAAATAGTTGGGGACATCCGTGGACACATTTTTAGTTTGTTTATGAGATATTTACATGTATGTGAAAATGAAATGTTGTATGATCTGTTTGAGAAGAATGCCACTACAAGTGTGTAAAGAATGTTCTGTAAAGTTAGACACACTTTAATTTTCATAAGTCATTATCATTCAAAATATATTAATTATTTTAAGTTTTCTAACTGAATATGTTAGTTCTTTCCTTGTAGCATTTACCTGTACATGTATTTGTGCTTGCACAATTCACTCATTTTGTTACTATCATTTATATGTTGTACCACTTGTGATAATATTTATAAAGATAGCTATTTATAACATCTCTTTCATGTCATTTTGTTCATTTATATACTGTTTTTTTATAGTTCTGTGTAGATCACTTCTCTGTTGCTTATTACCAATATTTTTATTGATAAGTTAAGTGTGTATTTACCGGTTTTAGATAATTGAGATATTCCGTCCAATCCATACATATACAAGAAAATATTTTTTGTATTTTCAAGATCTGATTGTGTGTTCATTCCTTGAAGATCAGTAAACAAAGTATACTTCTCTTGCTTTTGTTATAAATGAACAACAACATTGACTGCAGTTGAGCGAAACATTCATATGGTGTGTCTTAGAAAAACCTGTCATTTCTGTATAACAATGGCTAGCCAAATTATTGGTGCCCTGCCACCATATTAGCTACCCCTATGAATTCTAAGCTATGTTCGATATTAAGACTGTGTAACTTGTTTAGACAACAACACATGTATATGCAGTATTTCTGTGCGTTAGAGGAACGTTGAAAGGCGGAGGAAGATAGCCATAATTATGTGGCATCTTTCCTTTGCTTAGATTTATAAACTTACCAAATGTTCAGTAAATTAGAAGTTTAAATAATATATATTTACTTGACGCCTTGAATGCACCATAGTAACTCTTGAACAGTTGATGTACATGTACCTCAATGTTAATTTGAATTGTATCTTTTTTGCCATAAAATCGAAAATGTAATATTCTTCTACATCCCTGCATATTGTCTAAAGGATTAAGCTAAAAAGAACTAAAAAACAGTCACACTAAGAAATCTTTTTGTTGTATGTGTTGTATCGCCATTTTTGTACTTAAATTATGCTATTACCTATTATTAACATTCATCGGCCCAGTCGGACGGCCCGACCCAAGGATGTTTCTACCCCCTCCCTGATTATTCGGGTGTCTGAAACTATATTGGACTGTCATGTAAAACACATTATCACCTTTGGATTTTATTTTCACAATTACAAGCTTTGCTGAGTGCACATTAAGAAGCTTTTAGCGTCTACATCATCAGCGCCGTGACGTCAGCAGATATGTCTATGCAATGGGTTTGAAGTAACCAGTACCACAGCGGCAGATGTTGTCTAAACAATGGACTTGGTGTGTGCAGGTAAAATCAGCAGTGTTAGTGCAGTCCGTAGAAGCTAAACAAGGCCTAACTGAAACACGAAAACCCCGAACAGTGTTGGTTAAGTGAAATGCGTTATACACGGGTGGAGTTTTCCGCAATTTAAATTATTTAAAAAATCGGTTGATCGCCTCGCTAGCCTCATAAACTTCATAAAGGGTACTAATTATGTTACTATTTATAGTAACGTTCGTATAAAACGTCACTTCGGCTAATGTGACCAGACCTTTAGCCTAGACTCATCTCTCTCGGGTAGAGTCATATGGTGTGTACCGGTATGAAGTCCGGTATTCACAAACATTGACGAGACTTTGCTTACTTTCAAGGCACGTGCATATCTTCATGTTATCGTCACAGTTGACGATCTCATGGTCGCCCACGCAGTGAACCATTGGACAGTCTCCATACCAGTTGCAGCTCTGGGCGTCACTGCACGCTGAAAGATGCGCACGTGAAATAGCATGTGAATTGTTTTACACTTAATATTACAAAATTTAATATACTGTCACCTTTTAAAACTGAGCCACATAAACTTGGTTTTAAAATTTCTAGTATTAAGTTTTAGTCATTCCCTCTACGAATGTCGAACACCTGAAACTAAGTTCATCTCCGAATGATTTGAACTTTTAAAGAATTACTTACCAACAAACACGCTAACAACCACAAACAAGGCGAAAAACTTCATGTTTAGATCTAAGTCCGCAAAACTATGTGTCAAAATGTGAAATTGTTATCGCAACATAGATGTGCCAAAAGGTATTCACCATATCGGTCAAAATGGCGTGAACTTCGCCATGTGGCCAAATGCCGGTTTGGTCTATGACTGTGATAGAGTCCTCACGTATGAGCTATATGGAACATGTTGCCAGCTTTGTGGTTATGGACTGTTAACATCTGACGAACAGAAAAGGGTCGAAGACCCTCAATCTGCTTACATTTTTCTATTAAATGTGAATATGTTATGAGTATAAATCGTGGTGTTTCTTTGTAAATTTTATTGATATTTGTCCACATACAATATCCACGTCATTATATGCAGCGTAGTTTTTTTGTTAAACTTAATTGTGACAAACAACTTAATATCTTTACAAT
>Ga0224511_10003017_pt1 | contig 11830 bp, 11 predicted proteins | sample SF_May12_sed_USG_2_FD_169988 | JGI IMG/M metagenome (GOLD analysis project Ga0224511, IMG submission 169988) | Sediment microbial communities from San Francisco Bay, California, United States - SF_May12_sed_USGS_8_1 | ecosystem: Environmental > Aquatic > Marine > Sediment | place: USA... | reverse complement strand
AACACAAGGGACGACACAAAAACTCTTACAACATCATGACACAACAGACATTTAGAAAACATATATTTTTGTGTTTTTCGGATTTTTCATTTTTTATTTTCTTTTTATTGATAATTTCTAACTTTAGATGTATAACTCTGCTTAGTGTTCTTGGAAAATAATTCACAAATATAATAAATAAAAGGCTTTGCACCTGGGCGGAAGAATACTTCATATATGTTGAGGCACAATCAAGTTTTAGGGCAAAAATGGGAACAAACGATAATATATTTGTCCTACATAGCCTTATTACTCATATTATTAACTCAAATAAACAACTTTTCTGTGCCTGTGTTTTTATTGATTTCTCTAAAGCGTTTGACTATGTTGTGAGAGAAAACATGTGGTATAAGCTTTTTCACTTGGGAATTGCTTAATTTGATTCAATATTTACAGTCATGTTGGTGCATACAGTTAGTAATAAAACTCATCATTAATCGTAAATTAACCATTAATTAGCCAAAACAATAGATTTCACGCGGGCATGCAGAACTCAGAATGTTTTAGGAACTGACCTTACACATTTAGCCGTATTAAACTCCATGCACCAACGAAGGTAATCTTAGAGTTTTATAAGTCAAACAACAATAGTTTGTCAAAAAAAGACAAATCAATTTTGGATCAAACTTTTGTTTACGTCCTACTTTCTAGACTTCATTTTTGGACAAACTATTGATGTTTCACTCATAAAACTCTAAGATTACCTCCGTTAGTGCATGGAGTTTTATATGCCTAACTGTGAAAGGTATGCTCCTATTAGATTTTGAGTTCTGCTGGCCCGCGTGAAATCAATTGTTTTGGCTAATTAATGGTTAGTTAACAATTATTTTTATATTTTATTAATAAAAACTGGTACTTTTGAGGTAACCTCACAGTATTTTGCTCATTTCATTTCAATATCATCTCTTGTTTTTGAAAATGACAAATGGATTTTTGGTGGCTGCATTGGGCATTTCAATATGTTTCACCACCTTAAGTATGCAGATGATATCGTTATATTTGCAAACAATCCTAAAGAATTGCAGGAAAATCTTGATATTCTTAGTCATTATTGTTCTAGATGGAAATTAAAGGTTAATATAAATAAAACTAAAATGATGGTGTTTTGTAAAGGAAGAAGAATTCCAACATATTTATTATTTTCTTACAACAATTGTCAACTAGAGATTGTAATTAATTTTATTTATCTAGGTATGGTCTTTACCACAGGCAGCTCGCTTCAAACGGCAACTACACACTGACAGAACAGGCACAAAAAGCTCTTTTTACGTTTAGAAAGTACTAACATAGATATGTAAATATATCAACTGACCATGTTCTTGAGCTTTTTGATAGCTTATAAAACCAATTTTATTACATGTATATGGTTCGGAAATATGGGGCGTTGTTAAAAGGCCTAGTATAGAACGTGTGCATACGCTGTTTATGAAATCCTGTCTTGGTGTTAAGGTCTCTACGCAAAATGATTTTGTTTACTGTGAGTTGGGTAGATTAGATATGTATTCATACGCCATAATTAATGTTATTAAATACTGGGTTAAAGTTATCAACTCAAGTGAAAATAAATACATTAATATTATGTACAAGCAAATATTACATGACATTGCTAGATATCCCAATAAACAGAATTGGGCAAGTCAAGTCAAAGACATTCTAATTAAATTTTGAAGACGTTTGGACAAATCAAAAGGTTCTTATTTACTTTTTTTATACAAGATATTAAAGAAAGAGTTAAATTACTGTTTATACAAGAAACAAATACACGTTTGAATAATTCAACGCGTGCAGTTTTCTATAAACATATAGGCACGTTAGAATATCAGTCTTATCTGAAAAATGTCAATATACAAAAATATAGATCTCCAATGAGTAGGCTTAGAATGGCTTGTCATAGACTTCACATAGAAACAGGTAGATGGACTAGTACAGACCTCACTGATGGAACATGTCCTACTGTAATACTTTGGAAAACGAAATACACTTTTTATTTGAATGTAATCTATATAATGACTTAAGAGCAAAATATGTAACAATTATTATACTTCTAACCCGAGTATAGTGAAAACTATTGAAATGATGATGACAAATGACCCGACTGTTATAAGAAATATTGCCACTTACATTTATAAATCTTTTGAGTTAAGAAAAACTTTGTAAATTCGTAAGATACAATTTTATTACTACTCAAATAGTTCGGTATGTAGACACATCTTGTACATTATCATTGATTATGTCAGGTAATTGTTAATCTGTTTTAAAGAAAACTGTTCTGCAAAATCATTATCGTCAAAACTATTATATTCATTCTTTTGCTGCAAAAATATGTTTGCAGTCATCCAGCTTTAATTGTTATAATAAGCTTAAAAACTCCTTCGTTACCATTTTCATTACCAGAATACAACTTTGTAATAGTAACAACTGTTTTAGTATATGTTGTTAAGGTACATACTAACCATATTCAATGCATATACATGTATGTCTACTAAACACCACTGATGTCTTCCATTGTTAACGTGACACAACGTTTATGGGCTATTTTAGCCTACTTCGTTGAATTGTACTTATATATTTTGTGGAAATAAAACATCTCTCATTCACTCTCTCATATTCTATAAAACAAATATGTTCATCAGCTTTGTGATATTTTCAGTAAAATTCATGCACATAACTAATATTCAAAAATAGCTCTCCTCTCTAAATAAAACATCATACTAAATACGTGTACCTCTTAAAAGGACTCCACTGAAGTCTGATCGTGTAACACACTTAAAAGAATTTTTTTCGAAAACCTATATCTTCTTGTTACCAAAGTATTTAGTGTATAAAAACTTATTTTTAGTACATGTATACATGTATGTCCTATTTAGCTTAACCAAACTGAGAAGAAATGTCAAGAGCTACAGGCGCGTCATAAGGTGGATGAGGATCAACTGAAGGTGAATCTTCAGCAGTCACAGGCGGAAGCCGCCATCCTCAGACAAGAGGTCAAAAGCAAAGAGGACCAACTTAAAGGCACAGAGCAGAAGTTTCAAGCCCTGCTTCATCAGGCACAAAACATGTCTAAAGAGGTTTGTGATTTGGCTATATATCTCATTTCTACACTAGAATGTTGATGCTTTAAAAATCACAATGTAACATTAATACTTTCAATTTGGTTTAGAACACACATTGAGAATGAAATATAGTTTTGCCTTTAGTACTAAAAATAATCAAAAGGCATCTTTATTAAATTCCTTTATCAGTTTTGACAGCCTCTGATAATTGCAATATTAAACAAGAAGTATCGAACACCACATGTCCCCGCTCCTGGCTTCCGTTCATGGAAGGACGTTTTAATATAGAAGGGTTATTAATAAGTTCATGCAGTCTGTAATAAAAAGGTTCATGTTATAGACGTGGGATGATTAACCTGATTTGACTTTGTAAATGGGTATAGGGTAGGTGCCTTATAGCTTTGTTATAAATAGTTCTTAAGATGTCGATTGAAAACAGTTTCACATAATTAATCACAAAAAGAGACCCGTGTAACTTTGGCCTTTGACCTAGCGAGCTTATGTACCTATGGTCAAAAGGGGCCCTGTCAGGGGGGGGGGCTTATCAGATTTGTACAGAGTAATCAAGGTAAATCTTAAAAGATCTTTTTGTAAAAATCTACAAGGCCTTCAGTCTTGATGTTTGGTTTGCAACATTATCTAGTGATCCTGTAAAGGGGCTCCACTGTTACCTGTGATATTTTTCTCAAGTGAGCAAACCAAGGTCCTCTGGGCCATCTTGTTCAGTTTTTCGTCACCTTTAAAATATAAACCTCTGCGATTGCCTTAAAATTGATTGGACCGCCTACCTGTAAAATATATAAGAAAACTATTTATTATTAGTGTAGATATGCTGTTTGAAAACAAATTTATTGTGTTTGCTAATTCCTTGCAAATGATATAGATTTGCAACAACAATATTCACCATTTGTTTTTCAATGTGGTGTTTCATTAACGAGACATTATGACGTCATAGTTTTGAAGAATTTAAAAATAATGTACATAATTGATATTCAAAAAAAGTTCTACTCCTTCAATAAAAACATTTTAATAAATGCGTGTACCTTCTGAGCGGAAATACATATTTTATATAACAAATATGTTCATTAGCTTTTTGATATTTTCAGTGAATTCATGCACACAACTAATATTCAAAAATAGCTCTCCTCTCTAAATAAAACATCATACTAAATACGTCTACCTCTTAAAGGGTCTCCGCTGAGGTCTGATCGTGTAACACACTTAAAAGAATTTTTTTGAAAACCTATATTTTCTTGTTACCAAGGTATTTAGTGTATAAAACTTATTTTTAGTACATGTATACATGTATGTCCTATTTAGCTTGACCAAACTAAGAAGAAATGTCAAGAGCTACAGGCCCGTCATAAGGTGGATGAGGATCAACTGAAGGTGAATCTTCAGCAGTCACAGGCGCAGGCCGCCGTCCTCCGACAGGAGGTCAAAAGCAAAGAGGACCAACTTAAAGGCACAGAGCAGAAGTTTCATGCCCTGCTTCATCAGGCACAAAACATGTCTAAAGAGGTTTGTGATTTGGCTATATATCTAATTTCTACACAAGAGTTTTGATGCTTTAAAGTCACAATGTAACATTAATACTTTCAATTTGGTTTAGAACACACAATGAGAGTGAAATATAATTTTGCCTTTAGTAATAAAAATAATCAAAAGGCATCTTTATTAAATTCCTGTATCAGTTTTGATAGCTTCTGATAATTGCTATTTTAAACAAGAAGTGTCGAACGCCACATGTCCCCACCTCTGGCTTCCGAGCATGGAAGGACGTTTTAATATAGAAGGGTTATTAACGAGTTCAGGCAGTCTGTAATAAAAAGATTCATGTTATAGAAGTGGGATGATTAACCTGATGTAATTTGGTAAATGGGTATAAGTGACCCTTGTTACTTTGGTCTTTGACCCAGTGAGCTTAAAATCGTCAGGGATCATGTTGACCTTGACATTTGACCTTATAAAGACAAAATCTATAGGGGTCATTTCCTCGTCAAGACCAATCAGCATGCAAAAATATGAGAGGTCTGGGATAAAGAAATCTCAATATAATAAGCGAATATCATTTGCACATCTTTAAAAACAAGTGACCCTTGTGACATTGATCTTTAACTTTAAAACACAAAATCAATAGGCTTCATGTTCTTACTAAGACTAATTAGCATGTGAAATATGAAAGCTTTGTTAAAGAAAGTAGAACGATAATGGGCGAAAACCATTTGGTCTATCGACAGACGTTTTTTTTTACAAAAGTGACCATTATGACATTGACCTTTGACCTAATAAATATAAAATAAATAGCGGTCATATCGTCACCAAGACCAACCAGTATGTGAAATGTGAAGGCTCTGTGATAAAATATAAGATAATAAACGGAAACAGACGGAAATACCGACCGTTCGACATTAGCAAAATAATGTTATAATATAAATTAAAGAGATGTTAAAAACTGTTGTAAACAATGTAGACAGGTCAAGTTTAAGGGCACCATGGCAAGATGGCCCGTTTAAAAACAAACATGAACAGCAGCTCAAAAGACGCAGAACAACAAGACTTAACAGACATCCGGAATAATTTTGTTTTGTTGTTGTTGTTTTTATTGTTTACTTTAGATTTCTGAAAAATGATTTATATATATGCCATCACTTATTAGGAAGATGGGGGCATACAAATATGTCAACATCATCTGTTTGTAATTAAAATGCGACTGCACAACCCTGACACCAAAACAACATAATGACTGACAATTACATAACTCATAGTGCTCAGGGTGAGCTATTGTGACCGGCCTTTGTCCGTCGTCCGTCGTCGTCCGTCGTGCGTCGTCCGTCGTGCGTAAACTTTTTTACTTAAACATCTTCTCCTCTGAAACCACTCATTGGATTTTGACCAAACTTCACAGGAATGATCCCTGGGTAGTCCCCTACCAATGTTGTTCAAATGGTTCTGATTGGTTGCATAAGTAGGTCACGGGGTCAAATAGTAGGTTTTCAAAATGCAATATTAAAAAAATTTCTTGTCTGAAACTACAAAGCCCAGAGCTTTCATATTGGGTATATAGAATCTAGAGGTCCTCTACCAAAGTTGTTCAAATTATGCCCCTTGGGTCAAAATTGACCCCGCCTCGGGGGGTCACAATTTTACATTGAATTATATAAGGGAAAATTCAAACGACATCTTCTCTTGAACCGCTTATGGTAATTTGACCAAACTCAACAGGAATGGTCACTGGGTGGTCCCCTACCAAAATTGTTCAAATGGTTCTGAGTGGTTGCATATGTAGGTCACGAGGTCAAAAAGTAGGTTTTTCAAAATGCAATTTTCAAAAATCTTCTTGTCTGAAACTACAAGGCCCAGAGCTTTCATATTTTGTATATAGCATCATCTAGAGGTCCTCTACCAAAGTTGTTCAAATTATGCCCCTGGGGTTAAAATTGATCCTGCCCCGGGTATCACAATTTTACATTGAATTATATAAGAAAAAGTTCAAATGACTTCTTATCTTGAACTGCTTATGGTAATTTGACCAAACTCAACAGGAATGGTCCCTGGGTAGTCCTTTACCAAAATTGTTCAAATGGTTCTGATTGGTTGCATAAGTAGGTCACAGGGTCAAAAAATAGGTTTTTAAAATGCAACTTTTAAAAATTTTCTTGTCTAAAACTACAAGGCCCAGAGCTTTCATATTTGGTATGTAATAGCATCATCTAGAGGTCCTCTACCAAAGTTGTTCAAATTATGCCCCTGAGGTTAAAACTGACCCCGCCCCGCCCCGGGGGTCACAATTTTACATTGCATTATATAAGAAAATCTTCAAACGACTTCTTTTCTTGAACCGCCAATGGAAATGTGACCAAACTCAACAGGAATGGTCTCTGGGTTGTCCCCTACCAAAATTGTTCAAATGGTTCTGATTGGTTGCATAAGTAGGTCACGGGGTCAAAAATTAGGTCCTCAAATGGCAATTTTAAAAAATCTTGTCTGAAACTACAAGGCCCAGAGCTTTCAAATTTGGCATTATTTAGAAGTTCTCTACCAATATTTGGTTATAATTATATAATGGCTTCACCTTGACCCTTGACCTTTTCCTCAAGTGAGCGACCTAGGGCCCTTTGGGCCCTCTTGTTTCTTTTATTGCACTTGACTATTACTACACTATTTTGTAATCAGTTGATATACTTCAATTTAATACAGAATACTTTGATCAACGAAAAGTGCATTTTGTGAACACAAAATAACACATTGAGTTCGATATTTTAAATCAAGTATTCACCACTTGTTGAAATTGTAATAACATTATTGTAACTCAGAATTAAAAATTAAAACCAGTTACACCTTTGATTATGTATTATCTGTTAAGAGATTACTGATTAACCCAGGATTTAAAGGTGATTTATTGACTTCGATTTCACCGGTTCATCTTTCATTACCAATGATATAGTCAGTGACGAATCAGGTAATTGACCTTAGGGGTGTGGGTAAAATCGAACTAGTGTTTCCCTCTTTACCCTGCACTTAGCATTGATCACAATAAGACTTCTGGTTATATTATTATACGCCCGCCCACAGGGTTTCCGCTCTTTAAGTCAAAGAGTTTTTATCCAGTCTTTATCAAACTTTGTGAATGTATTGGTGGGCATAATATCTCGACCAAGTTCTATAACCAGCCAAATTCACCCAGGCACTCCTGACTGATGACCCTTGAATTGTTCAAAATAGTCCAAAATTAGGGTTTCCGCTCTCTAAGTCAAAGAGTTTTCATCCGATCTTTATCTAACTTGGTGAATATGTTTGTGGGCATACTATCTCGACCAAGTTCTATAACCAGCCAAATCCCCCAGGCGTTCCTGAATTTTGGCCCTTGAATTGTGGAAAATTGTCCAAAACTAGGATTTCCGCTCTCTAAGTCAACGAGTTTGCATCCGGTCTTTATCAAACTTGGTGAATATGTTGGTGGGCATAATATCTCGACCAAGTTCTATAACCTGCCAAATCCCCCAGGCACTCCTAAATTATGGCTCTTGAATTGTCAAAAATTAGGGTTTCCGCTCTCTAAGTCAACGAGTTTTCATCCGGTCTTTATCAAACTTAGTGAATATGTTGGTGGGCATAATAGCTCGACCAAGTTCTGTAACCTGTCAAATCCCCCTTGGCATTCCTGAATTATGGCCCTTGAATTGTCTAAAAAAACTGAGTTAGCGGTATCTGCTCTCCAAGTCGAATATCCTGTTCCCAAAAATGTTGTCATTACCATTGAATTAACCACAAATAAGACGGGCGTATTTTGTGTCAGTTTGGCACTCTTGTTCATTTATAAAATAAATTAATATTATCGCGAGCATAGAAAGCGATAAAACAACCGCAATTTTTAATATACTGTGCTTAAAATTAACCTAAGAAAATAATAAAATCCATAAATTCCTATTTGAAAAAAATACTAGTAGTTATCGCAACAAAGCAACCAACTGTGTTATAATAAACCTTATTGTCCTTTGTAAATACATTGCTATGTATGTTATTCAGCCGGGTTTTTTAGTTGTTGGTTTGTTAATGATATATTTTGAGACTTAGATATAGTATAAACATCAGCTTTGATGAAGCTCTTCATGTGCTGGACATAAGTGTCGACGGTTACCTGTTTAGTAAAAGTAATTTTATATTATGCATATTTTGGCCATATCGTGTTAAAATTATTTATAAGATAAATCGCGAATGAAACGAGCAAAATAAATGAGGAAATTTAGCGTCTCGGGCATTACATAACCATAGGTTAGCGGTCGTTGATGGCGGGCGCATCCCTGATCGGCTAGTGTTAAAGTTTCTATTCTAATTCAATTCTGAAAATAACAGGGTTTGAAAAAACACTTTCGTTACTTGGAAGGCTTCTTTCATATTATTCTTCTGAAAATTGTTGTTGTTTATGCTATGACATCTCTTTCACTTTTTAAGGTCAACATTTCTTAAAGCAAGGTATTGTATGTATGTGTGTTTTGCATTGGCACAAAGTAGATTAAAGGTAAGTATCCACATACAAAGAAGAGTGTCCAGACTAGAAAACATAATTCCAAATGCTGTTCATTATGTTTAGAATTACATAAACTCTGCTTCCGGTCAGTATCGACTTTTTGGTTTCTATTGAGATTATTAACGGTACATTGTAACAATATACACAATACAATGTGCATTGGATTGAGTTTATTGTAAAACTCAACTGTCAACATTTTTTTCAATGATTGCCTAAGGACTTTTATATATTTTGTATAATAGGTGTAAACAATATTTTGTAGACCTCCTATTAACGAGCCCTTCCGGCCACGTAATTGGCTTTAGGCCTACGTCTAATGCCTGGCAACTTGGAAGAAAATACACTGCAGAATTTAGGATTAACACATATGCTCGATATTTCTATATTGGAACTCTGAATGAGTGAATGTCACCTTATGATGTACACTGACTCAGTATTTTATTTGAAAGTATTGATTTGGAAAGAAAATTACTAAAGTTTACAACAATTGTTGAACATTTATAATCATAATTGTTAATAGAACCTGTGAATAGGTTAGTAAAAAGCTACAATAAACATGGCAGCAAACACTGTCTTTGCAAATGTATATGCTGGCCTTAAAAAGGAAAAATAAATGTTCTGTAAACGGCGGTATTTATTACATTTACACGTTAAATCTACAAACAGCTAAACATTGTTTATTCGGTGTAGGTGTCTTAACCCATATGAATTTTAAATTGTATGAACAAATGAAGACATGCATGGTTATCTGAATTACAGTATGAACGTGATTGTCAGCCAAGCAGTATTACTTTTTGTATTAAAATGTCTCTTACCATTGACTCAAATGAACATAAATACAAAAAAAGCAATGCTGAGGATAAAATGATTATAGAATTATACTTAAAAAGCTCATAAGTTAAAACTTATTTTGGTGATAATTTATTTGTGTGTTTTCTTTCACAGATCGACCGGTTGAAGCAGACTAGTAAAGAACAAGACCAGAACAAGTTGCGTTACAATGAATATGCACGGAATATGGAGGCAAGTCTCCAGCAGTTACAGGCCCAGATCACCTCCCTCCAACAGGAGATCACACGCAAAGATTCGATCATAAGGTCCAAAGAGGAGGAGATTAATGCCTTGAAGGAACCAGAGGATTCGGTAAGTGGTTGTGTTGAACACCTAATTTATTAGCCAATTAAGAGACATCAGATTGTGTCAAGGGCATTTAGCACGAGCAGATCCAGGGAAGGGGTATGCTTTTAATGCTCCTAACGCGTAATTTTCTCTTTTGTTCGTTCGCGATTTATTTTTTTAACCAAATTTTAATAAGGATATTGCCAAAACTGGCTTAAAATACAATAACTGATATAACCGTCAACACTTCAATGATTACCATCTCCCTGTTGACAAAGTTACGACCCTGTAAGATCAAATCCTGGTACCGCCACAGATGTGTAGGTGTACATACCCATCAGTCTGCGAATTAAACTAAGCCCGAAGCCTGAGTCGAGTTTAGAAAATAGCCCGACCGGTCGATTGAAATTTTCGAGTAAAATTCTAAACAAAAAAAAAACAAAAAATTAACACAAAGTCTGATTGTGGAGTTATGTGTTCATTTAAAACACAACCAAAATTAAACTTAGTTTAATTCAATGCATTTCTTATATGAATTGTATGTAGTATGATCACAACCAATTTTGGGCTATTTAAATTTCATTCGGGTTATAGAAAATTCTATTTAAATAGCCCAAAGGGCTATAGTCGAAAAATAATTAACGCGCATGCATACTGATACCTATAGATCTACTCATGACAAAATTTTAATATGACCCTAACCAGTGGCGGGTCCAGGATTTGACCTTAGGGGGAAAGAGGTCCAGCATTTAAGGCATACAAAATCATAAGTCCGCGGCCGTTAGGGGAGGGGGCACCGGGTGCGCGCCTCGACCTTTGGATCCGCTAGTGCTAACACTTATAGTGTGTGTTATTACAAACGCCATGTGACAAAGCATAAGCTTTAGTCATATCAGTCATATAACTATTTATGTTGTGTATTTCAGGAGAATCAGTGGGACAGGCAGCAGCAGGTTGTCAATTTCTGTCTTTCTTAATTTGCGTTTTGTAGTTGCCCTAAAACGATAGAAAATATGTAGATTTTGTTGATATTTACTTTGGACTCTTGTCATTTTATAGGCAATGTTTGTTGTTCTGTTATCTTTACTGTTATCATGGGCACGTTAAATTATTTCATGGATTTAAAGGTTTAGATAACATATAATTAAATTGTGATATCCTTGGAATGTTAAAGTCTTAGCTTTGATAACCATAGAAATACATGGACATTTGCTTAACAAAAGTAATAATCAAGTAATTTCACTCGTTTTGCTTATGATTCAATAGACTGAAGAAGACATGTATATTTGGCTAATTATGTAGTTTTCTGCTTTGTTTGATCTATTTATTTTTGTTAAATAATAAGTACTTCCGATGGTTCTTTACTGTATGTATGTGGTTCTCTTACAGTTCACCTTTTAATTATGTTTCACATTCCTCTTTAATCAACATCTATGCGAATGTTCATTAGTGTGTGTTGTATTGAATTATTGAGTGAAAAATATTACCATTACGGATACCTAAAGATCTACGCATTACAAAATTATAATATGACCCTAACCAGTGGCGGGTCCAGGATTTGACCTTAGGGGGAAAAGAGGTCCAGCGT
>Ga0224511_10003016_pt1 | contig 11830 bp, 12 predicted proteins | sample SF_May12_sed_USG_2_FD_169988 | JGI IMG/M metagenome (GOLD analysis project Ga0224511, IMG submission 169988) | Sediment microbial communities from San Francisco Bay, California, United States - SF_May12_sed_USGS_8_1 | ecosystem: Environmental > Aquatic > Marine > Sediment | place: USA... | reverse complement strand
AGTGCCCAAACGAACCTGGCGAGGAGCTAAATGTGTTCTCCAACTCCGCCCGCTGTAAGACTTCCACCACCCAGGTAGATACTGCCGCCGAAATTTCCCGCTAGACTAGGTTTCTTTGACTGTATGCGTCCTTAAAGTAAAAATAAGTCAGCCGTGAGTCTGTTTATAAACACATTTTCTTTGAATAAAAGCTGTTTATGATGCTGATATATGTTTTTTTTTCTTTCGTGAGAAAAATTTTTTATTATCATAATAGGTCATCAAACATCCTATCATTGTAAAATGTTTCTGTACAAAGACAGTCTTATGTTCATCAAATACCAGTTCTTCTTATTGCATACTTTGCACACAATATCACCAATCACTAGACAGTCTGTGTATGTCAGGCTTAAGAAAGAGTTTACAACATTAGTAAAATTATCAAGTTAATATTGTGGCAATTTGATAAAACACTGTTCATTTGTTTTCGGTTTGATTGTTTCTGTGATAATCTCTTTTTCGTTGTAAGAATTGTAGCAAATGTTTATATTTTGTAGCAATACGACTGCAAATACTGTTTTCTTTGGACGGGTATTAACTACTAAAGATCTTGGATGTAGTTAGCTATGTGATCACATTATCTTAATCCTCTTGTGAATGTTACTTTATTTGTTGATATTGATATTGATTGCAACACACTCACCTCACATAAACGCCAAATGTTGCGTACCGAATGACTATACGACACGCGCATGCGTGTTATGTAACGTGGTTTTTCGTCGGGTGCACATGTTTTGCGCACCGCGGATGTTCAACACGTGCTCATATGTTGCAGTGTGTGCCTATCAGCGGTCTGGGCTTCCGGCGCGGCTCGTACAAGTGCGTGTGCAAGGACGGCTTCTATTTCCCGGACACCAAGGCGACCAATAAGTACTACAACGGTTCCACCATCGAAGTCAAATACAGAGAAAAAGTTCATGTAGGTTAATTGAGATAAATTCTTATTCTATTTCAGTAATAGAAACAAACATCGATCCATGTTACGGTTGTCAGATTCATTTGTCATGCTGTTCTTTTTGTTTCCATCTGATGGTTTGGTAAATGCCTACATCAGATGGCATCAGCGGAAATTCATTCAGTTGTATAAGGTGAAAATGACATAACTGGCAGATGATCTGCCAAAGTCTGACGAAGACGAACAAATTACATTTGTTTTGTTTACTTAAGAAACGGCAGTTTCCACTCTAAATTAATGCCATTGGCATTATGTTTGTTTAACCGGATTTAAGATCAAATTAGATACGCGCTATGTAAATAACTTTTTCATAGGTAATATTCAAGTGTAAGTACATTCACTGTAAACTATACGACTCAATTCGTGAAACAATGGTCACTGGAAGTAACATTACTGAACATTATACAATATTGACACGCCTGTTCAAGGGGGCTCTTTTAAATAAATTATATCTGGAAAACGCAGACGCTTTTTAACGATATGTAAGAGTTAAAGACAATAATGCATCTTCCACAGAAAAAAATCGAACTAATAATATATGTTATTAAATAAGAGAATTGATATTTGCACTGTGATTTGTCCGAGGGCAGTCGCATTGGCCTTTTAGCTTTTAAGTATATCCCCTGTAACTTATCACTAGCCCTACTTCATAATAGATTGTTATTTAAATAAGCGGTCCGAAAAGCAATATTACTGTTGGACCGGGGCCGAAAGTGTAATTTTTATTGGCCCTGCTTTCTGGCAATTTGATTGGCTGATATTTTGCGAAGCATTTCATGCAATTGTTAGTCTTGTAAAGCTATCTGAAAAATATTAACACAACATACTCAATTAAATTATTATTTAAAATGTCTTAATAGTAATAGTTACTTTAATAAAATTGTCATACAATAAGAGATTTTATATTGGCACTGTTATTTGTCTTCGTCCAGTCGTATTGACCTCGGGCCAATACGACTGCACTCGGACAAAAAACAGTGCCAATATCAAATCTCTTATTTAATAAGATAATTAAAGTAAAACACAGATGCCTTTCCAGTCTACGGTAAGATATTTAAAAACGCATGGTGAATCCCACCAAGACATAAATATACTTAAATATCGCGTATTTCAGCTTCAATAAAACCGAGGCTGTTGTTTTCTCGTGCAGGCTATGCTTCCTGAGGACTTTCCCTTTCATCAGTTTAATTTTACTCGGACAGGGCATCAGCGACTACTACGACCACAACTTCGAGTGCCTGCCATGCGCGGAGGGCTGTGACACGTGCGAGGACTCCAGCCCGTGCGTGCTCACGCTCAACTGGATCCAGCGCAGTGTCGTGTTAGGCTTCTCCGGCCTCATTATGTGCGGCATCCCGGCTCTCATCTGGTTCACAGTGCAATACAGAGACGTCAAGGTATGGTTAATATAAAACGTGCCTTAAAGTTGCAATTTCGCACCGAATTAACCTTGCTCAAGTATGCTTTCAATGGTACATTCGATGTTACAATCGTGTTCACACTATCAGCCTTAGTTTCTGACCTCAAATTCATGTACTTGTAAGAGGACGACAATTTACGGAACAACCTCCAGTTATGTCAATTTTTTTCTCGTTTGTATAGATGATACATTACATTGCTATTTTAAGCCACGATAAAATGTATGTTTGATTTGTATTATCAAAGAAGGCAGTGTACTGTTTAACGGCATTTACTATTTCAGCTATTATAATATATTAAGTTAAGGTATACTGTGTCTTTATATTGTAACCTGTGGAATGCAGATACGACATACGTGATGTGCTATGGTTCTTGTTGTCTAGTGAGAGGGGTTTGATTTACTGTGATCGTCTGTGACGACATCCGCTCTCCTTATGATCATGTTACAATTTTTCAAGGGCAGTTTCACTAAATCCGATATAGATAGTTTTAGTGGCCGGTTTCTGCTCTAAAACTATTGCCATACTCATTGTTGATGTTTATAGATTTTACTTCTGTAAAAACATATATAACTACCAACAACCAAATGACACCTATAAATTACATGCACTTTACGACTATATATATGCATTATAACGGTGGTGCGCAGTACAAAGTAAATCAGGCAATTATTTTATGCCATCGAGATATACGAATATACTTATAATAATATATATAATATAATTATAATGAAATTATAGCAAACTTACATGCTGCAATTGCAACCATTCTCGTCCGTGTGAACGAATGCCTCTATTAATTGTGTGTCTTTGTATTGGCAAGCCTATTGTCTGCATGTTTGCCGTGCCGCAGGTGCTGAAAGCCGCATCTCCTGTCCTTCTCAGAACCGTGCTGCTCGGGGCCTTTCTCCTCTACTGTCCTGTGAGTATCAAAGCAACGCCCGGATATTGCACGGCGCACCGAGCCACTTGTGCGCTCGTGAAGTATTTAACAAACAGACGAAATTGCAATATTATCTCAGGCTTAATCATCACATCACATTGAATCTATTTCTACAATTGTTTATTGTGGTTGCGATCAAAGGCAAATGTTAACATCAATCATTCGTTTATTCTATAGTAATGTTGTGTTCACAGAAATAGTTATTTAAAAAAATATGGCTATTTTTCCAAGATAGAAGATTTTATTCGTCGACCAACATACGTTGCTTTTCTTTTTATATAAATTCGTAAGCAAGTTTTTGTTTTTGTTTTCATATTTCATTTTTTTTTTGTGTTATAAAACAATAATTTTATTGTTTCTAATATTAGATTTTTACTTGGTTGTATTTGCTCAAAACTAATCAGTTTTGCTACGATTTTCATTGTACACATATATGTATCGTTTATAACGTGAACCCATAACGCCAGTTTAAAAAACATTATCCCCTGTCATGACACAAAAAAAAATAAAATATTTTTGTAAAAGATGAAAAAGGTTATAATGAGTGTCATCCGAATGTTCTAGCAGCTTCAAAGATCAAGTATTTTCCTTTTAAAAATGTACATATTGAATTGTTGTTGTTTGTTATCAAATTATCATAGTTTTATTTGTTTTTAATGAAAAATATGTAAATAAGCGTTGTTTTGATCAACTATTTCACATTGTGTAAAAGGCATGTTTCTCTTTTAACGCTGAAACAGTTAATTAGGGCATCTTTAAATGACTGTAAATTCTTAAAAATGAAAGGTATTTTTATGGAATCACTTTGTTTTATTTAAATTATTGAAACGTCATTGATATATATACAAAAGTAAAATGGGTTTAAATTAGGCTTTCTATGAAAATGGAAGTGAGGTTGATTTTTTCACATTTTTGAAACAGTCCATTTTTGGTGTGGTTAAGGGTGTGCTTGTTTAGAAGGCTATAACTTTGTGAAAAATGAACATTTCTTAATGAAGTAAAGTGTTTTATTTAATTTAAGGATGATATATTGTAAATATAATTTTTGATTAAAGAAGAAATAATAAATAAAAAACGGCCTGGCATAGCTATTATAAGCATGTGCACTTGTTCAGATCGGTAAAAAGGTGTCATGCTTAACACTTAACTGTAGATCTATTGTTAACAAGGATAATTTTGGTGGCCAGTATTTGAGAGAACAAAGAATTCACTTTGCTTTATTGACTGAAACATGGTATTCTGACGAAAAACAACATCAGTATGAAACATCTGATTTTAATCAACATGGTTACAAAATCAGTGTTGCAAACCACAAAAACAAAATTGGTGGCGGCATTGCTTTGACGTGTAAAACCGAAATTAAAATTAGAAAGATGGATCATGGAACCAAACAAAGTTTTGAATTTGGTATTTGGAAACTCATTTTCAAAGGTATAACAGTCCATGTAGTTGGTATATACAGACCCCCGTCTCTAGCCACATGTAAGCAATTTGTTATTGACATTTCAAATTTCTTAGAAGATATCTTACCTACATACTCCAATTTGTTGATTATGGGAGACTTCAACATTCACATTGACAATGGTAGTTGGGCATCAACAAACTTTCAAAATTGCCTTCATGCTATGGGCTTAGAGCAACATGTCAACTTTAGTACGCACACTGCTGGAAACTGTTTAGACTTGGTAATCACTGAGTCGACAAATGGTGTATGTGTACTTAAATGTGAACAGGGGCATTTTTTCTCCGACCACTGTGCTGTCCACGTAGTCATTAATGTGAAAAAAGAAAACATTACCAGTAAAACTGTACAATTTAGAAACAAGAAACGCATTTCTCATTCTGAATTCTCCGACGATTTGGCTAAGATATCAGTTGATAGTGAAGATGTCAATACTTTTGTAAACTTGTTTGAATCAGAAATCCAGTCTGTTATCGACAAACATGCTCCATCAAAGGAACAAACTAGGATATGCAGAACTCAAAAACCTTGGTTCATTGAGTCAATACTGGAATCTAAGCGTAAAACAGAGAGAATTTGGAGAAAGTACATTTTGTATAAGGAGCCAGAACAATTAAAGGAATTTAAAGAAGCACGAAACAAATACTTTAAAGAAATTGATTCTGAGAAAAAAAACAAGTTATCAGTGATAAAATTCTAAATGCCAAAGGCGATTAAAAAAAGCTATATGGTATAATTACAGAATTAACAGGTACTTAAGCTGAAAATCCAATGCCACCGTCCACAATTGATGGTGAGCTAGCTGAGAAGTTTGCAGACTTTTTCATGGACAAAATATCTAAAATTCATAAAACACTTTTTCCGAGTTTCAGACCAAATGTCAAACATGTCCAACCTTTAGAAAACGTCGAGGATCATACAGAGACAGAGGTGAAGCGTCTAATTAGTAAACTTAATACCAAATCGTGTGAGCTAGACTTATTTCCCACACATATATTAAAGTCACATCTGAATGAGCTTCTACCAACCATTACCAAACTGGTCAATCTATCTTTGTCCAATGGCGTATTTCCAACACACTGGAAACAGGCGATCGTTAGACCCCTTCTTAAGAAGTCTGGTTTAGAGTTACAATTATCAAACTACAGACCTGTCAGTAACTTATCGTTTCTTTCAAAAGTGGTAGAAAAAGCTGCGCTTTTTAGATTAAATAGCCATGTTGATACATATAATTTGTTACCCCAAAACAATCAGCAACTAGACGTCATCATTCATGTGAGACTGCTTTACTCAGACTTGTCAATGATCTCCTAGATGGTATGGAGAAACAAGAGGTGACAACTTTAAATGCAATTAAGTGCAGCCTTCGACACCGTGGACCACACCATTCTACTCGACGTGTTACACAGTCAGTACGGAGTACATGGTACCGTGTTGGCATGGGTGGACTCGTACCTGCGACCTCGTAGTTGTCGCGTTAGTGTAAACACTACTGCATCAACGCCACGATCGTTGGAATGTAGTCTGCCCCAGGGAAGCTGTCTTGGTCCTTGGCTTTAGCTGACATATGCGGGAACCCTATTTGATATCTGTCTACGGCTTCGCTGATGACCACATTGCTAGTCAACGCTTTCGACCAACTTCAGTGACGAATGAACATAACGCTATTAAGCAAGTTGAAGACAGTGCTGTAATCATCAATGACTGGATGAATGCCAATAAACTCAAAATGAACACCACTAAGACAGAATTCATTATGTTTGGCAGTAAAGCCCAACTTGGTAAATGTTCAACTAAAGAAATTGATATTGCCGGTGATAAAATTCCAAATGTTAGTGTCATACGATAGTTAGGTGACTACTTAGACGAGAGTCTAAAATTCTCACCACACGTTAAAACCAAGTGTAGCACTGCCATGTTAAATTATTTTAGAATTAAGAACATTCGCAAATATCTGACTCAGGACGTTACACAAATTCTAGTATTGTCTTTAGTAATCTCACATTTGGATTATTGCAATGATATGTTGTTTGGAATTTTAGAAAGTGAGTTACAGAAATTACAGCGTATCCAGAATATGTGCGCTAAACTTGTTTTGCAGCGTGGAAAATATGATAGTTCAAAAGACTCTTTATTCAAACCGCATTGGTTACCAATTAAAGCTAGGATCAATTTTAAAATATTGTGTACAATGTATAACTGTTTCATAGGCAATGCTCGTTTATCTTACAGAACTGTTACACAAACCTGTCTTAAAAAGACCAAATCTCAGATCAACTGATGATATGGATTATTGCTTTGTTGTTCCCTTTAACAAAAGGAAAACATTTAACAACAGAAGTTTTAGTACCGTTGGTCCAACTCTCTGGAATAAATTGCCTTTGTATATAAGACAATCTTCGTCTATAGACATGTTCAAGAAAAATGTCAAAACCTACTATTTTAGATTTTTACGCATTGTTCTAAGATTAAGATTGAGCTGTAAACTGATCTAGATGTACACGTGTTTTAGAACTTTTTCTAAGATAGCAATTAACTTTTTATTTATTTTTCACATTTTAAAATCTTTTAAAACTTTAGGATATTTTACACGGTTGCTTTCTTAAATGTATGTTGTTTTGTGTTTATTTGTAGTTTATTTGCGCTGTATATATGAGTTTTCATCTACATGTATGTACTTTATTGTTCTACTTTACAACGCCATTTAATATGTTTATAGAAATAGGCGTTTAATCAAATAAATCAGTTTCAGTTTCAGTGCACTTATTTTCAAAATTTCACAGTATACCTTATACCTTTATGTTGTTGGGTTTCCATTTAAAGATCTTGCAAATTAAGTTAATACAGTTCTTTTTTCGTGTTTTATTAGCTTGCCTAAACGGGTAAAGATAAGTTGACCTCAGATTGTTGTGAAAACCCGCATTCCATAACACCCAGAGTCCAATCGAGTGGGATCTATGCATCTTTTGACTCCAGGTGGTGAGGTGGTATCACCTCTGGTGTTTATTGGTACCTTTCAACTTCATGTAAACTTGTACGAATCGAATTAGAAATAAATCCAAATGTCCTTTACAAACTCCGCTGATTGTCTTTTTAGCTCACCTGAGCACAAAGTGCTCAAGGTGAGCTTTTGTGATGGCCCATTGTCCATCGTCCGTGCGTCCGTGGTTGCGTCAACAATTTCTTTAAACATCTCCTCTGAAACATTTATTGGTTTTTGACTAAACTTTACAGGAATGATCCCTGGGTGGTCCTCTATCAAAGTTGTTCAAACCGTTCCACTTGGTTGCATAAGTAGGTCACGGGTTCAATAAATAGGTTTTCAAAATGCGATTTTCAAAAATCTTCTTGTCGGAAACTACAAGGCCCAGAGCTTTCATATTTGGTTTATAGCAAACTTCAAACGACATCTTCTCTTGAACCGCTTATGGGAATTTGACCAAACTTCACAGGAATGATTCCTGAGTGGTCCCCTATCAAAGTTGTTTAAACTGTTCAAGTTGATTGCATAAGTAGGTCACGGGGTAAAAAAAAAGGTTTTCAAAATGCACTTTTCAAATATCTTCTTGTCGGAATCTACAAGGCCCTGAGCTTTCATATTTGGTATATAGCATTATCTAGAGGTCCTCTACCAAAGTTATTCAAGTTATGCCCTTGGGGTCAAAATTGACCCCGCCCCGGAGGTCACAATTTTACATTGAGTTATATAAGGAAATCTTCAAACGACTTCTTTTCTTGCCAATGAACCGATAATGGGAATTTGAACAAACTCAACAGGAATGGTCCCTGGGTAGTCATCTACCAACATTGTTCAAATAGTTCTGATTGGTTGCATAAGTAGGTCACGGGGTCAAAAATTATGTTTTCAAAATGCAGTTTTCAAAAATCTTCTTGTCTGAAAGTACAAGGCCCAGAGCTTTCATAGTTGATGTATAACATCATCTAGAGGTTCTCTACCAATATTTGGTGGACAATATTAGTGGTCCTCTGTAAATGGCTTGACTGTGACCTTTGACCTTTTCCTCAGGTGAGCGACCCAGGGCCCTCTGGGCCCTCTTGTTAAAAGACATTTATTGTTTAATTTAACGATTGACAATCCTAACTCGCTCCAGAGAGTTCGTTATTTTCCGTTCGACTTCCACACTTTCAGTTTTTATTTCGCCATGTCCATAAACAATCGTAACTACTCGGTTTGGTTCCCCGCTTCTAACTGACAACTATAGATTATACCCGATACCAGTGTCACAAAATGGCGTCCCGTGATAAACAAACGTCGAACTCAGATCGATCATACTTAAGGATATGTTGGGAAAGATTTCTGTGACGGTGCAAATTGTAAAAAGGATTGTAACACGGTTCAGCACGCGGATATTTCGAAAACAGCGAGTCGGGACAGTTGGAAGCAGGGACGAATGATTATTGAGCTCGGTGTTTTGTTGAAAGGATTAAGATTTTGTGTCCAGTGCAAGTTAGGACCGATTCCTTTGACATTATTTAACATTGTGAGCGAGTTGCGGAAGGGGATAAGAGGTTACTTTTATGTACGATGTTTAAAACCCCGAGTGTCAGGCTGTCAACCGAGTTCCTTATGGGAAAACTCATACGCTGTTCACATGTTGTTTGGTTTGTTACGGTTATTTGTCGGTAAGTAAAACAAGCGTTACTTTTAATTCATGCGTCGTCTGAACGAAAGGTAAAAGAAACATGTGACGTCCATCCTGTTATCTTAATATAAATTGAAGAGATGTTCAAACAAAGAATGTTGCAAAAAATGTAGATATGTCATGTTTAAGGGCACCATGACAAAATAGACTCTGACCAGTAAATGTATGTATACACAAGGAAAGGACACTAAATGAAGTTTGTAAAACCTCAAGTCCAATTCCTTTTGCTAACTTTAGTACTATACTCATTATAATTTTTGGCCAGACATTTGTAAACATTAATACCATTATGTGTATAATTTATATCTCTTCTATTTGTGTGTGTGTAACATTTTATGTATATACATTGTACATTTATGTTAGCAATAAAATATTATTAAATTAATTATGTATACACATTATTTATTTTTTACTCTATGTAGTTGGAAGAGTTTTGTTTCTGTGATAGGCAGAAACGAGCATCCATGACGATATGCCACAAACATTAAACAAATATTTGCTTTTAATTATAAACGACTATTTACAGTTTTGTTCATAAAAATAAAAATAAAAAGTAGCAGTATGGCATGGATGCAGTCCCCACCATCGTCCTTTCTTCTTCCTTCCCCATTTTTAATGGACATGCACTGATGCTTGCTGGGACTGGTCTTCCTAAATAATGATTAATCGTACATCATATTTACCCGAATCTATGAGCCTAGCAGCAACAGTGTCAATCTCAAAAACCCTATTTTCTAGAGGGAATGCATGCCAAAATTTTCATTTGAAAAGGAACTAAGCGCTTTGGCATTAAAACGACTTGATTGGCAAGCAACTGAAGTTGACCCATTATCTTTTTTGCGCATTTATAGTCTGTGACAAGATTTATAGTATTCTTTAATTGTTGATGATCATAATTTAGACAGTTTTGCTCTTTTGTATTACAGATGTATGGCTGCAAGTTCAAAGGGAAATGGCTTACCGACCCACAATTCAAAGACTGGCTGAAACAAGACAGCAATGTGCATTTTGCGTTTTGTTTTAGATGTAATAAAATAATTGACATAAACTCTATGTTTAAAACTGCATTAACGTCACACAGCAAGAGTCAAAAGCATGTACAATTATTAAATGTATCTAAAGTTGGTGGTCAGTCAAGTATTGGTGCGTTTGTTTCTGCAAAGTATGTGCCTTCATTATCTACTGGTGTGAAAAATAAAGGTTTGTGAACGGGCAACCTTGTTCCAAGTGTTCTGAGATACATTGAGTGTGCTGAGAAAACAGAATGTAAAAACCTAGGTACAAAATCTTTTGAAACTGTAAAAGAATTTGTGAGAGACCCCTTGTAAAAGCTAAACTGCCTTTCATGATATTCATATGTGTAGCAAAATCTGTCGAGCGGGTTTTAGTGTTGAACAAGACGGACAAACGAATGGCACCTTTCCTTGGTGAAGACTTTACAGGCATTCTGAAAAGCTGCATGATTTGTGAAACCTGATGTTATGGATAAGGCTTGCACAAGTGCAAAACTCGCTATGGTTGATGTAAATGATTAAGCAAATCTTAGACACTTGAAACAGGTTGATATAGGTTTTGCTGCTGAAGATGAAATAAAATAAGCGTTGTTTATAAATAAAACAAGCGAACAAGCTGTTTAGAATTTAAAGCAAACTGTAGAAAGATGCTCGAAAACTTGTGAACAAGATAAATTTGAAGTCGCCATTAGACCACAGTATTCTCAGAAACCAAAGCTGTTTGAAGCCGTCCGAAATTTGCAAGCAGACAGAAACTTTTAAAACACACTTCAGAAAAGTATTTGACAGATTAGCAGGGCAGATTGATATAAAAAAAGTTGGAAAATTCACGACAAGATGAACAGGTGAAAGGGAAAATGGAAGAGGAAGAGGTAGATACCTAGAGGAAAAAAGTGAAAACTTTGGAGTCAGATATTAAACTGCTAATCTGCAGATGCAGCATCAGAGGAGGCTAAAAACAAAAACAATATTGTTACAAAGTCGAATGCATTAAGACACTGGGCAAACGAAAAGAAAGAAATGCTAAGTGTGGCAAAGGATGAGTTGGTTAAAAAAATTCTAAAACTGAAAAACAAGTATGCTTGCCCAATAAAACAAAACATATCCAAACTATGCCATGTATGTCAATGAGATACTTTTGAAATTATGTACCTCTAACATTTAATCACATAATATTGTAATCAGAACTTTATCAACGGATTTTTATGACTCTGAACTTGAAACAACAAAACAAATGTTAAACATATCACCAAGGCAAACGTTGCCGAGTAATTTTTTCAACACGAAGATAGAATCAGTAATGTATGTTTCAAAACATGAAAAAAGTCTAACACCT
>Ga0224511_10003015_pt1 | contig 11831 bp, 9 predicted proteins | sample SF_May12_sed_USG_2_FD_169988 | JGI IMG/M metagenome (GOLD analysis project Ga0224511, IMG submission 169988) | Sediment microbial communities from San Francisco Bay, California, United States - SF_May12_sed_USGS_8_1 | ecosystem: Environmental > Aquatic > Marine > Sediment | place: USA... | reverse complement strand
TAGTAGTTGTTGTTGTTGTTGTTGTTGTTGTTGTTGTTGTTGTTGTTGTTGTTGTTGTTGTTGTTGTTGTTGTTGTTGTTGTTGTTGTTGTTGTTGTTGTTGTTGTTGATGTTGTTGTTGTTTACAGTTAACTATAAAACCCCTGTAAATCTGGAACCATGACATTATCTAGCTACGTTCAGAAAACCATACCTGATAGGCCAACAACTGGTCCGGTCCCTGAACCCGCGCCACCTGAGGAGAAAATACGAATAAGTGAATGGAATACAATAGCAGTTTGTCGTTTGTTTAAATCGAAGTATTAGGGTACATATATGAAGTAAACGTCGGTTCATTGAAATATTTCGGGTAAATAACATGCAAAATACTCACACAATTTATTTACGTTTTGCCGTGCCATTGAATTAAAATCTATATTAATGTCTGCAAGTCTAGGGGGGTATTTATGTAAAATTGTACACTGTTTTCCAACAAGATTACAGTACACATTACCAACAATGTAAACTACTCACCAGTACGAGCAGCATTTTCTCTGCAGGCAACTGAGTGAGATAACGGTGGAGTAAAACTCTTATTGTAACTGGTAGTTTTGCTTGACTAGGTTTCATGCAGTTGTTTTCTTTCTTTGCACTTAAGGGGTGAGAAACACTATTAAGGGGTGAGAAACACTATTAAGGGGTGAGAAATGTTTGAATACCTTGCAGACCACAGTTATACTCATCAGAGGCGTCGGCACACGACACATAACCATCACAGCGGCCGTTGGGCGGCATGCATGATTTCCGGCTAGGACACAGCACCATTCCTTCCATGCACACAGGCTCGTCTGAAACCATACAGCAGGGGTTTCAAATTGTATATACAATTTATATTATATAATTTATGTTATCAAATTTCACTGCAATTTCACAACAGAGAAAGACCTAAGTACTTTCAGCAAAACTTTACTACCCAACATCATAGTAAAGTCTTCTACCATTTATAAATACATGTACATTGAAATAGTAAAATTATTAGCATCTTAAAGCAAAGAGAAAGTTTTCACTAGTGCCATATCGCACATAAAATGTATAGTTCTGAAGTACGTATAAACTATGAACTGTCGTCTAATTTACATTCCATCTTATTGGATAAGGTGATGTTGTCCAAAACTCCAGCCCACCATTCGAACAACAACAATATGAATAAAATCTAACCAGGACGACGGTTCTGTCCAAATTTTATCTAACATAAGGCAGTGACAGTCTGTGAATTAGCCCGAAACCAGAGTCGAGTATACGGCCGATTAGAATTTTATACAAAATAGCCTGACCGGTCGATTTTAATTTTTGAGTAAAATTCTGAACAAAGAAACAAATTAACATAAATACTGATTGTGGAGTTATTTGTTCCTAAAATCACAACCAAAATTGAAATTAGTGCAAGTCAGCCAATTTCTAATAGGAATTGTATAAATTATGACCACAACAAAAAATTGGGGTATTAAAATTTCAGTCGGGCTATAGAAAATTTCTATTGGAATAGCCGACGGGCTAATTAACGCGCAGACTGGGCAGTAGAGTCTAGTCTTTTTAAGACATTTGCATACAAAAAATAAAGAATTAAAACAAAAATGCCCATCTTTTAAATAAGAAAAGGACTCGGACCGACTTACAGCAACCCATCTCGTCCGACTCGTCGTCGCAGTCGGGGTTGCCGTCACAGACGAACCGGTCCGGGATGCAACTACCAGAGTTGCACTGGAACTCAACGTCCGCACAGCCAACTGAAAACGTACACGATGGTTTTGACCATTATAAAAACTGGCAATAGAGTATAGTTTGTTTTATTTGAAAGATCGCTCTGCTCGAGAAGATTAAAATCCTCTCAGCGTTCTAGTGCGCTCATACCCTCTGCACATTCGAAAAGTCATTCGACTACACTTATAGATTTATTAGCATTTATTATAATGCAATATTTATGACTCGAGGTGTTGATAAATGTATCTATAATAAGCAAACACAGATTTTAAACAGAAAAATGCCAAGGGCGTTTTCCGTTTGAAACATAAACAACTATCTTGACGCGTATTTTACTGTGCAATACTACATTGTAACATATCTGCGTCTGAATGTGCGTCACTACTGGTATAACATATAAATAAATATTATAGTACCTCATTTGGATACGCCCTTCTTATTTAATATGACGCCATCCAGTCCATAATACAGACCGGCTACATAGTCAGTAATTTTTATACATACTGTTCATGACGTCATCCAGTTTGTGATATTCTTAAAGTCCGGGATTTTTGCCTCGTAACATTAATTTGACTTACAAAAAAGGCATATTTGAAGAAGAGCTACATCGCTTGAAAATAATAAAAAATCCGACTATGGTTTGAGATATTACACACACTGACCTAATAAAATTATATTTTGAAAGCAAATTATATAGTAAAAATAACCACAACAAAAGGTATGGAAGGAGTTAGATTCGGTATAATATAACAAATAAAACATGACTTTTCGGGCAAAATGCAAGGTGACGGACTAGTAGGACAGACCTTGGAAGGCATATGACCCTCTGCGTTTCGGGCCATCTACCTTTCTCAGACTGACCAACCAGTCCGTAAACGTGCATATTGCCCTCAAGGCCATGTTTTATCTGTTATTATTTTGTATTGGAACGGTTTAGAATTGTAACTTGCAGCACTTAATTTGAATACCCACTAAATGTTTTTAAAAATAGCATAAAAGGCTACAAAACGCAATCCTATACGTACCTATGTCGAATCTAATACAGTAGGTCGATACAAAAGGTTCTGTGAGTTTATGAAAATCGACTAAAACGTTTTGCGTATCCGTTGACGTAAAGTCAAAGTTGTAGTGATCGTAGCAGGGCGTCCCTATCTTGGTGTTATCACGCGGGCGGGAGTATTCCACGGACGTGCCGCATCTGAAAACAGCACAAGGGACATATTAGCACTATAAGGATGACAGAATGTCCAACTACATATTTAAAACGGTTTACTAAACACTCGTCACTATAATGTTTAACCCTGACCACACGATTACGTCACTTTATGTAAGGTCAACCCCACATCCCTTTAGTTCCTACATACATTGACAAACAAATGGTTTAATAAATTATAGTAGAAACATACTTTGAATAGTCGGCACCCATAAACATTGACCACACTCTGACCACCTTTGCGACCTGCGTCCGTACTGTACACACGCATGGTATTCCGTACTCAAGTGTGGTCGTACCAGCCACGTCGGTGTCAATGTACACACTCGAACCACGAATTACGGCGTCGTGACACATTGTCGCCACTGCAACGAAGATACACGAGTGGTGGAACTAAAGGTTGTTCTATTTACACAGAAATGCACAGTATTTATTGTAAAAAGTAGAACGCCATTCGCTGAACAAAGAGCTTCGGTTTGTTTAAGACTTTTTAAAGTTCAAGGAAAATGCCATGTCTCCCAGTTTTACCAAGGTATGTACATTTTTGAAAAATTGTGCAGAATGAATCGGGATTACATGTGGTTGTGTTTGCTTACCATTTGCTGTTGTTGCATCAGAAAAGTTTTCTCTGCATGAACCTAGCACTCCTGAAACAAATACAAGTATGGACGTCATTTCTAATCAAGAAACGTTTGTTTTCTAATAATCACTACATGTAAACACTGTAAACGTATAATAAGCTGAATATGAGAAAATTTCAAATATAGTTATCCAAACATGTAAAAATATGACTGAAACAGTGAATTTGTTGAAAATGTGTGGCCCGCAAATTCGGCGTCGTTAATGTATTTTCGACCTATTGCGTTGAAAATGTTGACTATCTTGACAACAATCGATACTTTCAGCTGACTCGGTGGTCCAGAGGTAACGCATCTGACTGGGGTGCTGGAGGTAACGGGTTCGATTTTCGGCTCTGACAAATATTTTTATGTTTGAGTTTTTTTTTTGTTGTTGTTGTGTTTTTACTTTTTTTTTGTAAAAACATTATTGGTCATGCAGTTCCTTTTGGAATGTTAATTCTTTTAATATACTTAACATATTGCAAATTGTTTGACCGATTATAAAAGCATCAAGATACAAACCCAGCATCTTTAAATTATGTAGAGGTCTTGTTAACCCATCAAAGTTTTAAAGTGCAAATGCAGGCTTAAAATCCCGTTAAGGATATTTTATTCTAATTGCCTCTAGTAACAAAGGATTTAAAGCCTTGCACACAATGTCAAACATTTTAGCTTTAAGTTTACCACCCCACTCTCACGTTAAACTAATCAAATACCGATGAAGGTAACAATAGAAGGTAATAAATAAAGACTTATAGCCGTCGTTATCCCAGAGACGGGGAATGATCGAACGACAATTTATTGTGGACGAAAACCATTGTCATGTAAAACCGTTTACGTTTATCTTGGTGGGTTCACAACTGAATTTCATTTCGTTTCACGCATATCAATGCATTGTTAGGATGACCTGACTTTGATGATTAAATTTTAATTTTAAGAAAAACAAATTGAAAGATTTTGTGTAATTTGTAAACTACACCAATGAATACGCATTTAATGGGAAAACACAACAACTCAATGTCAGAAAAACGACTGAAGTCATGCATATAAAACTTGATTTGCGAGAAATAAAACAGACTTAGTGAAATAATATCATACTCTTCATTTTTATGCAATAGATACATTTTCTTTCATGATTGAATATTGAATAAAAACACAGTAGAAACAAACATACATGTATCAATCTAGCGCTAGGTATTTGATTTAAAGACTCGCACAAAATATCACATAATTCAGATAATTGTATTATCACTGGGCATATCAATGCGCTGGCATGATCCAAAGGTTATCTCTTTGAGTACATTACTCATAAAAAGTGAAGCATTCACTATCAAGGTTGCCAAACTCTCTGATAATGTTTGGAAAAGAAGAGACAAAACATTTCTTACGTACACCATCTGTGATAACATTCATCACGCGAACTCACAATCGCGTAAAGATTAAAAGAAATTGCCTTTTGCCCATCGGTTGTTAAATTATATGTACGGAATTGTTATCCAAATGACATTGAATCTTACAGCGCCAGTTGCAGAAAAATGTCCATGTAAACAGTGAAACATGAATTAGTACTTACTTTTGAGTATGTGTGCTTTCTGAAATTGCATAATCCATTAACAACATATTTAGCTTTCTTAGTTAATAAGCCTTGACATTTTATAACTGTAGCAAAAGCGCATACTCTTTGAATAAATATGTTAAAATGGTCAACATTGTAACTGTTATGAACTTGTTTCTCGTTTCACCTGTAGCTGCAATTTTATCTTATAAAATGAGTGTATTTTTTACTCCTTCAACTGTCATTGGTATTTTTTATAAATTTTGCTCATCTAGGTTAAAATGCAAGTTGCTCAAGTGTCAGCAGTTTATTGGAAGATTAACAGTCCTGTATGTAAATCTTATCTCACGCAGATTAGATATCCAAACCCTGTTTGATAGTACAATGTAACATACAATCTTAATCTACAAGAGTAAGAAAAACACAAGCTTCTACGCAAACATTAATTTTCATTAAAATGCCAACACATGTTTGTATTTCTCATACATATACATGTCAACATACAACAGGTCTTTTTAGTGGTCATTGTTTAAAACCGCCAATAACTTTCTTTTTGAACTCAAAATTTAAGTGCTGAGCATCAACAGAATGCGGTTATTGAACATGTGAACTATCATAAAAGATAGATAAAAATTCCATTAATTTCGTTTTGTAGCTACGTCGTTGATGTATACATTGCACAGAAGTTACTGTATACATTAGATAATCTTGTTTACTAATGGTTGTCTACATATAGCATTTTAAATTTAATAAAAGCAAATACCAGCGCTCTGTCGACAAACTTTATTATCGAACATAAATAAAATGAATACACCATTTTATGACTTATGTCGCAGGTTTATACCAGTTTAATGTAAATATCTATTTTATTTTACTGAATAGTTCGAAAGTTTAATTTGTTTCTTTTGACGGAAATTAATAAAAACGCGGTATTAAACGAATGGCTTTTAACGGACATACGATACCAAAAATACTGCAGTGTACTACATCATGAATAATAAAATGATGAAATGAAAAGCCCTCAGGAAGCATAGCCTGCACGAGAAAACAGCAGCCTCGGTTTTATTGAAGCTGTTCATCAGTAGTAATGAATGATGCCACACCACTGACGCCCCCTAGAGCATGAGCGGAACTCCATTTTCAAATGTAAACAACATCCATGTACACTTCATGGTCCCTGAGGACCAGAACAATATGACCACACAATGATGTAGTACAATGATAAGTCAAGCAGTTGGTAGAGGTTAGTTGTAGTTTTCGTTTTGAGAATTTGAAAGCGTTATTATATAAAAGCAGTTTTAGTTGTCATAGCAATATTATATGTTGTCCATGTCTCTTGTGGTTCCGCAGCTCTAATACTGCCACAATGATTATCATTGAAAGTTCAAAGAATCAGAGAAAATGGGAATATCAAAAGGCAGCTAAGCTTAAATGGTAGAACAACAGCCTCAGTGTTATTGAAGCTATTCATCCATAGTAATGAAATATGCCACAACATCAAAACAGTGATTTCCTTTATAATAATAAATGTGAAAAGGTATAATTTACGAATACATAATTATATAGTATCTAGCAGCTTGGTTTTAGACTGAACGTCTTTAAATACTGGCAGTTGTAAAAATGTAAGAAATTAAACTTAATTATGGTAGATGCAGTAGCATTCATACTCTGAATCATCCATTTTAACAATGGAATTAAAAGCACATTAAACCGTAAAATTGCCCATTGTCAATTCGGCTAAATTAGCCAAGCGTCTATTAGCAACTAGCAACTCAAATTAAAGCTTACTCCTTTCTTAAACAGATATTGTCCTTAAAATTTATTGTTCATTTTGTCACCACAAAAGGCAAAAGTCTTACACCATTTTATAGTACTTTTCAAAGTCTTGAAGGTGGTAAATTGTTCTATATTTTTATCCACAAACACGAGTATAAGGTTTCGCAAGTAGTTTTACCTGAGCGCTTAAATCAGTTTAAGAACACGCGTGCACCTAGCCAGGGGGGCACAGAAAACAATTAACACACACTATAAGCCCATACCATTTTCACGACACATTCGCAAATGTCTTATATAAATAAACATGTTTAAAGTTTGTGAACAATTGTCATGCTGTTGTTATACATTAAGCCATAGTGTTAATGATTCACATATATTTGTGAAATCGTTCAATGTATTTCTAAGACATTGAAACAATATTATATAATATTGAAATGTATTGAAAAAAATTTAACACGAATGTGACCAAGAATTGTCTGGAGAAATATAATTTTTAACGAAATAAATCAAACAACGTTTGAATACATATTTCACCTCTCAGCTTTTTAATTATCAACAACAGTTTTACCCTTTTTTACATCTATAAACAGTTTTACTGTATAATACTGATATTATATTTGTGCTGTTTAAAAAAGAAATGTATGCTATTAAAAAAGAAATGTGTGCGTGATTTTACTGTTTTTAGAACGTATCGTATTATGCATTCGAGTGCAGGCGTTTTAAAAGAGACGATTCTTCAAAGCCTTTCGAGATACATATATAAGGATTATACCATGCTTTCAATATCTTGAAGTAGAAAATATAACAATGTGTAATTACGCTACGCAACATGAAAGCAAAATTAATGTTTTCATAAGAATATATAGTTTACAGGTGCTTCGTCTCGAGCGAAAGCTGCTGACAGATTGTCAATAGTAAGGCAAAAACTGTAAGCTTTTAACTGAAAACAGCCGCGTGCGAGATTTGAGCTCGACTCATTTTGTTGCAAAATGTTTTTTACAGATTTTTTTGATGAAAACACAAACATTTTTAATTCTTACAATATAAGTACGCACGATAAATAAATAAATAAATATTTTACAAAATAAATAGCCTGCTCGTTTATGTTGAACAGATTGCACAATCTTACCGGTTATTTTTAGAAACCACATCCACAGCGTTAACTTAAACATTCTTGTAGATATGTTTAACAACAACACCATTCTAAATTAAACACACTCGCTCACATCAGTGAAACAAAGTGATTCACACAATATAAAAACGATTCATGAATGTGAAGCGAATCGGTCAGTACGTTAACGTAAATGGAATCAGCAGTTAATGATTTAATAAAATTATCATCAAATAAGTCACTACTAAACTTCTTTGTTTCAGTCTAAACTATTACGCTACGTTTTTTTAGTGTTTAATTGCCATATTTCACTAATTGGTCTTGTCCGTTTCATCTGCAAATGACAAACGTTTACTTTATTGGCATTTAGCTCTAAGCGTTTGTGCAAAAATATTATGGTTGAAGGATATATGATTGAAGTTGATTATATACAGTGGCACACAGCGAGATCAAAATAACAGTTGCCTCAATGTATATTGATAATTCTATTAAGAAAGCAACGCATTTTACTAAAATAGCATAATTAATTTGACATGAATTGTACAATTTAACAGATCTCTTAAGCTCGCTCGCAGGGATAACCATTAAATGGGTTGAAATGATGATAGCTGTAAAAAGTAACCAGATACGTTTTTGAATGGTCGGTATATTACAACTTTATTGAAGAAATGCCCACATGTCTTGATACCTTAATAATTGACCTATCGAATCATGAAAAGCATGAAACATGATAATATTCTCGACCTTCTGAACATGTTCATTTTGTAGAATGCCGCCTAATGGAAAACAATATTATTGCTATGATGTGTCAATTAAAAGACAATTTGTTTTTATTATATCAAACTCATCATTATACATGTATCCCGCTTCAGGTATTACGTGTCGACGAATTAAATTGTATTATCACTACAACATTTAAAAGAAGTGATAATTTTACATAATTTCACAAACAAAGCACGGTACATGTACGTTTTATTTTTTGGCTTTACTTTCAGATCCAATACATTTCGTTTATCTCTAATTTATCGCTTTCAGTGTGGGATTTCGTATCAGAAATTTTCTAGATCTAATCGTTGCATTAACATAAACAAACATTTTGACATTTGTTCGAAATCTGGTTCATTGTCCTCAGGAAATACGTAAGAGAAGAACATGGGATTTCCCTTTTGTTCCACATAACCACCAAGGTTATGTATTAAGGATACTGTTGGCATGAACGTTTACGCTTAGTTTTCATAAGTTGTTAAATTAAATATCAATTAATGGACATTACGCCGGACCTCCCTTTTCTAAATATTCATTATCCGTTTACCAATGAAAGGATTAGGTATACTTGGACAAACATAACCGCATGTACTTGAATACAAAGGATTTCTTTGATAAACAAATCAGCCACTGGTCAAAGGGCGTGGTTATAGTAGCCTCCGCGTAATGTCAATTACTAGTTCGGTTCTTTTGCATTATTAAGACGGATACGGCAAGTTTAAGACAATGCGATAATTACATTTTATTATTAAAACGCCCAATGTACACCTGACTTTGAAAATGCCGGCACCTTAATAGCACTTGGCTGTACACATGTACATATAAATTCGTCCTTTAATTGACCTATCGACAGCCCGCCCTCCTGTCCTGGTCTTCATAATTTACGCATCGCTTGCCTGAATACTTATTATAATATGAAAGCCAAATCCTCCATTATAATATCACTGACCAATTATCGAACTAGGTGATGGTGATAGCGATTTGCATAGGCATGATTGACAAGTGAATACAATAGATGACCCAACAAAGCTGGTCCGTCAAGACGCCATTTTGGGCGGGCTGTCGATAGGTTAATTGAAGAGATGTTCTAATGTAAAAGTTATTTGAGTAACATTCAGCCAACATGTAAATGCGTGCCGGTTCCAGGAATTCAACCTCTGCCATCCAAATCAAAAGGTTCAACAACTAGGCCACTGAGTCAGTTGATAAGAAACCCAGGAATGATAAGTATTTACATGAAATGGCAACGACATGCGTGTGAATTATAAAACATGTATTTAGCAAGTGGGTTCAATTAGGTTTATGCATATGCATTGATGTAAACATTGATAACTATTTGAACAAACCACAATCAATGTAGGACAAGAAAGTGCGCACGTGTTCGTACTTTTTATAATTTATTTATTGTATGCTTCTTGAAAAAAATTGTTAGCTTTAAATGGAATGAATTTATGAAATGACCTTTCTTCTTTACGATTGTTTCGTTTTCTTATAAAGATTACACGACCATAGGGTCATTATTAACGCTTCAATGGCATTACGTCGCAAAGGTAAAATACAGTTTTGTAAAGGTTCTATTGTGCGTGCATGGTTCCGAGATTGTATAACCAGACGTGATGGAAATAACATAAAAACATTAACTGTTCGTGTCTGCAACCATTGGCGTTCACGTGTTAAGGTCAAACATTGACCATTACCTTTTATGTCAGCATTTGGTTAGCCGTATTGAGTAAGTCCCAAACAATAAAATAGCAAATGCACTGTTTTTGCTTAAGCTGTGTCCATGCAATACAATAAATGCCAAAACGACAGTGACGGCAACGTAAGAAATGAGTAGCGAACACGGATTGATTAGTCCATTTTTCACAAAGCCACAGTCACGCCTGAACGTATGTTTTCTAAATGTTTTGTGTTTTCATTGTTACAGAAGTGATAAAAATGATTCAGAGTCAGGTTCAAGTTTTATGATTAAACTCACAAGCTGTGTAAAATGCAGTTAAGCGTAACATTCGATTAATGTATAGCAATGTGGCAATTTAATGTTTTGAAGATTACAATACAATTAAACATTTTTATTATTATTTTGAACATATCCCTTTCAACCAACCTAAAGAGTGGATTTAGAATGGGTCACAGTGGTTAGAGCGTTCGCCCTGTAAGCGGGAGGTCGTGAATCCATTGACACATTGAAAAATGTTATAAAGTAAATAAACAAGGCCCACTACCGACACTCAGTAATTAAAAGATCGACCTGTTTAATTCCCACGTACATCTAATCAAATACCGATGAGGGTAACAATAGAAGGTAATAAATAACGATTTATAGCCATCGTTATCCTAGAGATGGGGAATGATCGAACGACAATTTATTGTGGACGAAAACCATTGTAATGTAAAACTGTTTATGTTTAACCCAGTAGGTTCACAACTGAATTTCATTTCGTTTTACGCATATCAAGGCATTCTCAGTTTCCCTTTTCTCAGTTTAATTGAAATTACTACAGCTGGTGTTTAGTGCCTGTGTGGCGGCTGTAAAATGTCGCCTCGTACTTCATCATTGTGTAGTTATATTTTTTCTGGTCCTCGGGTATCATGGATTTATGTTGTTTTCATTTAACAATAGAGTTCCGCTCATGCCCTAGGGGACGTCAGTGGTGTTGCATCTTTCATTACCACTGATGAACAGCTTCAATAAAACCGAGCCTGCTATTTTCCCATGCGGGCTATGCTTCCTGAGGGCTTTCCCTTTTCTCAGTTTTAGTGCAAAACCGATAATTAAATATCAATCAGTAAAACGCAACATCGCAATAACAAAATCTTTAGTAAGTTTTTTTGTCATGTTTCATCCAAACAAGTTATGCAACAAGATTTGTGCACTAATAATCAACTCCAACATTATATATAATTTTCAAAGTAAGACAAATTGACCACAGTTTTACTTCGTTAATTCGTCGTGATTATAAACGTAAAAGAAACACCTTTATTAATGACAAAAACAACACTGTTTCTATTGCAAAATCAAATAACAACAATTTAGCGGTAGGTAAATCTA
>Ga0224511_10003014_pt1 | contig 11831 bp, 5 predicted proteins | sample SF_May12_sed_USG_2_FD_169988 | JGI IMG/M metagenome (GOLD analysis project Ga0224511, IMG submission 169988) | Sediment microbial communities from San Francisco Bay, California, United States - SF_May12_sed_USGS_8_1 | ecosystem: Environmental > Aquatic > Marine > Sediment | place: USA... | reverse complement strand
CTTTCATAATTTCATATTTGAAGTTACTTTTTTTTAAATATGATAAATTAATATTTCTAATTATGATTATTTAATATTTTTAAAGGAAAGATACTATATTTTGAGAAGATAAGTCCAGAACAAAATCTAATTATAAAAAAAACTATCCGCCTGTATTTGGGCGAAAAACATTGCTGGTGGCAGTGATATAATGTACTGTCAAGGGAAGTAATCACTGTGGGGAGTTTGGGTAGGAATATCTAAATATCAAATGCTCATTTCGCACTCGTTGAACGAGTCATTCTGGTGTTATTGCAGGACATTTCTTCCAGTCTGAATTTTTATACTAGGAATTGCTCCCGCCTTGCATTTGAGACGTGATTGATTTTCTTAGCACAATGTAGTTAGTAATACCCTGTTTCTGAATCATTACTTTCGTCTGTGATCTTTTGAGTATTCAATGGATTAAAAGCGGATATTCAATAATAAGGTAATTCTATAAATACCGGTAAACAAAGAAGTCTATTACAGTTGACGGATGGTTTTGTTTCGCGCCATAGTTTCGATAAATCAAAGCTATATCGCATGTATTAAATAGAAAGCAAAAAAGTGACACGTCTAAATTTTAAATGAACCTATTAAGTCGTAGTTATATAATATGCTCTCTTCTGCAGATTGATATTTTAGGAAGACAACGCCTTTTCCTATATCATACCGGAGTCGGTATCTTGTATTTTTCTTGCATGTATACACGTGTTGTCTCACGTGTTATCTCTTTCCTAGAAACAGTAACGCACTCTAACAAGTTAGGTGAATTTTGCACCTGGATATGGCTTTATTTTAGACACCTACCTGTAGTATAAATGTCAGGCGATAAAGCAGCAAAGAATCTATATTCTGAAACTGGAATTACATTACCATGTTACTATGTCATAAAAAATGCATGCCGAATTGCGTTCAACACTCAGTCTGCTTGATACGTATATTAAACTTGTTTTATACTAGAGAGACATATCTTGTATCCATGTTTTTCAACTGATGAAAGGGAAAGCCCTCAGGAAGCAAAGCCTGCACGAGAATACAGCGGCCTCGGTTTTACTAAAGCTGTTCATCAGTAGTTATGAATGATGCCACACTACTGACGCCCCCTTGCGCATGAGCGGAACTCCATTTTCAAATGTAAACAACATACATGTACACTCCATGATCCCTGAGGACCAGACAAATATAACTACACAATGATGTATTACGGGGCGACGTTTTACTGCCGCCACACAGGCACTAAACACCAGTTGTAGAAAGTTAAATTAAACTAATGAAAGGGAATGCTATATGTGTGTTCTTATAACCATTCTTATAATGCATAGTTCCACAAATTTTGAATCTCCGCCCACATTTGCTGAAATCCATTGTCCATGTGATAAGGTTTATCACAAACAGGTAGTACACATTCTATTATATTTGCTAGGTCAGATTGTCACCTGACAATATATCCCTAATCCATTTAATTTGTACTGTTAAAATGATCATGATTGACATTTGTGCAACTGTCCATTCACAAACAGAACACAGGGAAGTATTTTATGTTGCTCTACTACAACCTCGTGGTAATATTTATAGATACAACACCATGGAATTGTTATTAGAGAGAACGCTTTGGCTGCTGGAGTAAATGATTTGATACTACGACAGAGGTCAACGGATTGACCAAACAAATCAATGATTGAATCATGCTTGTTTTATAGTCCTTTGCAATGGATCTGTTCAGGCTTAAGTCTTGCAGCATTTATGTATATTAGGAAAGGAAGTAATAACGAGAATAGTAAATTGATGAAACTATGCTTTAAGCCCATGTATCAACATATTAATAGAACGGACATTGATGTAGTATTCATTATTCATATCTCTTTGCATTACGCAAAGTGAATTTACGCCAGCCTTTATTATCAATATTTAATCAAGAATGACGCTGAACTTGATAATTAAACTAATTATCAGTTTATATGGACCGAAGTGATAATGTTAAATACTTTTGAATTATAGTATAATTGTACTCCTATATAATCTCTTAGTCTACATCATAATATGTGTAGCATAATAAAATTGCATACATCAACGTTGTATTAGATATTAAATATAGTTTGTAAATTGTCCGCGTATGCGAAATAGCTTGAATATTAATACATGCATACCGACATGATGTGATGTTAAATTTGCGGGTAGAACAATCTGTACATGTTAATGTTCAATGAAAACAAAATATCAAGTGATCATTTGCAACACTTTGTCAAGGAGCCTCATATAATCCCATTTTTCGAACTCGCCCTTTATTGTTGTTAAGCCTGATAATGATGTACATGAAAACAACAATAATGTCAGCTGCGCCTTTAATTAGTAATAGCGAAGTTAGAGAAAATACATTACTGCCATATAACTGCTTCTTGGTTCTGTAAAAGTGTAATTTCTTATGAATACTTGTTATTATGAAGTACGTCATATTACTCTAAACACTTTTTCAAATATGTATCCATGGTTATAAGTGTTAATTAAAAATGGTGCTAAAAGGCTACAATTCGTTTTGTCAATAGTCTTTGAAACTTTATCAAAGCTACAAATGCCAGTAGATTTCTGTTGTTGTTGTTGTTTTTACATCTTTTCGATTTGCAGATTTCGCACTGAATTATCATTGATAGGTAATATATTTGTACGTTTTTGTGGCTTTTTATTATTAAATGCTGCATTTTGTCACTGAACCCTGAAACGTACTTCTGCAATCTTGATCTGCCATTATATTTTCTTTTGACATCTCTTCAATTTAAATGCCATCCACATGAAGCAGAATATACAGTATTATATGAGTGAAGTTTCCTTTGAGATAGGTATTATTTGCATTTGAAATCCCCCATGGATGCATATTTTAGCAGTTTTGTTGTAAATAGATGATAAATGGTCTACATTGTTTCCCAGAAGAAATCAGTGGTCATTAGATATAATACAATCGATGCACGTACCAGAGAATAATAATAAGTAGTGTAAGTATCGATTTATTATGGAAGTTTCATATTTATCGTAACGTCACGTGTCGAACATTTTTGAAGAAATGAATCTAGAATAAACTCTAATTTATTGTTAAGTGCACCTACACTTTCACAATTTTTAAAGTATAACTGTAAGGAGACACTGTTTCAGTTATAAACGGCGAGTATCCACTCATGTGCTGGGGGAGGGGGCTTCAGTAAAGTGGCATCTTCATTATCATTGATAAACAGCTTCAGAAAATAAAAACGAGGCTGCTATTGTCACATGCACGTTGTGCTTCCTTAGAATTTGCACTTCTTTTTTAGATTAGTTGAACCTACTTTAGCTGGTTTCAAGTGTTATGTGGCGTTTGTAAAATTTTGTGTAGTTTTACCTTTCTGATCCGCTGGGAACATGAAATGTATGCTGTTGACATTTGAAAATAGACTACCGCACATGCGCAAGGGGGCGGCAGTAAAGTGGCATATTTCGTTACTATTGATGAACAGCTTCAATAAAACAGAGGCTGCTATTTTCCTATGCATGCTATGCTTCCTGAGGACTTCCCCTTTTCTAAGATTAGTTTGTAAAATCACGAACTGACGTGGGATTTAGACGTACTGGAAAGCGAAGGTATGCTTATTCTACGTGTTCGTAATTCGAAAAATATGTAACCAAAAGCAATTTTAGTCATTGTTCCATCTAATGACAACATTTCCTTTTCTTCAATGACAAGAATAACAAGTCAAGTGTTGTTTTTGAATACGTATAGTTTTCCATGCACAAATGTCAGTATATTTACAAAAAAAAATATTATAAATACCCCGTACCATATCACAATGTTGATGTTGTGTTTCTGCATTCGGTTGCGTTTTATAAACGCATTTCCGATAAAGACCAGATGAAATTATGTGTATGTAACTCAATAAAAAAAGGCCTAAAATAATGAAGCTATTAAATATAGCAATGAAAAGCACTTTCCACTTGTGCATTAAACCAGAATCAATATTTCCAAGATAAAGACAAGATAAGAAAAGGTGCCCGTTGACAATCAAAGACGACAAATACAGAAGTATGTTGACCAAATAGAAACCATCTGCCAGATAGAAGTATGACTTCGTAGTACATAACGCATTAAGCAGACGATGCCTGTTTAGAATAATATTAAAGTGCAGTCACACTACATCGTAAAGCGTAATGTTAGGTATACATCGTAAACGTTCCTAATAAGCTGATGTCTGTGAACGTTATGTTGTTGTGTTATATGCAGCGACCAAATTGTTTTTGTTATGTTCAAAATTGTTCAGCGTATGCGAGGGTGTAGCTTAAACGTTACGCATACACTAACCATAAGAACGACATACGCTGGATACACTAGACATACGCTTAATACACTAGAGTGACGCTAAAGGTATGTTGCCCATACGTAAAACGAACGCTGTTAATACGCTATACGATTTGTAAAGGACTGTCATCAAAAGGGCAAGTTAAAATCTCAAAAGTGTGCGTATATGCAGTTATTTTTTCCTGAAATTTGCATACGCTTTCTGAAATTGCATACGCATTAAATACGTTCTATCATATGCTATAGTGTGACTGCACCTTTAGATCGAAAGGAATTGTACGTTTTTAGAGAAATATAACTCGAATAATACCTTAAGCTCGATCTAACATGGTATACTTGAACTAAAAATGTAAATAAATTCACACTTTTCTGAAAATAAGCGTTTTATTAAATACAAAATATTTGCAAAATATGTACCATTATCAAAAGGCGATTCAAGCGCACTGAATGAACGAGACATTATGTGTTTATTGGATTATATGTATGCCAACATTGTTTCCTGTCTTACTTGCATATGAATTGCCTCAGTCTTGCCTTGAGAAATGATTTTATAGGCAGAAGGTAAATCTTCTCCTCTTTGTATGTGTGTTTGTATTGTGTGATAGATAAGAAGTTTATTGGATTTTAAGAGACTGTGCTATTGTCAGGTAATGTTATAATTATTAGACATATATCAAAAACAATTGCTTTGAATAGACCTATTTCATGTTAAAGTACTTTTGTATCGTTACATTATCACATGATGTATAAGTTGGATTTAAATTGCTATTTTACACTTGTTATATTGTTGTATGATGATTTACCAGTAAAATGCCTGTATTTAGTAATCACACTTATTTCTTGTGTTGTCTTTAACACATTTTCTAGGTTGCCTTATATTGATCCATTTTCGAACCATAACCATTGTGTGAACAGAGAACCTGGCGATTTCTAAACATCAAAGATTTCAATAATTTATGTAGAAATAGGGATAATTTATCTTGAAATAAAAGTCTATATGACAATACGTGTGACTTACTGTACGTTTATGCATACATAACCCACAAATACGATGTGCACTTATATGAGAATGATCAATCAAGACTGAATTAAGATGATAGGCACATGTATGTATCGAGACCAGAATTATTTCACTTCCATTATATATATACTTCCCCACCCCAAAATAAAGAAGTCAAATCAACTCTCGTTAATATGAGAACTGCCAAATATAATTATTTGCACGATAACTAGACCAATTGACGTTCATTTATCAAGTGAACGATGTCGTGACATAGCCGAGTGGGTAATAAAAAGAGGTTAATTTGAAAGTTCTTCCGACAAAAGCGAATGTAAATATAAACTAATGAATTCGTTTTACATGCACAGATACGTCTCGCTTGACAATCTTGGATGGTTTTTGCATAGCAATTACGAATAAATAAGATGTACTTTTCACTAAGGATTTGTCCAGTTGGATATTCATAGCTTGTGTGTAAATCATGAAACAGTATAAACATTAAGGGCGTCAATGTGTTGATGCCAGTTTTAGAAATATATAATTTGTCACACAAATTCTTTAGACAACATTTATACTGATTTATGTATGCAAAATGTAGACAGATGAATTCTTTGTTATCAAATGTTAAAGGAACTGACCTCCAATTGTAATTGAAAATGTGCACTGTTGATTTGAACTGATATATCGGTATGCCAAAAGCTATTAGATTTGGAAACCCCGACTAATATGAGGGTACAACCGCTTTAAGAACTGCCCATAATGGCATACCATTTCGCCTACATTCATATGAGTAAAACTGCGGAGAATGAGAAAATTTATTCACAATCATACACGATTAACAACATATATTGGTATAGTAACAAAATGATTGGTCAAAATGACCCATGATTTTTTTACTCGTAGCTAGTGATAGAATATGACGAAACATCACATGGTCACTGGTGTTTTGAAAGACACACTCAATACAAAATAAAATACGTTTGCAATACAGAAGACGCAACGTAAGTTTTTATGATTACTTTTGAGAAATTTTAAGTACCTTACTTTGAAATCAAATTGACTATACATAGATATGTGTACATTAACAATAAATTCCAAATACTAGTGCATCTTTAGAATAATAATGTACTCTGACATAACGTTCATTTTACACAAACATACAAACAAACTATACCATTATTGATGGTTAAATGCATATACATGTGTGTGTTGCAATAGTTATTTGTTGATCATTTGTTTTATAATCGTACCAGGTGTAAACACAAAGGAAGACATTCGGGTACGGGGATTCCTAATTGATTATAGATATTAAATTGATGAAAGCGTTTTGCACTATGTATGTTTTATAATAATGCCAAATATTTAATAACAGTACATCCCGACAGTGCATAGTGTGGTCTTTTTGCAGATTGAGAATAATCTTTCATGGAAATGTTTGACTTGTTATTGCCTTACGAGGGTTTAACATTTGGCGGTTTTGTGAATAATTAATGAGGACAGGCTATAAATATTGTCTTTGAAAATCCACCTGTCAGTGTTTATGATCAAACATCTAACTGGAGGTCCCTCATGAAACGTTATTAAACAGTCCTTATTGATTGATAACGATACTGTATTTAATACTATTTGTATTCTTTTTTATAAGTTCGACAAACTTAAATCCTTTTATGTGACAGTGTCCTCGGGTTTATTATTTGTTTGATAACGTTTAAGGGTTCGGCAAATGAGTTAGCTCTGTGTTTATCTTAAAACAAAATGATCTTCTAAAAGTTGGTATTCTTTGAAGACTAAACCAGATTTTTATTTATTGAAATAAATTGTCATGAGTATATCATTTTAGTAAACATCTTTGCTATGATTTGGAACTAGATTTTATAATAGCGATTTAGTGCCTCAATCGGTATAGTTTATAAACCATAAACATCGCACTCTTGATTGTGGATTTATTTAAATTTATTCTATTGATAGCAGAAGTGGCAGTTTGTTATCACAATTAACTAAAGTATTTAAAAAAATGTTAATTCCATACGCATATATCTAGATTTTTATCTGTTGTTTTGTCAATGCAATGTTCCAGTAGTCTGACTAGAACAGATACTTTCAATAATACTTGTATTTTCTCTTCATTACCCTTCTTAACTAGTGCTAACTTTGATCAAAACTCCTGTTTGTAGTGTTATTGGATAACGTTTATGGATATTGGATAACATGGTTTCCTTACTGATTTCCTTGTATGTATATTGTTTCTAACTTGTCTTTAAGGGTAATGGGAAAATAAATGGACGTTTAATTATTTTATTTCTAAAGGGTATAAACATTCCAGGTAACTTTGTGTTAAATGGAAAAGTAACATCAGTTTAAAAGTGACCGTTAAAAACGTCCATTGCAAAATCAAGTGTCAATTGACCAAACGGAAACATTTTCAGACATAATTGCTACGTCACAATACACATATTATTATTATATTATAAGGCATACCCACATCAAATAGAATGATTTCAAGATGAACAAATTCTCCATTTTTCAGATACAGAAAACTATTTAATAGCTTTTCCAGGTAGGAATATCTAAAATCAAATGTGTTTGACCCATACTAATGTAGCTAAAAAAAATCTCCAGTTTTCTGATCAAAATGTGACATTGCATATCCAGGTAGTAACATCAAAATATCAAAATAATGCTCATTCAGTACTCGTTAAACGAGCCATTCTGGTGTTATTGCAGGACATTGTTGCCGACATTTCTTCCTGTCTGAGGTTTTATACTAGGAATTGCTCCCGTCTGGCCTTTGAGACATGATTGATTTTCTTAGCACAACGTAGTAATTCGCTATTTCTGAATCATTACTTTCGTCTGTGATCTAGGGACTCTTCAGTGGATTTAAAGTGGATATCCAATAATAAGGTAATTCTATAATGTAAACAAAGAAGTCAATTATAGTTGAAGAATGGTTTTGTTTCGTGTCATAGTTTCGATAAATCAAAGCTATATTACGTATATTTAAAAGAAAGACAAATAAGTTATACTTATTAATTAATTTTAAATGAACATATTTAGTCATAGTTTTTGTATACGCTCCTTTCTTCAGAATATAATTTACACCAAAGCCTTCTCCTATATCATACCGGAGTCAGCCTCTTGTATTTTCCTTGCATGTATAATGTAAACACATGTTGTCAAACATTTTATCTCTTTCCCCGAAACAGTTACACACCCTAACAAGCTAGGTGAACTTTGCATTTGAATATGGCTTAATTTTAGACACCTACCTGTAGTAAAAATGTCAGACGATATAGCAGCAAAGCAGCTATATTCTGAAACTGGAATTACATTACCATGTTTCCATGTCATAAAAAATGCATGTCGAATTGCGGTCAACACTCAGTCTGCTTGATACGTCTAAGAAACGTGTTTTATACTGGAGAGACATATCTTGTATCCAGGTTTTTCAACTGATGAAAGGGAAAGCCCTCAGGAAGAAAACCAGAAAAATATAACTACACAATAATGTGGTACGGGGCGACTTTTTACTGCCGCCACACAGGCACTAAACACCAGTTGTAGTAAGTCAAATTAAACTGATGAAAGGGAATGCTATTTGTGTGTTCTGATAACCATTCTTATAATGCATAGTTCCACAAATTTTGAATCTCCGCTCACATTTGCTGAAATCTATTGTCCATGTGATAATGTTCATCACAAACAGGAAGTACACATTCTATTATATATACTTGGTCAGATTGTCACCTGACAATATATCCCTAATCCATTTGATTTGTACTGTTAAAAATGATCATGATTGACATTTGTGCAACTGTCCATTCCCAAATAGAACACAGGAAAGTTTTTTATGTTTCACTACTACAACCTCGTGTCATGGGTATATTTATAGATACAACACCATGGAACTGTAATTAGAGAGAACGCTTTGGCTGCTGCAGTTAATGATTTGATTCTAACTGGTTTTTCAAATCACGTGACCGTAGAAAGTAAACATAGAGAGCTACATGTAACTTACTACATTACTAGAAACAATACAAGAACACATACATTATGGTTAATCGTTTATGCAAAGAATCACGTGACAGTAGAAAGTAAACATAGAGAGCTAACTTACTACATTACTAGAAACAAAACAAGAAAACAAACATTATGGTTAATCGTTTATGCAAAGAATTACGTGACCGTAGAGAGTAAACACAGTAAGCTAACTTACTACATTACTAGAAACAATACAAGAACACATACATTATGGTTAACCGTTTATGCAAAGAAAGTTTTACGTATTTATTAGCTTTAATAATATGTCCTTAGTCGAGTTTAAGCGGTTTGGTCATCGCACGACAGTCGATTCCCTTTTTTCAATATAATTAAAGATTTATTCTTACGTAGGGTGTATATTTCGTACCTTCTGTCAACGTCGTACATGACTAAGTATACTTTAAAGTGGGAGAAAGTCATCCCTGTGTGATATATTGCACACCAACGTTGACATTTATGCAAATTAATGACGTGTGGAAGAGATTTACGGCAGAGGGTCAACGGATTACCAAACAAATCAATGATTGAATCATGCTTGTTTTGTCGACATTAGCAAAGGCTATGTTAAGGATGTATTTTTGCAGCATTTACTGATATTAGGAATGGAAGTAATAACGAGAATTATAAATTGATGAAAATACGCTTTATAAGCCCATGTAACAATATTTAAAGAGAACAGACATTGGAGTCGAATTCATTATTCATATCTCTGTGCCTTACGCAAAGTGAATTTATGCCAGCCTTTATTATCAATATTTATTCAAGAATGACGCTGAACTTGATAAGTAAACTATTCATCAGTTTATATGGACCGAAGTGATAATGTTAATACTTTTGAATTATAGGGATATAAACAAATGTCTACTTTAATCACATTCCTTTTCCATTCCTCTAGAATCTCTTAGTCCACATCATAATAATTGTAGCATCATAAAATTAAATACATCAACGTTGTATTAGATATTAAATACAGTATGTAATTTGTGCGCTTATCCGAAATAGCTTGTATATTAATACATGCATACCGACATGATGCGATGTAATATTTGCGAGTAGAACATCTGTATATGTTCAGTTCCACGACACCGATATAACGAAGTGATCGTGTTATTAATGAATAGTTTAAAACATTCTGTTTCTAACACTATGTCAAGGAGCCACATATAATCCTGCTTTTCTAACTCGCCTTTTATCGGTGTTGACCTTGATAATGATGTACCTGAAAACAAGAAAAATGTCGGCTGCGCCTTTAATTAGTAATAGCGAAGAAAATACAATACTGCCATATAACTTCTTCTTAGTTCTGTAAAAGTGTAATCTCTTGTGAATACTTGTTATTATGAAGTACGTCATATTACCCTAAACACGTTTTCACATATATATCCATGGTTGTAAGTGTTAATTAAAATGGTGTTAAAAGGCTTCTATACTTTTTGTCAATAGTCTTTGAAACTTTATCAAAGCTATAAATGACAGTAGATTGATGTTGTTGTGTTTTTTAACATATTTTCGATTTGCAGATTTTTATTGCGATGTCGCACTGAATTATCATGTATAGGTAATATATTTGTACGTTTGTTTGATTTAGTACTATTAAATGCAGCATTTTGTCACGGAACCCTGAAACGTACTTGTGCAATCTTGATCTGCCATTATATTTTCTTTTGACATCTCTTCAATATAAATAACATCCACATGTGCAGCAGAATATACATGTACAGTTATGTCTGAGTGAAGTTTCATTTGAGATAGGCATGATTTGCATTTAAATTTTTCCATGGATGCATATTTGAATAGTTTTGTTGTAAATAGATTATAAATGGTCTATATTGTTTCCCATTAGAAATCAGCGGTCATTTAGATACATTTATAATAAAATCGATGTCAGTACCAGAGAATAATAATAAGTAGTGTAAGTATCAATTTATTATGGGAGTTTCACTTTTGTCGTAACTTTGCGTGTCTAACAGTATTAATAAAAAGATCTAGAATAAACTCTAAATTATTATGCTCCCCGAAAAATTTCGGGGGAGCATATAGTCGTCGCCTTGTCCGTCCGTCCGTCAGTCCGTCCGTCCGTCCGTCCGTCCGTCCGTCCGTCCGTACGTCCCATTCGTGTCCGGCCCATAACTTCGTTATTTAAAGTCGGATTTTAAAACTATTTTACAGAAATGACCACCATGCTGAGACGACGTGTCGCGCACAACATTTGGGTCGCTACCTTGAAGGTCAAGGTCACAGCATGACCTTGCAGCAAAATCGTGTCCGGCCCATAACTTTGTTATTTGAAGTTGGATTTCAAAATTTTTTCACAGAAATGATCACCATAATGAGACGACGTGTCGCGCAAAATATTTAGGTTGCTACCTTGAAGGTCAAGGTCACAGCATGACCTTGCAGCAAAATCGTGTCCGGCCCATAACTTTGTTATTTGAAGTTGGATTTCAA
>Ga0224511_10003013_pt1 | contig 11832 bp, 6 predicted proteins | sample SF_May12_sed_USG_2_FD_169988 | JGI IMG/M metagenome (GOLD analysis project Ga0224511, IMG submission 169988) | Sediment microbial communities from San Francisco Bay, California, United States - SF_May12_sed_USGS_8_1 | ecosystem: Environmental > Aquatic > Marine > Sediment | place: USA... | reverse complement strand
TCATTTCTCATTTTTCAACTTTTTATGTTTGATCATGATTTTTGTCTTTTTTTTTTTCGACCTGCCAGTGGACATTTTTTTGAAAAATTCTCGTAAACCAGAAAATAAAAAAGAAGTGGCCTAAGTATGAACGCTCTAGGACTTGTAGTTTCAGACAAGAAGATTTGTGAAAACTGCATTCTTGAAACCAATGTTTGACCATGTGACCTTTTATTTTACAACTTGAAATATTTTTTTAAATTTTGTTAGAGACTAACCTGATAATGATACCCATGAAGTTTTATTAAATTAGGCCAAGCAGTTTAGGAGGAAAAGTCATTTAAACATTTAACCCCTATTGTGGGACTAATTTTCACCTTTACTTTAGGTGAATATTTTGAACAACTTTGGTTGAGATCGTGAAGAAAATGTTATTACCCAAACATTAAAGATTAAGGTACTACGGTGCAATTGTTTTCTGATATGCATTAAAAAGACAACCTATTTTCTGACCTTGTGACCTATGCAAACAATCGGGACCGTAAGAACAAATAAAGGCGACTATTCCTGTGAAGTCTGACTCAAATCCAATGAGTGATTTATGTTAACGTGAAATGTTTACGCATGGCGGTTGACCTATGTTTTCAAAATATCCAAAAGCTAAACCTGTTGGAAAATTGTTGGTGGAGCTGTTTGTGCATTTTTGTCCTGTAGATAGTTTTCCCAGCTAAAAGGATTTTCTGAAACAGATGAAGAGTAGTAATATATTTTTGTCTTGCTGACACATTTAGAAATGGTCTTTTAAGCAATTGCTAATTATACATGATCACTGGCTGGTTGTTGAAGACATATTGAAATATAATAAATAAAATATATACACAATCATTTAAATTGTAATATTGATAAAACATACACTATAGATAACCACAAAGATGGTAATACAATGGTTTTGGACAAAAATGTTGACGCAGCTTTAGGCAATATGTATATGATGTGCACACTCCACTAAACATAAACAAAGAAAACCATTCTGTTTGTCCACACAATGTTTGGCTAAAAAACTCTAAGAAGTACTTCTTTAATGGCCGAGTCACATAGCCCGGCCGATGTCCGGCATCGGTAGAGCTCTGAGGAATTGTTTGGTGCCACCGAGCTCTTCTCCTGACATTGTCAGTTCATCACTATTGCTGAACCGAGGAGACTTCGAATGGCACTGCTCGAACACGAACTGGCTCAAGCAATGCTCCAGTACAATTTAGTCCTGGTGGCAATACTAGAAGCCGCCGAGAGGGAGCGACAGAGGGTCCGCAGAAGAGAAAGGCGCTGGTGGGGGCGAGAGTGGATCATACGCAGACCCTTTTTCGGCCAGTACGAGACGCTCATTAAGGAACTCGAGGCCGAGCACGCTGCCGACTTTAAAGCCTTCCTCCGCATGGGGCCGGGCCACATATGTACTATGAGTTGCTTAACTCGGTCGGTGCTCGGCCGGTGTCCGTTAAATAAAACATAGTCCTCTGGTTGTCTTGTATGCACGGGACACCGGTTGATACTCGGCCGTGCACCCGCCGACGTGTTTTCCGATGTGGTTACGATGGGACTGCGATGAGTCAGCTCGGTGAGAGCCCAGTGAAATTTAGCTCCGAATTTAAAATTTTACTGAGCTGCCACCGATGCGGGTTTAAGCAACAAACGGCACGGATGTCCGGCCGGTGTTCAGTGAAAATAGCATCGCTGTCTCATCGGAACCTCATCGGCCGGGCTATGTGACTGGGCCATAAAGCCAGAAGTTGAATACGGCTAAGTGTGAAAGTATGTAATTTTATTTAGAGTTAAAATCCATTGTTTTTGGCTTATCAGCGGTTCATTATTTTTATGTTTAATAACTAAAGAATGAAACTTTTGAGATCACATAACAATATTTTACTTATTTCTTTTCTCAATATAATTGCTAGTTTTTTAAACATGCCAAAAATAATTATTTTGTACTGCTTGTGGACATGTAGCCCTGCTTCTCCCCTTAATAGATATAATTCTGCAAAATGTGCTTATTCAATATTTGTTGATCTAGTTCAGAACGCCACCGGACAATTAAAACTCTAATCTCTTGGATGAAAATTGACAATGTACTGTTATAAATTATCATGATTGACAGTTGGGAACTGTTGTAGAATCATTGGTTCGATTTTAATAAATCAGCGGACCAGTCCATATGGAAAAAGCAGGTGAGGAAGATTTTCAATATCATTTTAAAAGCAGTCAAATATATTTTATTATTAAATACAGAAAAATAATCACATGATGAGTAAATATAGGTAATAAATTTCGTGGTTGATAAGTTCACGCGTGGAGTCCTTCAGACACTGCACACTTAAACAATCCCTAATGATATTTATCATTCTCTGAACTAATCAATTTCGACATTTATTCCTTAAAACATGGCTTTGTACTGTCAGTCTTACCTTCCTCGACAGTGGGCTCTAGAAGCGGGTCTATTTCAACCTCGGCGCTTCCTCCACCAGCACCTTCCTCACTTGTGGAGGCTGGATGAATGTCTGTAATTGTAAAACATGGGTGTTAAAATAGTGCTTACAAATATATATATATAGCTGTTAAAAAGCATTGGATGTTTGGTTTGCATTAATGTTTTAAATGTCGTCATCAGCATTGGTAATGCCATATCAAGGCAATCAGTAAATCTACTTACATTGAACTGTTGATGCAGACTTACTGAGCAACAACCGGAATGTAAAACAAAATGTGTATTTGTCATTAAATTCATGGCTTTGTGCTACAAGGCTTACCTTCCTGGACTGTGGGCAAAGGTGGCGGGGCTTGGTTTACCACGTGTCCTCCTACATTGCCTGGTCCATTTTCTGAGGAAGTAGCATAAACTTGGACAAACATAGTCGTATGTCTTTGGACAAAAAGGATTACTTTGTTAAACATATAAGTCACTTTTCTAAGAGCCTGGTTATAGTAGCCTCAGCGTAATGTCAATTATTAGCATGGTTTTAGATCGAGTTCAGATCGCCAACTGCCAATCATAACTCTAATCTATTGGATGAAAATTGACAATGTATGTTATAAATAATCAAGATTGACAGTTTAGGAACTTTTGTAGAATCATTGTTTTGATTTCAGTAAATCAGCGGACCAGTCCATATGGAAAAAACTTGGGTGGTCTTATATTAGATTTGAATATAGTCAAATATACTGTTTTAATAATAAATACAGAAACAATAATCAAATGAGGAGTAAATATAAGTAATAAAGTTCGTGGTTGATAAGTTCACGCCTGGAGTCATTAGGACACTGCACACTTCACAATCCCTATTGACATTCATTATTCAGCGAACTAATCAATTACGAAATTTATTCCTTAAAAATGGCTTTGTACTGACAGTCTTACCTTCCTCGACAGTGGCCTCTAGAAGTGGGTCTACTTTTACCTCGGCGCTTCCTCCAACAGCATCAGGCTCACTTTCGGAGAATGGACGGATGTCTTTAATTGAAAAACATGTATGTTAAAACATTTTGTTTACAAATATATATCTGTACAAAAACACGCGTTGGATTTTTGGTTTGCTTTAATGTTTTCAATGCCATTATAAGCATTGTTACGGCAATCATATCAAAGCAATCAGTTACAATAACTTACTTATAATAAAACCTTGTAGTATGTACCTTTTAAATGTTAAAAATAGAATTATTTATCGTTATCAATTTGGCAATTAATTTACAAGTTGTCATTTATCAACTGAATTGCCAACCGATAGATGACATATATTACTGAATAAATGAGGATTCATTACGCAATGTTAGCTTGACCAGAACATAGGTTTACTGTCAAAATATGTGTCACAGAAAACATACCGATTTGCTTTGGTCTTTCCAGAATAGCTATTCCATCTTTAACCCCACACTTTTTCATTAACACAATCAAGTCGTCCACTGAATAGTCTACAAGTTAAATGTACAACGATGTCTTTAAGAATATTGAAAACTGAATTAGGCATACATGTACACGTATAAACGTATATATGATTTTTGTATAATGAATGCAATACCAACGATTTTGTAACAAGACAAAATCAAGATTACATATCGAGATTTATTTTATATAATGCATGTCAAATATGTAAATTAAAGAAATTAGGCGTTTGGGGAATAAAAATAGGTACGCGGCCGTTAGGTGGGGTTGGATCAGCTAGTGTACTACTACTACTACTACTGCTGCTGCTGCTGCTGCTGCTGCTGCTGCTGCTGCTACTGCTACTGCTACTGCTACTGCTACTACTACTACTACTACTACTACTACTACTACTACTAACTACTAACTACTACTACTAACTACTACTAACTACTACTTGTAACATTTTCCAACCTTTTTTGCTCAAAAGATCAAGGAAGGCCACTCCTTGTTTATTCTGCTGACTGCCAGCGTTTTCTAAAACAAACAATGGTTTCTTAAAAAAAGTTGGGTACTAATGCAAGTATGTTTTTGTTGTTGATTTGTGTTGATTGTTAGTGCAATAAACGTCTTTTAAAAGAATCTTTGACCTGATATATAAGTCATTGTAATATATATGTCCTTGTATCTGTTTCCCATTCATTTTTATCAATTACAACTTTGAAGTCGTAACAACTTGCGTGAATTTAGAACACCAGATGCAGATAAATGCTTATGAGCTTCTGCTTATGTTATTCTGCGAGAGAGAGGTGAACTGGGGCTGTTTGACATTACTCGACCATTTAGGCTTACACCTTAGACTATAAGTATCTTTCATACGTTCTTGTAATGGATGGGATAATCCATCCAAAGCGCGTAGTACAACATTGGTGGTGATAAGGCTTGCCAAACCAGTGAACATCAGAGAAACATTCATATTTTATATCATTCAGCTTAGTTGTGCATAAAAGATAAACCAACAGCGAACTATTCTTTATAGTAAAACAAGAGTGAAGCGATATGTCAAACAATACAATAACAACATTGTAAAGTGACGGCTCTGTGATATTGTGTTTACTAAAACAACATCGTCTGAAGTTCGAAGCTGTATGTTTTAACAAGCAAATTCGTCGAATTGATATAGCCGCCGAACAGGTTTTGTTTATTGATGGGAGGTGAAGGAATGTAGGGAAAGGTGTATGTGAACTGCTCATTAAGGTCTATCTACCTATGAAATTTCATGCTGATATCTTTTGTAGTCACTGAGATATGTGCCACACAAAATTTAAGAATGAAAACAAGAGGGCCCAAAGGGCTCTGGGTCGTTCACCTGAGGAAAAGGTCAAAGGTCACAGTGGAGCCATTTACAGAGGACCACTAATGTTGTACACCAAATATCAAGGCTCTAGTAGATTTTTACAAGAGGATTTATAATCCAATGTGAAATTGTGACCCCCGGGGCGGGGTCTATTTTGATCCCAGGGGCATAGTTTGAACAATTTTGGTAGAGGACCGTTAGAAAAGGTTATATGCCAAATATGAAAGCTCGGGTCCTTTTAGTTTCAGTCATTTTTTTTTAGAAAATTGCATTTTAAAAACGTATTGTGTGACCCGTGACCTACCTATGCAACCAATCAAAACCATTTGAACAATTTTGGTAGGGGGCCACCCATGGACCATTCCTGTTGAGTTTGGTCAAATTCCCATAAGCTGTTCAAGAGAAAAAGTCGTTTGAACATTTCCTTATATAATTCAATGTAACATTATGACCCCCGGGGTGGGATTAATTTTGACCCCAGAGGGATAATTTGAACAGCTTTAGTAGAGAACCTCAAGATCATGCAATATACCAAATATGAAAGCTCTGGGCCTTGTAGTTTTTGATCAACAGATTTTAGAAAATTGCATTTTGAAAACCTATTTTTTGACCCTGTGACCTATTTATGCAATCAATAAAAACCATTTCAACAATTTTAGTAGGGGACCAATCAGGGAAAATTCCTGTTGAGTTTGGTCAAATTCCCATTAGCGGGTCAATAGAAGAAGTCGTTTGAACTTTTCGTTATATAATTCAATGTAAAATTGTGACCCCAGGGATGGGGTCATTTTGACCCAGGGGCATAATTTGAACAACTTTGGTAGAGAATCTCTTGATCATGCTATATACCAAATATGAAAGCTCTGGGCCTTGTAGTTTCAGACAAGAAGATTAAAAAAAAATTGCATTATGAAAACCTATTTTTGACCCCATGACCTACTTATGCAACCAATTAGAGCCATTTGAACAATTTCGGTCGGGGACCACTCAGGGACCATTTGTGTTTAGTTTGGTCAAATTTCCATTAGCGGGTCAATAGAAGAAGTCGTTTTAACTTTTCCTTATATAATTCAATGTAAAATTTTGACCCCAGGGGCATAATTAAAACAACTTTGGTAAAGAACCGTTAGATAATGCTTTATACCAAGTATGATAGCTTTGGGCCTTCTAGTTTCAAACAAGAAGATCTTCAAAATTGCAATTTGAAAACCTATTTTTGACCCCATGACCTACTTATGCAATCAATCAGAACCATTTGAAAAAATTCGGTAGGGGACTACCCACGGACAATTCCTGTTGAATTTGGTCGAATTCCCATTAGCGGTTCAAGAAAAGAAGTCGTTTGAACTTTTCCTTATATAATTCAATGTGCCGCCCGGACATTGAATTATATAAGGAAAAAAGAACAAGTGGCAATAACTCTAAAATTAGCAAGTGAAGGGTTATGCAGTGCACTTGTCCGTAATGAGATCTTTACACCCCTGAAGTTTTATGTTCAAATCTTTAATAGTCTATGAGATATAGCCCTAACAAGTTTGTGACGCCAGGACATTGAATTGTATAAGGAAAACACAAACAAAGGGCAATAACTCTAAATTAGAACGTGTAGGGTTATGATTCTTGTGCAGTGCACTTGTCCTCAATGAGATCTTTACACCCCTGAAGTTTTATGTTCAAATCTTTAACAGTCTCTGAGATAGAGCCCCAACACGTTTGTGACGCCCGGCCATTGCATTGAATAAGGGAAAAAATAAAAGTCCATAACTCTAAAATTAGGACGTGAAGGGTTATGGTTCTTGTGCAGTGCACTTGTCCCCAGTCAGATCTATACACCCCTGAAGTTTCAAATCTGTAATAGTCTCTGAGATATAGCCCCAACAAGTTTGTGACGCCCGGAGGGACGCCAATTCTATATCCCTGCGCCTTCGGTGGGGGATAATTATGTTCGAGTATTTCATAAAGAGTATGTGACAGAAGAATCACAAACCTAGTAACATTAAAGAATAATTATGAAATTATAAAATAAATCACCAGGCCGTTTTTACCGTTTTTGATTATCTCAATTATTTTTATGAAACAATATTTAACAGTTTACACTTTATTCATATTAATATGTGGTAAAAATATGAAAACATTACTTCCCCTTAAATTGTCAATAAGACTTACATAATTTTTGTAACAATGTTTAAAAAAACTACACGGTTAAAAAGTTCAATTAAAATGTCCAACATTATTAAATTATACAACAAACTTATGCGTTTTTCATTTGACGACGCCAGTTAAACGCCGTCAACCTCAAAGACAGTTTATGTGCCGGATGAATAGAAGGAGGCACAGGAAAATGGGTAAACCTCGAGTCCTCTTTGGTAAACCCGCGAGCGATTGCCAACAAAACATATTATATCCAATTTATAAACTATGAATATTAAAACAAGGCATGTGAATAAGAATTTATGTGTAAACTACTAGCATGTGGGGTCACATAAGACGTTTCATCCGACTGAGCGTTTACGTCTAACCGGTGAGACAGTAAAATGTTTTGGCTGTTGCATTCGTAAAACGTTGGCAGTCGAATTATCAAAATCGCCCGAAAGCGTTAATATCGTTAAATCTATCTAAGAAATAATGTTTTCGTGACAAAAATATAAAAAACAGTATGTCTGTGATATAAATGGAACTATTGTAATTAGATTGTTACATTGTCACGGAACTACCCATGACCCGGAATTCCGTACCTTATTGTAGTGAACAAATTTGTGTGTTGGTTTCGTACCCCAAAACAATTTGTTCTGCTTTGTTTTCAAAATTGGCAAAACTGAGTCGCGGCTTTTTGTGGACTGGACGCAGAGAAGAAACCTTTTATACTTTGTTTTACATAGAACACTTATTGTTATATTCTGTTTGTTCATTTATTTTTAAAATAATTTAATTGACTTTATATTAAAATGAGATAATAAGGATATTTTAAACTTACCAATGTCCATCTGTTCTCGCCTGGTGATGTCCAGGTGTACTGCCATGACGACCCACCATGGCTCACCCGGGTCATCACCTTCACCATGGCTACACTGTTCGAGACGGGCTGCTAGCTGCCTGTACACACTTAATCGCAGATCAGAGAGATGCATGTCTGCTGTCTGCTGAATAAACAAGTTCTTCAACAAGAATGATGCAAATAAAATAATGCACCCCTTCAGATCAACAGAGTTAGACTAGCAGTAGAAATAATTACACAAGTTTTGTGGTCAAACTATTTAAGGTCAATTTTACGACCTTTAGTGTTGCACACCACCAATAAAGCCATCCGACTTTCACTATGTTTAAAGTTATTAAAATGCAATAACCAACAACTTGCCTATAGATATTTACACATTTCGGCCATCTTCCACCCCTTCCTACACCCTGCCAGTGTAAGTGTATTGTAAAGACTCGAGACGTCTTTGTTAGGTTGTTGGTCCTGTAAACATTTCACATTCAATATTTTATTCTTTACGTAATTATAATTGCTATTACTTATAAGCGAAAATTTCTGACTATCTTTATAGTGCTTTAAATAAGATATTTTAATACACTTAGCATAATGAGCTTTGCCTTTTTCTTAACATTCATGATTGTACAAGTAAATTTATTCGATGAAAGGGAAAGTCTTATCAAGCAAACTCAGATAATTTATCCAACACAACTCGATGCTTTTTGTTCAGAATATAAATTTCGAATATTTAGAGAACGGAATGGAAAGAAAAAAAGCAAGGAACCAATCTTACATTGTAATGTTTCTTACAATATATATATGAAGTTTGCAGTTGGATATTTTTTATACGCTACTTTAGGAAAGAGATGGCCTAATTCACGTCGCTTGAAACTTGCAAGTCAAGGGCAATGACTCTAAAAAATCTTAAGTATTTTGGTTATAAAGCTTATTACAAAGTTTCTTTGAAATCTAGCAAAACGGCTGCAAGAAATAGAAACTGTTATTACTAAATGATAACAATGTCCAGTGTTTAACTTTAACTTTATACATCAAAGTCAATACTGACTACAGGAGGCAGGCGTAAGTCATGAACATTGACAATTTAAGGTGGAGATTTTTTATGAACATCAATTAGGATCAATTATAGTCACCTTTCGATTTTCAAAAACAAACAAGTATGTTGAAATTACATCAGTAAAATATTGTTTAGTTATTTGAAAAGTACAACCATCTTGTTATAAAACATAACAAAATATTGTAATTAGTCATTAAATAGCCAAAACAATAGATTTTACCCAGAACTCTAAATGTACTAAGAATATATCTTTTTAGTAGTGAACTTCATAAATGGATGACATCTTAGAGGGGGCTACTAAAATCCGGGACGCGGGATTCGGGATTGGCCGGTCTCGGGTTTAAGCATTTATCACTATTGGATCCCGAGTCCCGGGTTTTGATATTATCTGCTTTTTGCTGCTGACTATAAACGTTAGCGACGTAATGTGTATTGTTATAGCTACTCTAAAAAACTTGCTTCAGATAATTGACCATTTATATTTTATATTGTATAAATATATTTTATTCCAATAGTGCCAAATGCTAAAACCCGGACCGGTCCCGGCTTATCTCGGGTTTTAGTAGCTCCTCATCTTAAGAGTTTTATAAGTGAAACATCAATAGAGTGTCACATTAGTTTTGGTTCAAACTGATTGAGAAAGTACATAATGGAGGTCATTTTAATCTCAGTCGGTAATTCGATATAGTTGTATAGCTTGCGGAATGAATGAGTTTTAGTAGAGTTTTGTGTAGCACAATGACACTGGCTTGATTTCTGCGTTGCTCAGGACTAGACCACTTTAACTCTCCCAGCATGTTTTTCAGCGGAAAATGTATACTCCACAATCTTAATTTAGTCGAATCGAGTAGTTAGCTCGATGGAGCCAGGACAAAATGATTCTGGGTTCCATGTTGAAACTGTGCCCAATTTGCACTTTGAACTCATACTGTTCTGATAAAATAGTTCACAATGAAAAACAAAAATGAAAACTATACGACGGACAAGTTCTCTTACCTTGTCTGACCATGATCTACGAAGGAAATGACTGAATTATGTCTTTTGAAAATCAACTTCACCAACTCACACCTAGGAAAGAGGTTATTGTCTATACATATTAGATCCCCACTGTCTATACAGATATGAATGTCGTAAAAGTCAAGCGTTGTCGTAAATACTTAGAGTCTATACGGATTTAGGATGAAGGCCTAATCACCCCAAATAGGAAGTTCCTACGCCAGGTTGCTGAGGGTTTGATAATAAGCACTTACAGGTCAGTAAAATGTGCTAATGCTTCTTACAAAGTGGCTTATATGGACTGTTTTAGTATTTATTTCAAGGTAAAATATGTTTGCCTTAACATGAAACCCATTTTGGCACTTCTTGGTCTCATCACATAGTTCGTAGCGAATGATTACCTATGTACATGTACGTAAACAAAGCTGGCGGGTTTTCGAGGTTCAAAATCTAGTGCGTCTATTTAAAGGTAATTATTTTGAGTTACATTACATAGATTTTTTAAAAACTTGCAAATGTTATAGTTTATAGCCTTATCTTTCCACCCATGCATAGTGACATATCAGAATATTCCTTGGTCATCAAAATAACTGGTGTCAAACTTTGTGATTTTACTACACTGTATTATTTTGGTGTTTTGGTTTTGAGTGGGGAATAAGAAATTTGTTGTTGCACGTGTGGATACTCTAAACAAATCATTTTAGATTGTTCATAAGTAAGCAAACTTCTATAACTTAAACATGTCGATGTATGCCTTCTGAATCCTTACATAAATTATGCTTCAGTTGTCATTAAAAACTCGAACACAGCAATTTTGTTAACTGCGACGGTAAAATCATTAGACTTGATACTTAACATGTTTATTAAATGAGGTATTCAGCTTGTTTTCTGGCTACCAGAACTTAGCATTTGTCATTCTAAGAGTTTCAATTATATACTGTACTATATACAATGTACATGTATTACTTCTATGTCTCGTTACCAGAGATAACCATTGACCATTACAAATGTATATGTTTCATCACTTAAATATAAATATTTCGCGTAAGATCGCATTTTATTTCATCGGGTGATCGTGGAAACAAATCTTTTCACAAGTGGCGCGGCCTGGTATTGCCATGATGGATTCACCTGAATAATAGCGCTTGAATTCTTAAGGTACTATGTCTTGTTCTAGACCCTTTGTCAAGAAACGATTGAAAATATATGCACATGTATCTTAACATAATGTAGGTTTTACCCAATAGAAAAACAAAAAAAACGATATAATTTTTATTGAATATAAAAATAAATCAGCAACATTTCTACAAATGTAATATTAACAAGAGAGTCCATAGGGTCATAGGTCTCTCCCCTAAGAAAAAGGTCATAGGTCACAGTGGAGCCATTTACAGAGGACCACTAATGTTGTCAAATATTGGTAGATGACCTCTAGATGATGTTATACATTAATTATGAAATGTCTGGGACTTGTAGTTTCAGACAAGCAGATTTTTGAAAACCTAACTTTGACCCCGTGACCTACTTTAATGTAACCAATCAGA
>Ga0224511_10003012_pt1 | contig 11832 bp, 11 predicted proteins | sample SF_May12_sed_USG_2_FD_169988 | JGI IMG/M metagenome (GOLD analysis project Ga0224511, IMG submission 169988) | Sediment microbial communities from San Francisco Bay, California, United States - SF_May12_sed_USGS_8_1 | ecosystem: Environmental > Aquatic > Marine > Sediment | place: USA... | reverse complement strand
GTTGTATTGTATGAGGTTGTTTTTGCCCCAGACCCCGACTGGGAGTTCATGGTTGTGTAAGTTGTATTGTATGAGGTTGTTTTTGCCCCAGACCCCGACTGGGAGTTCATGAAGAAGCTGGAGGATATCGAGGCCCAGGAGCGCCAGAAGTCCACCTTCGAGTGTGACGTCTCCGACCCCGAGGCTGAGGTCACCTGGTGGAGGGACGACAAGGTGCGTACTCCACTGTCACTATGGTTACCATTGGTGTCATATTACATTTTAGAGTCATTTATTTAGTTGATTAAGGTAGTCACCATGGTTACCGCTGGTGTTGTATTAAATGTTTGGGTTATTTATTAGTTGATTAAGGCAGTTTATCTTGTTCATTTTACAAATATTCATAATTCATCCTTAGTACATGAGGTTTCTTTGTATTAATTTAAATTTCTTGTGTTCATTATACATGTATTTTGATTTGATGTGTTGTGGATGTGTGATAAAAGTTATAGATATTCACTCACTTTCATATCTGTCAGGCCATTCAACATTCACATGTTTTGTTTGTGACATCTGCTGAGAAACTTGTAAATGTGTCCCAGTAGGTGTTGGAAGCTTAGTAAAATCTCTTCTGGTATGATTTTGAGAAATAACAAGAGATAACTCAATATGATTTCTAAAAATACATTTCAAAACTAGGTGTATGTTAGAACATAAAACCAAAATTCTTAATGGTTAAGAGGGGGTGGGGCGAACAAAGTTATGTTCTAAAGAATGTAATGTATCAGAAGTTTGCAGCTTGCACAGAGAAAGTTTGTGTCAGAAACATGATTGGTCAGCTGATGTCACATGCATAGATCCATTGATGGCCATAATCTTTACAATCTATTCATTTTAACAATAGATTACTGTAAGAATTTCACCACAAAGTAGTTGCTAACAACAGCACAAATAGCGAGGTTTGTAGTTAAATATGTTCATATTTAAATAAATGGTCAGGTTCATGGATCTATGAATTATGTGTTGTTTGTATAAACCATGTTTTCACACACCACTGATTTCATGCAGGGTAAACCTAAGGTAACGTCGTCTGCTGCGTTGTAACTGTCACCAAGTTTGTTGTATACCATGCACATTTCACTCTTAACACTTGCATCATTTAGACATAATTATAATTATGGTTACATCATTTATATTTGTGGACTGCTGATTATTATGGAGATTTGAGCTCAACATTATTTTTAGATTTCAACAAAATATTTTTGTTATATTTTTTCAAAAATTTTATCACCATAAAAAGGAAAAAAGATATACAATTGAAATGTCATGTCCACAAATATAAAGCCATTCTTATTACATAATATATCTAGGTAGTTTCTAACCATATACAACTATACATATATACACACCCTTTATGTACATAGTTATATCAGAAATATGACCCTTAATTTATATCACATCTAAAATGGGAGATTAATCTTCTGAAATGTATTCAGGCATTCAACTACAGAAGATAGTACCATTATTTTTACAAAGAACAAATAACATAGGCAGTCTACATGTATTTCCAGAAAGGGTTTATTGTCCAGATTAGGGATGTGACATAAACAAGGGTCCTGTTTTCGGTATCACTATTAACTGAAAGGTTGTATATTATTAATTTTACTCTATTAAATGTCTCAGAGACCATTTTCTTTCAAATATTGTATTAAGTAATATAGTCAGAGTATCTGTGTTTATGAAGAACATATAATTTGTAGTTGTTTTAAGAGAAAGATCTGAACAATAATTAAACCCAAAAACTGTCCGCAGAATAATCTGAAGTATTTGTATTACTATATCAGTTGGAGGCCAAATACATAATTTATGTGATATAAACACCAAATGGAAGGGAGCCTAGCATACGCATAGCAAACAACCATAGTGTTTATGTCATATAAATTTTGTATTTAGCTTCTAAATGGCTTAGTTATTGTTGTAGTGTTTGTTTTAATTTTTTCATCATCAAGGTTTAATTGCAAATGTGAATTACTTATATATAGTATTAGATTACCAAATATAAACTGCTGAAATTGAGCAACTTGATTGGTGGAAAAACTAGAACAAACATGCAATAAAGGAAAATGGATTGGTTTGTAGTTTAGAATTAGGTTGTAGTTATTATTTGACTGTTAATTTATAGAATTATTTAGAACCACTGTGTGTGTACGTGTATGTGTGTTTGTTTTTATTACTGCTATGCACAGTTGTCAGCTTCTGAGATGAATTTAGTTAGGAAATCATAATTTGGAATAGATCAACTGATGTCGATGTTAATGTATATACTTAAATGTATGTATTCTGTAAAAAAATTTATTGTAATAAGCATAACCCTAGACTATAGTCAGAATCTTTCATGCTACAATTAAGTACACTGCCTAAATGTAAGCTTTTATTACACCTATATTACATCTTTCAATATAAAAAAAGAATTATTCAAAGCTCAGTTTCTGTCTGTACTGGGTGAAACTGGGTGAGTCTCTACTCACAAATTACATAGAGGACCTTGATGATTTAAATAACACAATACACATAGCAGTACTGTCTGAACAATCATATTTAGTTGCAGTGAAAACTATTGGTTATAAAATAAATTTGTCAATAAGTTTAAACTCAACCATTATTTATTTATTAACTGAAATATACATCTATATTGAGGGTTTGGTGCAAAACCATTGTAACTTCTGATAAAAAAATTAAGTAGTTACAACAGTTTTGCACTAAGCCCTCAATATATCATATGAGTGCAATGTAGTATTAGTGAAGCACGCTAGGGTCCCTTGGACCTTCTGACACTAGACTAGTTGACTCTACTGTCTTGTGTACTTGTCATAGTTTCCTTGTAGACGTTTGCACTGATCTTTTCTCTCTTTCCTTCTGTTTATAATGCCAGGACTCCGGAGAGTGTACAGTGGTAATACATCATGTCCAAAATTATTGTGTTCATTCATAAAGCTATGCTCATAACACCTTCATTCTCCTTATTCATTGAGTAATATAGGACATAATTTTAATTTTCTTCTATTATTAAAAATTATATTAGTTGATTATATGGTATCTTTATTTAGATTTAACAACTATGTAATTGGATAAAACAACTTTCTGCACATGTTTACTTTATTTTATACATGTATTTGCTTTTCATTAAGAAATAATTATAAAAATCATATAAACATTTTTAATATATTATAATATTTTCTTAAATGTTAAATATCTGATTTGAAGCCAGACATGCTGTCCTAATATATATGCTTGACACATATTCTCACATTAACGGCAGCTTTTCACCGTGTTCTGTAAAATATACACATGCCTGTCCTTCCTTAAGGTGATCCTTCCTATTCCTTTGACTTTACCAGTTTCCATAGATCCAATCAAGAATCTTTCATTTTAATGACAATTTATAAAACCATAGTGTAATATGTTCTATTGTTCGAAAGGTCTGAATGTAATTAAATCCACCACTTTATTATACTGTGTTTGGAGCAGTGAACAACTATGAGGAACAAACATTTTGCTTTGCAAAAACCTTAATCTGTTTTGTCTGGTACAATGAGTTGACAGTTAGGTTGGATCGCCTTAAGTCATCTCTGTAAACCGTGTGCCATTTGGCTTCAGATGCAGCTCTCACACATGGCTCTCCATTTTTATTATAACTATATTCATCATGTTTATATGCCCTCTCTTGTCTTATCTTCCAATTTATGTTTTCTATCTTAAAGCCCTTACATCTTCTTTTCAACTGTTGTTGTATATTATGTATATTATATCAATTGCATGTTTTTATTCCATTATAACTTTAGTATCATTTTATGGGCCACCTTTTTTAAAAGATTCAGTTGGTATAGAACATTTTAACTCATTATTATTATATTAAGATCCTTACAAATATATATTATTTATCAAATTGCTATCCAACAAAAGTGCATAATTGTTCAGCAAATTGTCAAAGTGTAAGGCCCATCATTTATGTGATACTAGAGTTTTTACTTAAATGAAATGCTGCTATTTTTAACCTAATAACAAAGGCTAAAAAAGTATGGTATCAAACAACTTGATAGTTATTTTGGTATCAAGATTTTAAATTGCAATCTTCTTAAAGTACTAAGACTAAAAACTTTATGTTTTGTGCTTCAGATTGTTTTAGCTTGACTTGTGTTTTTGCCAGTGTGGTGATGATATTTTAATATATGCATGGCTTGCAGGCATTTCTTGACAAGGCTGTAGACACAGTTAACTGATCTTAATGAACATTTAGCAAAGTATGATAAGTCAACTGGACTATTCATTAAAAAGATATATAAGAATTGACATATCGTCAATCCGTTTGTCTGGCCACCTGAAATGACATTATAGCAGACAAAAGGCCTGAATTTAGGTTATGTCATAACCTACAAAGTCATTTGTGCCAATCAAAAGACTGTACATTGTGTTTATCACGCACTTGCAATGTTTAACGTTACATGCTTTCAGGCATTTGTTGGAGCATCGGATGTCATTTCAAGCGTTTTGTCGATACGTTAATTTAAAATGATTTGACACTAAGCGTACCCAGAAGCCATTTTGGCCATTGTAAGAGCTACAGCCTTGTCGTCTGCTTCTGTGCCTTCCGTGGACGGCAGCTCACTGTGCTTGTCGTTAACAGGAGCTGAAGCACGGCGGCAAGTACGAGATGATCAAGGATGGCCACAAGCGCCGCCTCAACATCAAGAACTGCTCCAGTCGTGACGAGGGCAAGTACTCCTGCAAGATGCAGGACAAGGAAACCACGGCCAAACTTTTCGTGGAACGTAAGCAACATTTTGTAGTTGTTATTAGAAACTGATATCCTTGACAAAAATTATGATAAGAGATACTTCCTATTGTTTGAGTAGAAACATATTAAATTACTAAATACTTAAAATGGAAATTATAATACAAGACCACCTTATTGTAATTGATAACAAAAAATAAATCCCGGTGCTCTATTTTATACTGATAATATTACCCATTAAACTCTGGAAAGTCTGGTTAGATGGTATGTGTTCCATCATGTGATATTAACCCACTTGTGAAGCAGTGACTAACCTGTATTTGTGGTTGTGTAGCGGACATCAAGTTCTTCAAGAAGCTTGAGAACAAGACGGAGCGAGAGAAGGGCACACTGCAGCTCGACTGTAAGGCCTCCAACCCCAACAACGCACCCACCACCTGGTTCAAGGACGGCAAGCCCATCGACAAGGATGACCCGTAAGTCACACATACACGTGCATGGTCAATCTCCGATTGAACAGTTACACAAGAAAGCCTACAAAAAAACAACTTAACTTACGAAAGTTAAGAGATTTTGAATTTGTGCTTAAGCAAAAAAGTTACGAACAAACTTAGGTATGCAAATTTTAGTAAAAGGGGGCCCTGGGATGCTGGGTCTATTTACTAGACCAGGAAAATGCGATAAAAATGACAGCTTGAAGATCATTGTGGATAGCTGAATTATAACTAACTCCTGGAATCATTTGTATTTTTGTAGTTAAAAACAAATAAATCCAGTGATTTTATAAAGATTATCAAAAGTTAAAAATTAAAAATGCAACTTGTTTGTCTATGCAGTAAGTACGAGGTTTCGAAGAAGGGCGAGGTGCTGAAGCTGCTGGTGAAGAACCTGACGGAGGCCGACGCCGGCGAGTACACCTGCCAGATCGGGGAACGCACAACCAACTGTCAGGTCACCATCGAGGAGTGTGAGTCACCAGGACTTTTGTGTTTGCTATTTGTTCAAGTAGTTTTCCTTAACTTCATAAATGTTATTGCTTTCTAATGGTATTGATTTTCAGTACTACTTAATGGCAATAACCATCTTTTATAGTGATGATGCAAGGAGTGTGAGTCATCATTACCCTTGTGTCCACTTTTTTCACCATCAACTTATTTAAATTCATTTCTCTTCCAACAGTATGGAATTTCATGTTGTACTTCATATCAATATTATAACCATCTTCTATGAATACATAAGTGATGATGGACACAAGTCTTTTCTACTTTTGTAATACTAGTCTAGCTTTTTAACAAGCATTCAGGAAAAAGTTTTGTCACTAAAGTCGGGTAGCAGAAACATAGGATTGATGTAAGTGATGTTAAACTTATCAAACCACTGTTACAGTGCCTAAACCGCCTAAGGTTGACTTTGATCGCATCCCGAAGGAGATTCGCCTCAAGAAGGGAGAGAAGTTGCAGATCGATGTGCCATTTGTTGGTAAGTGAACATCTTGACGTATACTACAATAAGTCAAAATGTTTTGGTCATTTTAAAGCATTTACATGTCACATGTTATGGATTGAAGTTTTATTTTGGTTGCGTTGAGGCGATTTTGAATGCAATGGCAAATCCATAGTGCGCTGGCTAGCTTAATTTGATGGAAGACCAGTTATGTAATAAAGCATGTCGGTTGTCCACTGCAGGCACACCAAAGCCCACATGTGACTGGTCTCGTGACGGAGCGCCACTCAAGAACGACGTGGACACGGAGATTCAGACCAAGGACAAGTCCTCCCACTTGTGCATCCCCAGCGTCATCCGGGAGGACACAGGAGAGTACATGGTCACAATCGCCAACGAGGTGGGCACCGAGAAGGTCCCCATCAACGTCATCGTCATGGGTACGTGCTCACCACAACATCACAATGTGCTAGCTTGCTGTACAGTGTGTTAGAGTATTGCTCTCTTGTATTCCATTTTAATTTCACATCAATTTTAAGTATATTTGAAGATTTTGCACCAACAACAGTAAAATCCGCTTTTAAGGAACACATCTGACAATGAAAATCTATTCCTTATAACCGAAGTTCCGTTTTAAATCCAAATCAAAGTATAATTTAAGATTTGGCAACAATTATTTTTAATTATTTTTAACTGTAAAATGGCACAATATCATTGCTCTCTGCAGACAAGCCTGGCCGCCCCAAGGGTCCCCTGGATATTGTGGACGTGTTTGCTGACCGTGCGGCGCTGCTGTGGGACCGGCCGGACAACGACGGAGGCTCCCCCATCACGCACTACGTAGTCGAGATGAAGGAAGCCGGCAAGGACTGGAAGAAGGTGGGAACATCTGAACACCAGACATTCTTGTCCACATTGTCATAGGCCAGGGCCTGTATTCATAAAACAACTTAATTCAAATTTGTTTGTAACACTCTCTTCTATTGGCTCATACCAATGTTACCTATATTCTCATTGGCTAAGTAAAAAAAATAACTTAAGTTACTTTATGAATGCATGCCCTGTTGTTGCAAGTTTTGTGTTATTCCTAATCAAGTCAGTATGGTTGAGATCATTATTTGATTAAAAGGGCATAGTCAATGTTTATTCACAACTGTTTAGTTTAATATCCAACGTGTTATATCTATTATACAAATACCAATGTATTCGCATATTATTTACTTGTTTAACTAAAAGGATTCCATTACAAAATGCCTACTCTTGTAGATACTCATAATAAATACACAACAGCACAATATCATTACAATTAAAACAACATAGGGTGAGTAAAAAACACACAACATAACATGCATGAGTTCCTGTTGGGGCCATGCCTTTTATGCATTTCATTTGACATCACTTAAAATTAGTTGACAATGACATATACTTAAAAGATTATCTTAAGTAACCTTACACCAGCATCATCCATGTTCTTACCAACCACAAGTGTGTGTTTGTGTGCAGGTGTGCGAGACTGACGACATTGAGATCGACGTGGCTGACCTCACCCTGGGCAACCGGTACAAGTTCCGTGTTGCCGCCGTCAACGAGATGGGACAGAGCGACTGGCTCGAGGCTGACGACGAGATCATTGCCAAGGACCCGTGGGGTAAGGAAGCCGCAGTGGTGGCTCAGTGGTAGAGCATTCGCTCCATGCGCGGGATGTCACGGGTTTGAACCCAGACCGCATCATACTAAAGATGTTATAAAAACGGTTCCCAATGCTTCCTTGCTTGGCCCTGAGCATATGAAAATAGGTCTGGCTACTTTCACCTTCAAACCTCATTAAAAAATGAGTTAGATTCCATCTGGAATGAGCAGTCGAGAGTGTTTCATATACGTTTTAATAACTTGCTTTGCAATCGTCCTCAAATAAATAAGTATAAATTAAGTCTCATCGGCTCATTGATGCATAGAGTGGTGATGTTGGTACAAGCTTTGAAGTGTTTCACAGTATCCACCTCAGTGTATATATACAATGATCTTGTTTGTTCCCCTGCAGACCCAGCAGATCCCCCTGGCAACCCGCAGATTGTCGACTACGACAAGGACTACGCTGAGATCGAATGGACGGCTCCTGAGAGGGACAACGGTGCCCCCATCGATGGCTACCTTATTGAGTACCGTGAGAAAGACTCGAGCGACTGGAAAAAGGTTGGCTAAATTTTAAACCTTTTTGTGTTTTACATTAAGGTTATGATATGATAATAATGATAAAAATGTGTTATATTTACTTAGGTAATACTGTTTGTTATACTATTTTGACCTTGGACAGTATCAAGTAACCATTAGAGTTCAAATTTTAAGTAATGTGTATAATATACTTTGAAATCATTTTTATTTGTTGGACATTTAATTTTGTGTTTTTCGTGAGTAGGGCAAGCTACAAATTTAAGATCCCAACTAAATACTTATCTACTTTAGTTGTATTGTGTATAATTTGAAATCCATGAATTCAAGTGTCCATGAACATATCCATCGTCGTCAAACCATAAAATTTCATGCCATTGAAACTAAATGATTTCACAATAATAATAATGTGAACTAACGACTGTGTGAAGGTAGCTGTGTGCCATTGTTCTGTGCTGCAGGGTGTGGAGGTGCCAGGCGAGAGTCTGCGCGGCACGGTGGACGGGCTAGTAGAGGGTCGTGAGTACGAGTTCCGCGTCAAGGCGCGCAACAAGGCCGGCCTGTCCGAGCCCAGCATGGTGTCACCAGTTGTCAAAACCAAGGCCAGGAAAGGTAGGGACCCTAAGAACAATACTGAGGTCACTGGTGTACTCGCTTTTATATTATGTATATTTTCAGTGTTTGTTTCTTGAAACTCTGCCTAAACTGTTATTCTAGTTACCCATTTTTAAGTTTGCTTAATTTATTTTGTTTTGCATATTTATTTAGAGGGTCTATAGAAACTGCGCTTGTCATTTTCCGTCATGAAAAGTTTGTCTGTTATGTTGCAAACTATAATACTATCATAACACAGTCAATATCAATATGAAACTTCACGAGTACACGATCTACTGCTATGATTATAATATAATTTTGTGTCAAAGCCTCTGGTGGGGGCACTCCGCACATCCTGTTACTTGGCTCTATTTTATTTTGCCTTTTGTGTTTTCTATAGTCAGTTGGTTTTTTATTTCTTTTTAAATTATGTTGTAGCCTCTAAAAGTAAGTATTTGCTGTGTGTTGGTTTGGCACTCAGATTTTATTGTAGGAAAGGCTAGAAGACAGTTGTTATTACATGTCTGGGAAACCATGTCAGTTTGCAGTGATTGAAGTTATGTTTTGTCCAGACTTAGGTGTCTTTATAGCTTCTTTGTGAAGTCCTGTTACAAAATATGTCAGTTTTACATATCAGCAAAATAAACTTTCCAACTGATACTTTAAAAAAACAAACATAAAAAACATGAATAATGCCAGTGGGTAGTAATTTTGTGAGTAAAATAGACAATTTGATGTTTTCCTTCAATCTAGCGGTATTTTAACCATGTGTACACATAAATAAGTTTGTGTTGTTCGGGTGTTTGCAGTCAAGCCACGCATCATGGACAAGAACTCGCTGAAGCCAGTAAGGATCAAGGTCGGACAGAGTTTCTCCATTCCCGTCTCCTTCGTGGGCGAGCCCGTCCCCGACGTCGTCTGGACGGTCAAACTCGTCGTAAGTACCCGGCTGCTTACTTACCTACTTACCTCCCCTTGTATACTGTGATACTTGCTGGGACTTGATAGCTGTGTTATAATGGACAGTTTCCCCAACTGTCAATAATGATCATTTTTAACAGTAATAGGTCATTTTTAATCAAATGGGTAAGGGTTATGAGTGTCAGGTGACAATCTGACCTACTTAATACATAAGAAAGCGTACTTCCTGTTTGTGATAAACTTATCACACAAACAAAAGAAAAGTACAGAAAGGGGAGGAGATTGAACTTTGGTAAAAAAAAAGCATACATATGTACTTCTTGAGATTAAGCAAAATGTTTTCATTGACAACAGTTTTGTTGGTAGATCCTATATGCTATAACTATACTTCTAAAAATTGTTTTCAGACTTTTCTGAGAAAACAATCTATTTTGCCTCAAGTGTGTCTTTTGATCTGTGTTTTTTTAAGACTTGTATTTGCCAATATATTATGTATTGCAAGCGTTGCTTAATTTAAGATACATTTAGCTGTGCCTCGTCTATTTTAATCCATATATTTGCAGCGCAGATACCTTTCGGTAACCTACTATAGACAATATGTGTCATATAGTATTTCACATTTATTTGATTTTTTTTATATACTTTTATTTTGACACCAATAATTTATTATTATGTTTTAGAACAAAATATAGATTTACATATTTCATAGGCAGAACCTAGGTGGTTAGATCTCTTGTTTAGAGGCCTGTTCCTAACACTTTGTTTGGATTTTTATGTAGAAGGACATAATAATACTGTATACCCTCGTTTAAATGCCTCCTCACTAAAATACGCCCCCTTTCCTATCTGGTAGGTATTTACCAAATTTGGCAAATATAATAAAAATCTACATGAAATTACATAATTAAATATTTTTAACTAATGGCAAAATTTAATGCCTCTGGGGGTGTTTAATGGGGTTTTACGGTATATTTAAACAAAACAGTAAGGAATCCATTTCCAAAAGCATTCCAGCAAGGTAACTGTTAGGAACATGGCCTTGTGCGTCCAAGCTGCTAGGCTGAAGGTTTAGGTGCTCATGCCTGCTTTGCTTCTATTGTCAACAGTTGTAGACTTTTTATTTATGATGTCTTAGGATGAAACTGGGCAAATACCCGAGGTAAAAGTTAGTAAGGCAATGCGCACATGCTAAGAGTATAATGTGCTATTGTAATCCTTCTAGAACCATTTTATGTTGTTTGAATCTTGCTCTGTCTTATCTGGGTTGTTTGTTTTTCATTTGTTTTCCTAAACATTTAGTTTATATGAACACGGATTACAACCATTTTTACAATACAATGACATTATACATTTTCTCATATAATTTTTTTAAACAAAATGCTATTTTCTTATAGTGAAAAAATGTCTTTACAAAAACAATTACAAATTGTCGCCATGGTGAGAATTATCTGAGAATTTTGTAAACCTATGTTTATTTGAAAGCATGCTTGACATGAAATGGTTCTGTCAGGGTTTGTTATTTAGCTAGCGTAGAAATAGTTAGAATAATGTTGTAAAAACTTAACTATGTTAGATCTACTCAACAACTTTACAACTGTTGCAAGGCCAATAAAATATTACTAAATATGACCAGAATCATACATGCTGCATTAACATTCACAAGCGCCCATCTGCACACTTAAAATACAAATGACTGTTGTGTATTGAATTTTGTATTGTCTATAGAATAGATTGCATTGCTTTTCTTACTTACTTTATAGAGATGTTTTAGATGCTTAGAGATGTTTTTAGAGATTTATATATTATTTATCCCACTTTTCAGCAGATTAACTTTGACAATTTAAATTTTAAAATAACTACCTCCCCTTCCCGTAGATTTTACCTGTAAGATTCACGTAGTTGCACATTTTAGCAGATTGTTCATAATGTTGTAC
>Ga0224511_10003011_pt1 | contig 11835 bp, 5 predicted proteins | sample SF_May12_sed_USG_2_FD_169988 | JGI IMG/M metagenome (GOLD analysis project Ga0224511, IMG submission 169988) | Sediment microbial communities from San Francisco Bay, California, United States - SF_May12_sed_USGS_8_1 | ecosystem: Environmental > Aquatic > Marine > Sediment | place: USA... | reverse complement strand
AACATTGCCAAATTTCTGGTAAATTTTGGAAAAAAAAACATAAATGCATGTACTCATATATGTTAGTGTCATATTATCCATGGTAAAAGATATATTTATAAAAATGTTCGAAAACAGGTTTTGTTTTTTATCATTCAGTTTTTCTGAATATGTCCTGCGTGGCTGGGTAATGTCCTGCGTAACACAGATTTACGTCGGACAAAATGTCCATCGTAGTTCTTAATGTTTTCGTACACACATTAAATAGTACATGTACCAAAGTATTTCTTGATTACTCAACATTTCTTTTTCTAAATGTCTGTTGCGTCTTATTGTTGTACGTGTTTTTGTGCTGTTCTGTGTGTTTGTTTTGTATGGGCCATTTTGTCATGGTGCCTTTAAACAAGACATGCGTACATTGTTTACAGCATTATTTTATTGAAAATCTATTCAATTTATATTACATTAGTACATATAGTCAGTACTCGACCCATGCATGTCTGGCGAGATGCCTCACTAAGTCATACTCGGTTCTAATGCCAAAACAATCAATGTCAAATGTGGCACTATGCACTTCTCTGTAGTAAACTTTGACAATGTGTGGATGTGTGAGAAAAATGGTAGGTTACTCTATATGTCATCCTGTGTTGTAATACTTTGTGTTGTTATTGGTATGCGTTGTGTACAAGCTAGACAGTTTATTTCGTCGAATTTATCAGTTTGAAATTTGAAGACATGTTTGTTCTTTATTAGCCGTAAAACTGCATCAATGTCTGTTAAAACCACACCACACAATTAAAAATATTTGATATGCATGCACACAAGAGCGAACGATACAAATAAAACATCATGATATTCTTTAAATGAAAATCATGCATATGATTCCTAACTCCACATGCTTTTTACTTGCATTAGAAATCAAGCCACCAGCAATTGCAATTTTGCAATGCGATTGTACAAGGTAAATACCCCAAAAACATTTTCTGGTCTAGGGTAACTACGCTTTACACTATTTCATGTTATAACAACTGAAGCTTTGAGGACTTAAAAGACTGGAACAAGCGAGTTGAAAAAATCGAAAAAAACATTGCAATTCACAACGCACGCAAAGTAATAGTTATCTAATATATATGTACATGTATATACAAATTACGCGTGCTGAAAATTTGAAATGTAGACAAATGGAAACAACGTCTATGTTGTGTTCTGGTATGCGGAACCAAAATCTTACCGTACCGTATTCAGGGTACATAAGGGGTATGGAATTTTACGTTTTATTCAATAATGATGAAATATGTGGCGCAATCGATCTCCGGGCGCATAGGCAGTACTCGTTATTGAAATTAAACTATTATACAATTAGAGAAAGTCTAGACACAATGTTAATAAGCTGTGAATAAGTAATTTTAGAGGTATTTTTCTAAATACAACAAAAAAAGGCACGATGTTTTCATCTTTAAGATAACCCCATATCTAACTAACGCTATTCTGAGTTCTAAGCGATGGTCTGTAAAGCAACCGTAGAACTTTCTTGCTAGTTTTTGTTTGTAAAAACTTGTTATTAACACGTATACCAATGTCCAGCATTTTACTGTTTACCGCATACACGTTCACATTCGTGTTGCGGCAACTCATTATAATACTTAATAATTATATTGCAATGTGTATGATGTGTGTTGTTCTTTCTGGCATACTGATAACTATTTTATTTATTCAAGTTGCTTTATTTGTGTTATATTTACCATTTAATTTGGTTCTGTGAAGTTGCCGTTCTTTAAACTTGTCCAGCTGTTCGTTCATATGGCAATAATCACACATATTTGAAGATTGTCTAAGTGGTGTCAGACGTTGTAGGGAGATAATCATGTTGGTGGCCGGAAGGTAACTTTTTGCACGTCCTGTCTAATGCAGACTCGACCTGATAGTCCTTTTTGGGGTGGAATGAGACCGATAATGCCTTAAAGTGTAATTATGCCGCTACATAACCAATACGTTGTAAATATTCTGAGAAAGGGGAAAGTCCTAAATAAGCATAATTTGCATAAGGAAAATAGCAGCCTCGGTTTTATTGAAGGTGTTTATCAATGGAAATAAAAAATGCCATTCAATTGACGCCCCAAACGTATAAGCGAAACTCTGTTTTCAAATGTAAACAACATACACTCCATGATCCCAAATGACCAGAAAAATAAACCTACATAATAATGCAGTAAGGGAGATAATTAATAACCGCCATACAAACACTAAACACAAGCTGTAGTAATTCAATTCTTCCGAGAAAAAGGAAAGTCGTAAGGAAGCATATTGTGCCTGGAGAAAATAGCATTCTAGGATTTAATGAAGCTATCCATCAATGGAAATGAAAAATGCTACTTTATTAATGCCCCCAAGCCCTTCAGCGGAAATCTATTTTTCAAATATAAAAAACATTAATCTATGATCCAAAAAGTACCAGAAATATAGCAATTTTTAACTGTACTGGTGACGCTAATTTTGTTCAAAGCAAAACAAATACATAAAAATAAACAACCGCCTATGAAATATAAGTTACTTTTCTTTATTAGCATGTTAATACAATGCACAATGGATTGTTGAAAATGTGCCATATTATAAAAGTTTGCAACAAGAACACAAAAATAAAGCAACACAATATACACTGTTAATGATTGAAGCAGCTAGATATGTAAATATTTTATTAAAATACAGACCCATGAGGACGTGAAGTACATAAATGAAAAGTCACATTACTAACGGAAAACTATATAGCACATACTGGATGATGTTGCATCAACAGATCAAAATAACACGCGAAGAGAGACTTTCAAAGTCAAATCTGGAATTAATATTTTGTTTCGTGTAAAAATGAGTGAAAGGCGTAACGACCTACTACTAGCTCACACTTAAATTTGTTTCAACTCACAAAATCCCTTACGTCCAAAATATCAATGAAGGCAGAGTCGTTTAGGGACTAGAGTGTTGGATAGTCGAGGAATGTTGATATAACTATTACTATTACGTTTTATGCATGTGTTTGTTTTCTACTCGATTTTGTTTCTAACTGTTAAAAACATATTTAAGACAAGACAGATACATAGCAACGCAAATACAGTAATTGTACACTTGTGGTGTTATTGTGCCCGTACTAAAAGTATTAGTTTTATATCAACTGTTTTTAAGGAGAACTGTTGCCAATATTAAATTTCATTGTAATACACATTTGTTCTGTCCTCGTTTGTGTCTTGATGTCCACCTCTTTGTTCAACAGCAGGTTGCACGGATGACGCCATTTCTGAAAATAACACTGCAATTTATTTATGACATGCGTAAGTGACTGGCCTTTCTGTTCACGCACATGTGTTTTGAGTGTTTTTAACAACATAATAATACACATACCTACTTACAGAGGCAAAACAGTGTTTAATACGTCCGAACACAAAAATACCAATTGTATCTAAAATTAAACATGCGTATCGACTTGCTGATCCAACCAAAGAATCCTACTTCTCCTTTTTTAAATAAACATAGCTTAACATTTTTTATTTATATAATAGCAATTTACATAATAGTTATAATTTCTCGAAGGCAATGACATGTTATACTTTACTTATTAGCTAATGTTCATTAATGTACCTTCGAAGCAGCCTTTTGTGCATAATTTATGTTTAGTTTATGCTTCTAATGCGAAGCTAGTTATAACTTATATTAGTCACGCTCTTCCGCTAATTCCAGATGAAGTTCGTCTCATTTGTTCTAATCGAGGTTTGAGTGGAGAAAGCTGCCATATCTTACCGCACATTCTGAGCGCTTACCAAGGAATCTTCTGGTATCATTTTTATTACTTCTGGTATAACACGGTCTGTGATCGAACCTATGTCCTCGCGCGGTGTGAACGCTCTACCACTAAACCACAGTTGCGTTTACGCATGTCAAAGAATTATAACGCACGTTAAAGGTCAATTAATAATATAAATCAAGTGTCAAATGTTGAAAACCACCGAGGCTTACTCCACTAGAAGTTCACTTTCAAATCGCTTCACACTATAAACCTTAAAAGCGTTCAAATCGAGTAAAATTTGGAATAACAGTACAGCAAATGGATTATAGGTTTTTAATATATATAAAACAAACAATCAATACACACCAATTTCTTGGTATTGCGAGTTTGCCGTCCCGTCCACTATGTCCAGCTGTTCGTACATGTGTGCACTTAGACCGCTAAGCGCTCTCCGACTCGTGGTAGGTCCACCACCTTAAATGATATTGTGATGGCGTTTGATAAACGTCTAATATTCTAAACTTGCTTAGATTTTGATACGATATTTAGAACAAAACAATTTTTAACCATAACTAATGAATGAATTGCACCAGTGCAATATATTCCAACGGTATACCATATGTAATTTTTCGATTAGATCTATAAAAGTGCAGAATGCAAATATACACACCAGCCGGAATAGATGTAGTTTTATTCATATAGTTCTTCGCTCTGAAATATACAACTCTTTGCTTATTTATAACATATTATGTAACATAATCCAAAACGTTTAATAATAAACATGAACTTTTTTGAAAAGAAAAAATACATAGTCGGCACTGATTTTGGATAAGTAAACTGTGTATTTATGATATAAATTCAAGAGATGTTCAAACAAAGAATGTTCTAAACAATGTAGATATGTCATGTTTAAGGGCACCATGGCAAAATGGCCCGTTAAAGTCTAACACAAGGAACGACACAAAAACTCTTACAACATCATCTCGCAACAGACATTTAGACAAACTATATTTTTGTGTTTTTTGGATTTTTCTTTTTTATAATACAATAATTTTTGTTATAATACAAATGCAAAAAAAACATCTCTAGTGGTTTAGGCCCCGCGACAGTCGATACGCGATGGGTTTCCTATTAGTGTCCACCGCGCTGACCATAACGCTACGCCGTCAGTCAATAATTCGGGTTTCCAATAGAGTATTTAAGGCTTACTTCTGTTATCTTAGCTGAAATCATGTAATCTCTATGCTAGAACAGCCTGGTACCCTCCATACAACAATTGGTATTTGGTCAATTACAAAAGACACCTATCCATTAACAGCAATATGCAGTTATGAAAAATACAATATTGGGATAAAGAATGTATATTTTTCGCACTGTAAAGCCACAGTTGCGCACACCTTTATTAAAAAGTTCGATTAACTACTGAGATAACCTGGTTAATTCTAGCTGTAGTATTTATACCACACACATCTGAACGTCATACATGTACCAGTTTACGTAGGTGATTTGAACTAATCGCAGTTCTTGAATTTTACATGTAAGCATTCCCTAACTACGTTTCTACTTGGCTAAAGCAAAACTTAACCACTAGGTCAATAGCGAGCCTAAACAGCTGCGACTAAAAAACAGATATATACTTATTCCTGTATATCGGCCAACGTTTTTTCACGTTTTTGGCAAAGATTTAGTTTTGTTCAATGCAAATTAACATATGTTTACCATTAAAAAAAAATTATTGATCCAGTTTTGTTTAAAGCATAAGTATACCAAACGTGATATTAACAACCCTAAAATTTGCATCGCTGTTAAATCTCTTAAATTTCTATTTTCTATAAAAGCAAAGAGAAAACAAAAGTAATTTAAGAAAGACCCTTCCAATGCTGTATTTGGCAAACTATTTCAGTACATTTATTTGCATTTAACAGAAAACCTAAATCATAAATTTATTACCAAATGGCCGCAAAGATGTGTTATTTTTATGCTAACCTTGCCACATCTTAGGGGATAGTTTATATCAACACACTTATAAAGTTGCATTTGTTTATGTTTGATGTAAAATGTAAAGAGTTTAAACAGTTAAATAGTTAGCTCGGTGGACAAGTGGTTAAGCATCAAGCTGCAGTGCCAGAGGTTCCGAATTCGATTCCCGACTCTGGATGTGTAGGTTTTTATCTATCTTGTTGTTTTTGCGTTTTACTTGTTTGATCCAACAAATGATTAGTTGTCATGCTGTATTCTAATTCATTTCGCATTTGCTATTACATTTATTATTGTACTACAGATTTTGTAACCATTTATAAGGGTATCAAGACACATATTGAGCACATTTAATAACATATTTAAATTTCTTTCACATTAATAACTTTCCCAGTAGTTACATATAATGTGTATATGGTTTATTTCCTATCATTTTTGTAAAATGCGTCTAAATATAATACACCATTAGTTATAAGAATATCATCACCTTTTATTTGTCAATTTATTATGTTTAAAAACGTATTAATTACACATGGTCGATGCTCATGACATACTGTTCTACTTGTAAAAAACACTGTTTCGAAATTAAAAACCTCGCTCAATACACATATTCAGGCATCGGTGTTTTAAACGGTCCTCTTACCTTTGTGTCTACTATATGTTAATTCAGTTTCCCTGTTATGCGTTTGCATTAAATAATATACATGATCAGACATAAATTTTTAATTACATAATTATGGTTATACTTATTGTTTAACATACACAATCTCGCGCATACATGTACACATCAAAGTTTCACGAACCTTTTGTGGACAACGATGTTTCTCCAGGTTTGTCCTGAAACAAATAACATTTGTTCTGTGTAGATATGTTGCGATTACAACTGAATTTAAAACACAGGACTAAATAACCGACATACAGTGCAACAACCTTAATGGAATGCTCGTTAAAAGTAAGACGATTAATACATTAACAAAAATGTACGATAAAGGGAATTTGACGCACTTGAGTTAACGCATTGTTGGCCTTTGATTTCTTAAGTGCGAAGCTGAATTCACGTTTTTGTATTTAATGTATCCGTGGCTGCAATATGTCATCTATGTAACACATGGCATATTGACAGATGCACAAATACCGTATTTCCGTATGTGTGTTGGTCCATTGATGATTATAATCACTAAACTTGGTTTACATTAACAAAATATTACAGAACAAATTGCACCACAATATAGTGCTTAACAAAATACAGCATGCCAATGTTTGTGAGGAACTATTTTTATATTTAAATTATCGGTTATCAATTGTGTTTTTTAAATATAATACAAAAATCAAAAGAATAATACCTGCATCGATGTTTTGCACTTTGCAGATTATACACGTGACGATTACAGCAGCAATTACAGCCGATGTAATCCCTCCAAAAAAGACTCCGACGACCATCGGAACTGAGTGTGTTGAATCAGAGACACTGCTGGCGAAGTGAGTGCTTCCTGTTTGCAAACATGAAGGCGTTTAACGTTACTACCATTATGTTTTAACATAAAAATTTAGTTTTTGGCGATATTTTATTATGGTTTGCTAGTCTAACCTACACATAATTCATTTTAGTGGCGAGTGTACAAATATGTTCTATGTCGTCTGATTAAAGGTGTTGTTTTAGATTGCTAGTATATATGTATGTATTACAATACCAGGGTAACACAATATAACATATTATACACCTTGTAGTGTTATGTTCCAAATTTCCGACATGTCGCTGATGCCCCACGCGTTGCTCGCAAACATACGCAAGTACAGTTGTGTGCCCACTAGGTCGGTTATGGTTATATTTTGAAGAGAGGACGGTTCGTTTGCTAAAACAGTGACGGTGGTTTTCTCTGTCCACACTTGGTTGTTGCTGCTTGTTTGAAAATGGATAAGCTGGTCCAAACCGCCGTGCAAACCCGCACGCCATAATAAAATAATGGCTCGTGTGTCCACTAAATTAATTCCGATAATAGTTGGAGCGCCCGGTGGACCTTGAACACACACGGAATATAATTATCTTGATACTTAAAGATATACTTCTTTATAAATTAATTTATTTAACAAAGTAGTACATATTATGCAATGTATTGTTTATAAAACCAATCACAACCTAGGAGGTACTGTACATATGTATCTAACGAACATATAACCATGATATATGTAATAAAGCAGTATTAAACCTTTATAATTATAACTCGTTTCATTTGAATGGTAGTTATTCGTGGTCACTATTAATCAGCGGGTTTATTTTTTTAACTCTCAATACTTGAACACAATTTATAAAACGTTTTACTTTGTCACAGACAAAATTGAAAATCACCTTTAGGAACAATTTCTGTTTCTTGTGATATTTCACCGACGGCGTTACTGACACCAATCATATAATAACCGAAATCATAGTTTTTGTTGACGGTAAACGAGATAGTACAATGAAAGCCACTTGTTCTGACTTCCTGGCCAAACAATGGGAGTTTCACGGTAGTTGGTAAAATGGCATAATTGTAGAGCACAGCGCTGTTTTCATTGCAAGTGCATATTGACATCCGTGACCGTCGCAGGGTTACGTTGAGCTCTGACGAAGAGTAGACCATGAACGTAAATGTGACAACGTCTTCCGCGTGTGCCGCAATAGTGGTGGGATAGTCTCCAATAATGACTGGCCGTGCTGGAAATTATACTAAACTACTATTTAATTGGAACACTATTTAGTTAATGTTCACCTAACAAGACAAATTGACAAGGATATATCTTAACCATGCCTTTCTCGATCTACATGTATTCAGTGTTACTATGTAATGTTCTTTCCTTAAACATATCTTTTATTTGTATTGTAAGCACCCAAGGTCTCTATCTCCCTCTCTCATAAAGCTGGGTTGTCAGGATGTTGAGGCGGTCGTTGATGCCTTGGGTAACTTAACAATTTGGTTTTATAAACTAACAGTCCCGGGAATCTCTCTCGGTTGACGGTGTGGTGTTGATCGTCTAGAACGTAGGACTGTGCGTTACTTATCTGATCCAGATAAAGCAACCGAATTACTTGACTCAAAACAGATGTAAAATCAACTGTTTAACACTGTTTATTTCAAGCAAGAGCCAAATCAATCTATTTACAGTGACATAAACTTCTACTACCATTAATTATTAATAGTGTGCGTCAGCCAGACCAGTTGCATTAATGAATGCTAAACACAAACCTTTAAAATATATATAGGCATAAATCAAATTCGCTCAATTCAATTCTCAATGTTTACAATCTAAGCAGAGGCGTTCTTAGCAACTGGAACAGAGGCTGGTGCACTGCACCTTTTATACTGAGAAAAGGTGCAACATGCTGGGAGCCAATCAGAAACAAGCTTTCAAAACGATAAATCCAAAGTAGCAATCCGTCAAGTGCAGCATCCAAATTAAACATATTTATCACGAACAGATATTAAAGACAATTACATAAAAGTTGCTGCCTTTGTTTCTAGTATTTATAATTATCACTGTTAAACACAATAATACATATAGCCTTTAAATAATTAATAATATTTGTGACTGCAGCATTCGCGTGAAGTATTGTCCATTGCTGCACTTAGGAATAATTTACTATTAATCAATAACTACTAGTAACTACTAGAAATGTTATTAGTACAAATAATGTACATACAAACACTGAATTAATACAATGCCAGGAAGTAGTTCTTTCATTTACCAATGAGTTGTAACTATTTCCTACACCAGAATAAAAAGTATTAATGGCGCATGATCATAATATGACAAAGTGCAGAAATGCTGGGGATTCAAATCCTGACTTTAAGTTGTATTGATAATTAAACTGCCTGCCGAAGCTTAATTATTCATAATCTATTGATACAAGTTACATTTTTTCAACTGGATTATCAATGCAACAAATGGTAAGTTATTTCTCTAAACTGACATTAATTTCGGACTACACAGTATCCGGATATCGTAATACATGTACACGGGTATTACAATATTATACCTTTCAACGTGTTTGAGAAACGTTTAAACTGATATAAAATTGATATGTGTTTGCTGCACTTTCCATTTTTACATCGATTTACACATTCAGTTTCAACAAGTTTTAGTAAATATATCTTACAGTTTTGAGTAAAAAAAGTAATCTCAATGTTGCCTAGTGCTTTCATATAAGCAAAGACTGTACCCATTTTGAAATTTATTTACTCAAGGTTTGGTAAGCATGCAAAATAAATGTGTGCGAGCGACATTTTTGTATACAATCGTAATACATGTATGTGATTTATAACCGTCTTACAGTTCACCCGCCCAATTTCTGGTGGCTCCTTTAATATGTTGGTACTGCGACACGTTTGCGTAGAATTTGACAGCTTGATGCACGATCGGGCGATTCCACTTTACCGATAACTATGTTTAGAACACATTTATAGCGAACACGGGTTAAAGGAGGATGTACTTCAATTATCTTAATATCATTAGTCAGTTGTTGTAAATAAAAAAGAACAAATGGAACTATTAAATCTTAAAAACAGTTTTATACTCACACTTGTTTTATTCACAAGAATGATTTTACATAGGTGAGTCATTAATAAAAGTTGATAGTGCTTTTATCAAATATGATTTATCAAAACGCATTGTTAAATATACACCCATCCTTTTTACAAAAAGGCACCCCTCTTATTTTGTCAAAATTGACTGGCCTAAACTAGGCGGAGAAACAGTTGCTTATTTTAGAAAGCTCAATTAGAAAAACATTTCATAATCTTACTTACTGGTTATTGGTTCAGTTCTGACGGTTATGAGCCAAGATATGAAACAAATCGGTCTTTCATTTGAAAGTTTTTTAAGCTCTACATTGACCATGGAAGTAGGGTGAACTGTAATATAAGAAACAGGGTGTTTTGCTGCCTAATACGGAACAATACAGGCCAGTCAGCAGATTATTTTGGAACGAGACGCTAGACAATCAATACTGCATTTTTTCTAATTAAAACAAGATTATATCCCTTTGTAAGTCATGGTAAATGAAAAATACTTACTTTATTTAATTAAAGTTTATGTCAGTTGAGTCTTTAAAATTTAATGAAGCCATTTTGAATTGTACCTAAACCCATATTGTTTGTAGCTGCGCCAATGTAGAAAATATTGGACAGTCACGTGACGTCGTTTTAACCAATGGGAACGTTAACAACCTGTTGGAGGTGTGATAAAGTTAAGTATGGGGCGATCATACAATTGATATACTTTTCACAACCATATACTTTTGATCAAATTTTATTAAATTTCAGACATGCGTGTTTTAAATTCAAATTGATAAATATGTGTTTAATATTTTCGTGAAAACATTTTAACCAATTAGTCAACTACGGTAACCTTTATTACATATGCATTTATCATGACACAATACATGTGTGAAAGTTCATGCTGTTTAAATAAAAATGTTTGGTTGCTATAGTATTCTATGTTTGCTAAACACACTTCAAAATGAGGTCCACTAATCTTTTCGACACACCAGGTAACGCACTTCAGACAAAACCATTTTGAATTTTGTTTAAAGGTTTAAATTTTGTCAAACCATAAGTTGTCTCTTTGTTAACTGCTTTTTATGGCGGAATATTTAGTTTTTAACCCAAACAACCAACATTGTGTCAAATATGCTGACGACATTAAGGTATTTATCAAAACAGTTATACATTTATTATATGCTGCAATTTTGAAAACGATATCTTAAAAAGTTAGTATCCATACTATAATTGAAATATACAATACACATAAAGTCACACGAAATATAAGCTACTGCAAAACATGTTTCTCAACTATTTTCTGAAGAAAACAAACACTGAATACAACTTATGTGTTATTGGAAAGTATTTTACAATATTTCTGGTATTATCATTGCGTATCTTTGGACACCCCAAGATATCGGCCAGTAGCGCAGGTTGTATTATATGTTTATAATTCTATGATCATACCACTTGAGTTACACTAGGGGCTTATTACATGAGTATAACATAAAGCGAGTGTCGTGTTCTAGGGATATTGTTACCTGGAAAAGGATTTCTTGGGGGGGGGGGCAGACAAATAAGAGACGGAAT
>Ga0224511_10003010_pt1 | contig 11836 bp, 6 predicted proteins | sample SF_May12_sed_USG_2_FD_169988 | JGI IMG/M metagenome (GOLD analysis project Ga0224511, IMG submission 169988) | Sediment microbial communities from San Francisco Bay, California, United States - SF_May12_sed_USGS_8_1 | ecosystem: Environmental > Aquatic > Marine > Sediment | place: USA... | reverse complement strand
TAACATTGCCATTGACAGGTCCTGTGAAATTTGTGCCACAATCCACGAGTTTGCAATGTGGTATTATATCTGACCATTTGCCAGACGTTCCATTCTGTATGCATTGTAAGGGAGCGTTGTTGGACAATACGTATCCAGTGATACAGCTATATTCTGCTATGGCGCCGAAAGACCAGTTGCCAGATATACCAGGTGTCATGTTAAACCATCCATAATCAATGTATGTGAGAGTGTCACAAACTAAAAACAAATTGCACATTCACAGTATATCTGATACGAATAATACACATGAAAGTATGACAAAATAAACATGGGCTAAGTTGCGTGACGAAAGGAAATACATTATATATATTTAAATATAATTGGATTGTTATTGAAACATGTGTACGCGTGCAACATTGCTACACACTGAAACAAGACAATAAATATATGTATCAAATCGAAAAGCATGACTCTTTTTGCAAGCACTAAATAAGTACATCATGTACAATAATTAAATAAGTACATAATGTACACACTGGGTTTTGAATTAAATTGACAATTTGCGATCAATAAAACATATAAAGCCCATTTAAATATGTTATTTTGATTATGTATCTCGACCTCAAACAGGTATTAAGTAAACGACGAAAGATAGATGGACGGTATGTACTGCAATCCTAATACGTATGGTATGTATACCTTTCTGAATAGTCAAGTCCATTGCCATCAACAGAACGATGTTTTATACTATATCATTCTAATAAGTATACGTTTAATCAATGTAATCAATGTTTAACTTACGAATTATGTCACATGTTGGTGCTTCCAATGTCCAATTCCCTGATGCATTGCAGGTACGGGTGTCTGTCCCATTAAGTGTGTAACCCTCACTGCAATTGTAATAGGCAGTTTCACCAAATGTCGAACCGTCTGGCTGCATCATCGTTCCATTGATTGGATTTGTAAGTTGTCCACAATCCCTTATTTGGCATGTGGGAGAAATCACCGACCATTGTCCTGTAGCATTACAATAAGAACTGTTCTGTCCGATACGGTCAAACCCAAGCAGGCAGGTAAATTCAACCTTATCTCTGTAGAAGTAAGTTTTGTTCCCAGGCTCGTAGAACCCATTGTCTGGCACATTTGGAGGTAAACAGGTGACAAGTTCACATTCGGGTGGAGTACCATTCCAGGAACCGTTACTTAAGCATATTAATGGCAGGTCGAAGGTCAAATTGTAACCAGTACTGCAGTTGTACGTGACGGACGACTCGTACGACCAATATCCTTCTACACCGGCCGTCACAAGCATCTCACCGTTGGCAATGTTTGTCAAGTTTTCACACCCTTTGTTGAGAATAATCACGAGTCATAAACAGCAAGATTCTAGAATTAGTACACTGTAACATTTGGTTAATCTCTAGGTTTTATGTATGTTAAATGTAATAATAATAATCATAATAATAATAATTATAATAATAATAATAATAATAATTATAATAATAATAATGCTTGTGATGAAGATGATGATGATGAGGATGATGATGGTGATGATGATGATGATAATGATGATGCAACAATACTAATAATACAAAGTGTTTACTTATCACGTTGCAGTAAGGAAGACTCGGACTCCATACATTGCTGTCGTTGCAGGTCAAATAAGACGTCCCAGATATGTTAAATCCTATGTCACACCCTATGTTCGCCTTACTTAGGTACATGGTGCCGTTTGTGTAGTTTACCCAAGCATGGTCGATTGTAATATTCTTGCAGTCTATCTCTTGACAACTTGGCAATGTCGCGTTCCACATTCCTGATGAGTTACACATTAGTGAAGCACTACCCACTAGGTAATAACCAGTGTCACACTGATATTTTACGATGTCCTGATAAACATAGCGAGATATATTTGAATAGTAAACACCATTAGGAATGCCCAATGGAATATTACATTCTACTATAATACATGTTGGTTCTGTACCATTCCATGTCATATTAGAACTACAATAACTGGTGGTAGAATTGAGAGTGTAGTATCCAATCTTGCATCGGTATGTTGCAATTGCTCCAATTTCTGGCATACCGTCGATGGAATAGGTTACCTTCGAGTCGATAAGCGGAGAATTTGGGTACAGGTACTGGCAAGCTGAATCGAAAACATTGTATAATTTCGGTGATTTTTTTTATAAAGTACAAGCGTCGTTTATGAAACGAGATTTCTCTTTTTTACGGACTTTCCTTCTTATGTGTTCTAAGACGATATTATTATATTTTGTAAACAAAAATAAGTTTGTGTTTTATAGCAATTCATATATTGTCTATGCACACTTATGTATTGCGGCTTCTTATTTCCTTCTTCTAATGTAATACGTAAAACTATAAATATTATGGAAAGCCACCTTGACATGTCCTATAATAGACATCGGAGCGATCATTGGCGGTAAATGTTAGGTCAGCGATACCAAGTGTTGTAAATAGTTGACATTTGAAGTCAAATTCGTCGTACACTGCAACTTCACAAAGATTGTAGTCGAAACAAGCAAGTAAGCACACAGAGAGGTGTCGGGTGTAAAATGTTATATCCGCTGCCTCGTTAACACCCTTGCTGCTATTTTTCTGTAGTTGAAACACTGGGCAGGCTGGAGAAGAAAATATAATATTGTTCAGCCTAAAAGTTTACCTACTTAGCACAAACACACATTTGTAGCAATGTAATTTGTGACTAATGGATAACAAGCTCATTTGCCGTGCTACTTGCAACCAATTTTACTAATATTAATTTTAGCGATACAAAACAGTTTGCCCGCTTTCTTATGAAAATAGCAAATAAGGAACTTCATTCTTTCTAAAATGCTTCTATGTCTAAGACAAAAGAAAGTATTATCAGACTGCAAATATAAGGTTGTTGCATTTTTCGCAATTGTTTGATTTTTTCTATAAACATACTATAGCTAAAATATTCAAATAAAATAACGAAAACAAAATATTGAGTTACTCGAGTTGCAATTAGACTGTTACATTGTTGTATTTCCTGCTGTAATTGCACATGTTTAATGGCAATCTAGACGTTTAAGTAAGACATTTGTCCTATCGTCCCTTTCTGTTTACAGTTTAAACGCATGACTAGTGAGAAACGAAATGGGTTTGCACTCAATCAGCTTTAAGACAATTTATAATATAATCATGCTAGCGAGTAGGGCTGTAACGAATCCAACTAGAGCTCCGCGTGTCGGAGCATTATACGCCCGAAGGATGAGCCATTCGATAAATTAATGGTAAAAACTTAACTTGAGTTTAACCCCTGCATTCATAATTATGTTTATCTACAGCGAGACTTTGCCGAAAGACTGAAAGGCAGTGACTTTCACCTTTGACATATTGACCACAAATTCAATCTGGATCATCTACGGACCGTAGCCAACCAATAAACCAATTATAATGTCTCATGCTAAATAGCTTTCAAATTATTGAGCAGACATGGGTTTTGCATGAAATGCTACTTGTGACCTTGACCTTCGACCAACTGGCCTCAACATTTGTAGGGCTCATCTACTGACCTTGACCAATCTTCCTACTAAGTACGATGACGGTCACTAATACACTTTTCAAGATATTGAAATGACATGGTTTTTGCATTACATGGTACTGTGACATTGACCTTTAACCTCAAAATTAAATGGGACTATCTACTGACCATGGCCAATCTTACTACCAAGTAGAATGACTGTCACGTATAATTTTTTCAAGATATTGAGCGAACACGGTTTTTGCAGTAAATAGTACTGTGACCTTGTCATTTGACCTAGTGACATCAAAATGTATAGGGGTCATCTACTGACCATAACCAATCATCCTACCAAGTAGAATGACTGCCACTCATAAACTTGTCAAGATATTGAGCGGACATAATGTGGCTAACAGACGGACATACGGACAGACGGACAGACAGACGGGCATACCGATGGGCACTTGTTGGGTACCAAAATACCTAACAAATGTCCATCTGTGAGAACTTTCCATTCATTCCGTTAGGCTCTTATTGGGTTGTTATTTGTTTGTTGTGTAGATTTAAACAAAAGAAATACCCAACAAATGCCCATCGGTAGGGACGTCAGGACAGACGGACGAACGCCATACCATAATACGTCCGAAGTTTCACTTCGGGCGTATAAAAATTGTTTTCGGATCCGGATCCGAATCCAAATGAGGTTTCTTGCAGAATTTCGGATCAGTCTCTAATAATTCATTAAACATTATATAAATGTTAGAAAATAATAACACTACGCATTTTTGTTTTACTAACAGTACTGTTAGCAAAACTTTGTTGGTATACGACGTAAAACATCACATTGCAATTAATAAGTTATGTTTCGAGTACACTTATAGAAAGTAGTATCATATTAGTAAAGCCAGTCACAATATGATTCTACAGTCTATGTACCTGTCATTACATAGGCATTCAAAATGTATAGTGACAGACTGTTAAGCAATGATATCAACTTATAATGTTATGTGCAATAACCTGAAAGATATCCTTCTATAGAATTATAAAGGTAATGTAAATCTACTTAAATGTTCTGAAGACATGTTCCGAAGACATCTCATAGCCAGATATACTTGTTAATTATGTACTATTATGAGACAAAAATAATGACCCTTGTCTTCTAATACTTTTTATGTGTATTGATTAATTCATTTAAAAAGCCTAACTGTGGTATAAAATGGACCATTTATAATAAATGTGAAACTCAACCATGGTTCAATATATTATAGTATTTTATGTTATATGATTATATCTGGAACTAACTTTAAAACAGAAAGATAACAGCCCATGAATTGGTATATTGGTATGTGATATAATTGTATTTATGTTTGAAAGTGCCATGAACAAAACAACCAACTTATACTTGCACAATCAGAATAGTATATCCGAATTAATATGCATATCCAATATTTCTTGTATTTTCATTCAGTGACGCTGAATTACTAATTTAATACAATAAGTAAATTGTTATACAATATTTAAAATGTTTTGTATCCTCAAAAATAATAATAGGGGCATACTTTCAATGAGCTGTAAACACTAAATTTTCCAGAATTTTATTGAGTTATTAATTTGTGTGGAAAGAGCATAAAATGAATTAAACTTTAGGAAGAAAATCATTTTGATTTCTTAGAGAGTACTTAGTAACATGTGGGTGGGGAATGTAAACATCCAGTCCAAACAATTGTTGAAAAAAAGTAGCCGAAAATAGTGTATTTTGTTAACTATCGAGTTCTTTTTTGCAAGACAAACAACCTATCATTTTATTGTTTAAATCAACTCGCCTTGGAACGATCTTTATAAAAAAGTATGCATGTGGGGGTCTGTATGCGGCGGATTTTAAAATATTTTCGTTAAAGTTAACTAAGTTACTATACGGTATATAGCCCAAATAAAAGCCTTGTTTTGCATTTCACAAAAAGCTAGCTATTAATAAAGTTTAACATGTAAAAACTGGTTGTGGTTTAATACAACTAATATAATATTAACGAGGTCGAAAATTTGGAAGGGTGGATTCGGAACCGCCAATCCCAAGTTCGATCCGGTATTTTCGGATAGTTCGGGTACCCGTTACAGCCCTACACGCGCTAAACTTTAGGTTTGTTTAGGAACTCACGCTACCTTCGGCGCAGGACTTGTGAAATGTCCAGTCCCCAAATTTCTCAGTCCAACCTTCGATTGATTCCTTACATTCGTATTCATAACATTCGCCTTCAACCTTGGCAATAGATAACACTTTTTGAGCTGCTAATTTGTTGATGCATGGTTCGAGTTTAACATTGTCCTTTGCAGTTGCGGGTGAACAATACCTATCAGAGTCTGTTTCACCTTTACATTGTTTACACTTCATATCAACTTTTTTCTCGCAAAGAAGTTCGCAGGTTGGGCGACGCCCACTCCAAACAAGCATAGGCAGACATTTTCTGCCAAGGTTCCCTTCCTTATACGTGTACCCTGGCCAGCACGAGTAATTGGCGTTGTCATCAACGTTCAGACCGTTTGTTGTCACCAGAAAGCCAATTTTATTCGTCTCTTCGTAACAATCTGTGTAACCATTTTATTGTTTTACAAAAGCAGTAAACAATTGTGACTATAACAATAACTACTTATCAGTTAATCGCCAAAATATACTAGAAAAGATATTTCACAACGTGATTTCATAATTTTTATGAATACATGAATCTTATTTTTTTATTATCACGGCGGATGCGGACATTAAATGTTAATTATAATAAATATACATTACTATAATAAAAATAGATAAAGTCTTCGTATATAATATATATAATCCTTATTTTAAATGGAATTATCAATACATTGTAGTGATAAACGTACAACAATGTAGACTGCCAAGTACCTGTGTTAGTGCACACTCGTAGATAAAGAGTAAAATCGTCATGGTTTGTTACCAAAGACTCAGAAAAAGGTAAAGTGTACAGTCTGCAATCATCAGGTTCACCATTATCTTTCCTATCGTACGCAAACATAGTGCAATTGATTTCCAGACATTCTGCTAAGCATATCGAGCGGTCCGTCACATTTCGGGATACCTTGGGGTAGATATCATTTACCTTCATATCTGTGTAGGAGACTATTCTGAACGTACGACAGGCTGTGAATATTAACAAGAATGTATATTATGCATGAGCTGAAAGTTAACATATATAAATTATATCAATTAAATATTAATTTGAACTATAGTTTTCCTGACTATATTTCTATACGTAACTAGACATTGTGCGTTCTAGATTACGTATTTAATAAATTAAGGAGACAAAACCCGAAGCACAACTTTTGTTGATTGATTAATTGATTTATTTCTTTCCTCCATTCATGGGGAGCATAATTAACATACAAAGTACATCATATCAATTTTGGTTACAGCGTTCGAAGCCTTTGAAGTAAACTTACAGATTTAAAGGTCCCCATGCTTTTGAAGCATAAATACCTATCTTACTGTGCCTTAAATTGTCATATATCGGTTGGCATTTTTAAGCCTTTTTATTAATTTGCTGACCAGGGAAAAGCGTCGCAACACATCATGAATCAGATTTAATATCTAATCAAAAAGAGATATGTAAGTCAGATTACCAGTATCATATCCTATACGTGCAGACCATGCGCCGTGTTCCGACGAAGTTCTGTACGAACTATTGCGTGGTGGATACATGCATGTTTCATTGGTGTACGCCAAACAAGTGCCCAAATGGTCAAAGCTGACCATTTTCACGTTGTTGGTAACAAGATGATTGTAGCAATCCTCCGAGGTTACAACGTTCTTAACCACGGAACTGGAGCAGCGGTCGTACGCCCGAACAGCACAGTTTTGACAGAGCTGTATAGCCGTCGCTGGAAAAGCAAGGCTATTGTTTCTTACTGCTTTTGTCTCAGATCTGTGTAATCGAATTTAAGGCATTCCTATACATGTATGTGTATATTGTTTAACTTGTAGATTAGGTTAAAATCAATAGAACTTTAAATGTCTGACAGACCCATTAAACTCTTCTGACCAAAACGCACTATGTAGAAAGCCATTTACATTGAAATTTTATTTCATTTTTTCATTTAATGTTGATATTTTGAGAAGTTAACTTATCTAAAAGCATAATTTAGACATGAGTCTCAGTAAAGCAATGTGATGTAGAAAGTCTGACTCTTATAAATATTATGACAACATATTGAAAAGATGAAAAATGCATGACAACTGAGATAAATCCTTATTCTGGCCCATGGACAGGAAAATGGTTTCCAAAAATAATGAATAGTGTGTTGAAAAATGTCCTGGTTTGTGCACAATTTTCATCACACTATTCACATTGTACCATCGGTTTATGCTTTATCACGCAGTTTTTGTTACATTGTTTAGGATACTTCAGATTTGTTTTCCATTTTATGCTAAAACTATGCTCTGGGGGCTTTTAGTTAAAGTTGGAAAATATAAAGATTTACTGCTTGATTTATGTGCAAAGCAATCATCAATGACATTGTATATGTTATTCACACAAATACCCATCCTTTCTTTGAATTAAACTATACAGTACACAGTGTTTGATAAAATGATATTATAATTTGTTTCTCTTCAAAACATAGATATAAATTAAAGAATTACATCAAAGTTATTCTGGTTTTGTGAGAAACTGCTTACAAAGAATTCATCACTAATATCTGTGTTATTAACCATTATTTATAAATAACTTTATAATTTTATTGTCCCTATAAAATCCTAAAAGGGCACTAACCACGCCACTATCACAAAAGCCTTTTTCATAACACAGTCATGCTCAGTCAGCGACCCTGAGCCGAAAAGGATTAAAGATACCAGTATAATGTCTGCATTTCGAGCAAATCTGTTGGCTGATTATATGGGGTCAAAAATTATATAGAATCACTGCAGGAAAATCAAGGAATCGGTAGCCATTTTGATTCATGACATTGTCATAATTATTATGTTTTAAAACGTTTTTTCCAATATAAAGACCAAATAATTAGTAGTAGGAAATACATGTAACTTCGATATCTGAATTTCCAGTCCAACCATTTCGCAATATAAGAAGTCTTAATTTAACAAAATCTAATTAAGAGGTAACTAAACCCAATAGTCGCATGAAACAAATACTAGTCAGATTAAATAAATGTTATTTAATAGAATTGTCAATGTTAATAAAGGAAATATGTGATGTTGGCCCGTAGCCTCAGGCAAATACGACTGCTCTTCGACAAATAACTGAGCCAATCGCACATTTCTAATTTATTAACAAAAGTTTAAAAAAATAATTCCGAAAAGGTCGGTATGATAAAAACTATAGTGTGTTATGCTGTCCAGTACGGGAAAATACGGGGCATATACAAATCCGCAAATATCGCCCCCTACTTTTATATGGAATAAAACTAGCAATGATTCTAACATTGGGGATAGAATAAACCAAATGGAATTAAAACATTTGGTATGTGCGTTTCTAAGGATAACTTGATGTTGTCAGTGTGTATTCAAATGAACTGCAATTACACAAATAAAAACACCTGATATCTATATGTCAATTTGTAAATGTTATCTTTAAATTCTGATTAGAAAGAGTCAACAGACATACATACAAAAAATCTAGTCACATCATATGACAATAATTCAGTTATCACATATTCAAGCACCAAAACATATTAACCATTTAAAATATAAATAATATAAAAAATATGAGTATAAAATATGTTGTGGTGATGCGTTTGTGACGCTAATTCAATAAGGCAGAGTTGTACAACAAGTATACAATCAAAACTGAGTTACAATGACCTTATACCCTGAAATCCTTACACTTACGGTCAGAAAACCGCTGTAAAAGATTTACACACTCTTGAGTAGTCAATGCTTAATCCTCTTTGAACACGAAACAAAAAGCTTATAAAGTTGCTGCGTACCGCCATTTTTTGGCCTCGCGTACTGCATACCGTTTAACAACAAAAAAAGAACCATTTTGGGCGTTTCCATTTACACAAAGAAGATAAAATTACAATATGCTGCATGCACATGTACAATCATTCTTAAAAACAATATCTTTGATGTTTTTGCTTGTTTAGTTAACTAGATTTTGACCTCCCAAATCAATGTTTATGTTTCTAAATGCTGAAATGACCCCTTAAAAGCGCGAGCGAAGCGAGGGCGCAAAAATATAGTTAATTTGTTTTATTTGACTGTGTATGTCACGTGTGTTGTGTTTCTGCACAGCGGCTTATCTCCATTGTCACTTAACCCGTCAATCTCCATGAGAGTCAAGTGGCGGATCCAGGATTTGACCCAACGGTGGGCTGGGTATTTTTTAGCATTTTGTTTTGGGCCATATTAAAATAAGGCTGTGAATAAATCGCGAGCGAAGCGAGCGAAAAAAAATTAGAAATTTAGTGTTTTGGTCAAAGAAAAATCATAGGTTCGCAACCGTTAGGGGGCGCGCGCCGGTTACCCGCCTCTCTCTTGATCCGCTAGTGCGCTTAGGCATCTATACTTAATAATGTACATCCAACGCGCGTTTCCCCTTTGATTTATATCCATAGTGTAAATTAAATGTATATTTATGTCTTAAGTAAATAGTTTGTACATATAACTGTGTTTCCTGATCTTCGTATCACGTTTATGGAGGAATGACAGTTCAATGTTTAAGTTTCTAAATGCTGAAATGGCCAAAAAACGCGAGCGAAGCGAGCGCGCTAATTTTTTGGAGTTATTTGACTTAGTTTGTCACGTGTGATGTGTTTCTTGATGAAAACTGGACCTTTTTAAAGTAAAAATTGATGTCTGCGTACGATATAACAGCATTTCTGCGTACTGCGTACCAACCCTTTGCGTACTGCGTACCGTCTAAACACCCCCTGAATACTGCGTACCAAAAGGTGGGATGTCACCCACATTTAAACCGATATAAATTGTCAATGCATAACTTACGTCTCAGGTCGCACGTTGGCGCTTCAGGTGTCCACTTTCCAGATGCATTGCATGTACGGGTACCTGTCCCGTTTAGTGCGTAACCCTCTAAGCAACTGTAGTAAGCACTTTGACCAAATGTAGTACCGGCTGTAAGCTGAACCTTTCCATTGGCTGGGGTTGCAAGGTCATGGCAGTCCTTGATTTGACAAACAGGAGAATATTCCGACCATTGACCAGTAGCACCACAATACGAAGTGTTTGGTCCTAAACGATCAAACCCAAGCAGACAGCTGAATTCAACTATGTCGGTATAGTTGTAAGTTGTATTGATAGGCGCGTATGACCCATTGACCGGCATAATTGGAGGTGAACAGGTGACCAGTTTGCATACGGGTTGGGAACCATTCCAGGAACCGTTACCTAAGCACATCATCGGTAGGTCGAAGGTCAAATTGTACCCAGTGTTGCAGTTGTACTTGACAAACGACCCAAAGGACCAATTCCCTTCTACACCGGCCGTCACAAGCATCGTGCCGTTGTCAATGTTTGTCAAGATTTCACATCCTAGGTAAAAAAGCATAAATCATGCAGACTACAATACTAAAATAAGTTATATTAGATTATCCATAATCAAATATAAATAATAAATGGAAGAATAATACGTATACATTATACGTATTGCGTGTATATGTGACGATATTCCCTGCAGTGCCTTCCCTATCAATTAATAAACCATATAACTCAGTGGTATACCTATTTATAGAACATATTGTTGACACAACATATCATTTCTATCTACATGTATACATATCTGCGTACATAATAAAGGTAATACTTACGAATCACGTCACACGTTGGTGCTTCGAATGTCCAATTCCCTGATTCGTTGCATGTACGTGTGTCTGTCCCGTTTAGTGTGTAACCCTCACTGCAATGGTAATAGGCTCTTTGATTAAATGACGTACCGTCTGGGTGCGACACCGTTCCATTGATTGGATCTGTAAGGTTACCGCAATCCTTAATTTGACACGAAGGAGACTCTTTGGACCATTGACCAGTTGAATTGCAAAAGGATGAGTTTGCACCGATAAGCTTAAATCCTGGCAGACAGCTGAAGTCAATTATATCTCCGTAGTGGTGAGTTGTGGTCTCAGGCACGTAGGACCCATTGGCCGGCAAATGTGGGGGTAAACAGGGGACCGGTTCACACTCCGGTTCTGTGCCATTCCACGTCATGTTGCAGTAACGAGTGGTACTATTGAGAGTGAAGTATCCCTCAATGCAGGTGTAGGTTGCAATTGATCCCAGCTCTGGCATGTTTTCGTTATTGGAATACGTTACCGTGAAATATGTTCCGTTTGACAAGTGCTGACACGCTGGATTGTAGACATTGTTAG
>Ga0224511_10003009_pt1 | contig 11838 bp, 15 predicted proteins | sample SF_May12_sed_USG_2_FD_169988 | JGI IMG/M metagenome (GOLD analysis project Ga0224511, IMG submission 169988) | Sediment microbial communities from San Francisco Bay, California, United States - SF_May12_sed_USGS_8_1 | ecosystem: Environmental > Aquatic > Marine > Sediment | place: USA... | reverse complement strand
GCCAACAACGACGCCATTCTGAAAAACACAATGTGAATGATCGTGACGAGAAACAAACACGTAAAGAACAGAACGATTTTAGAGGCGAAATTAATCAGAGTGAACAATATATTTTTATATATGGGATTGTGGCTTGAAAAGTGATAGCTAGGCTGATTAAAGTTTAGATTTTTTCTGTCATTTTTATGAAGTAAATTAATCAATTTCACAATTTGGTTGATTGAAATTGTTTTAAATAAAGCATTGCCTCAGCTTCAACTAATTAGTTTTTTTTATACGTCTTTGTGATTGAAATATAGAAAAAGTTATACACGATTAGAACACGTGACAAACTTGATTAAATAAGTTTACAGTAACTGTCAGATGAATAGTTTATACCGTATGTCGTTATGTACTGTACAGGTAGGAACTCGCGATTTTTAAGCATGCTTAGATTAACACCAGTTTTATTCCATCCCTTTAAGTTAATGTAAGGGCGACAACTCTGGCGGGGATTTACCTCTTCTGGTCCTCGTCTACGTCCCCTTTCTTCGTGCCCAAACAAAACACGCGCAGCTTCGCGCCCTTCCACTGCTTGCGGAGTGACAGGATGTACGGCAGCAGCAGCGTCATACCTGCATCACGTGCGACGTTTCACGTTAAATGTCCTTGTAAAAGCTACACTATCAGAATTCTAAACTACCCCTGAATGTATGGGCTATATAATGTAATTATCAAATCGGCACATACCTGTATTACATTAAATAAGTTTGAAATATGTTTCTGACGTCATCTTATCACGTGACCTACCTCCGTCATCATACAACCACCAGACGTCAACAGTGCCGTAATGCTTTTCCCGAAATGACGCCGGGCTGACGGCCGGCGTCGATGATGACGTCTGCTTAGAGTCGGTACCGGCAGACTCGTCTGTAAAATGAAAAACGAAATTAAAATGATTTCGTTTGGGACACATTGATTTAAACTGATTTGAAAAGTAACTTGAACGTTTTCTATTTAATTCAACAAAAACCGAATATTACGCGTATGCGATTGATTATTATATCTCCTATCACCGGACCTTGGAATCCTCCGTTCTCGTTTCCCTCCACTAACGTATTGAGGCGTTTTAGCGGAACCCCTCCTGGTGTCGAATGTCCGTTAACGGCTGAAGGATATTTCACGTCTTTTGACTTGTCGTCTTGGTCTGGTCGAAATAGAGAAAATGATTAAATATAAAGTCACCGGTTAACTTTGGTTGTGTTTTAAACTTGAATGTGAAAAACGTCAGTGTTAAATAACCACAGATTACAGGCCAGTTTATCGGTGTCCCGATAATGTCCCGCCTACCATCATGCTCCTCCTCCTCCACCTCCTCGTCCGAGTCCAGGAGTTCCGGGTTGTCCAGGTCGATGACGTCATCGGGCACCTTGTTCAGGTCGAATCCACCCGCCGCACGCAGGATAGCTACGTTATACCGCAGGTCGAACGCATCTCTGTAAAACGGCAATATACATTAATAACCCTTAACGTTTTTAGTGTTGTTTAAAGATGTCTCTCGAATGTAAGTTCCTTAATCAAGTTAATGAATGTACATTATTGTCACCTATAAGCGTAAATGCATCAGTGTAAAATGTAGTTAGAAGACACCATCATAGTCATTAAGATAGGTGTCCACATTACGTCAGATCAACAAGTACGATTTTATCATAACGTCAGGATGTATATGTACGGCGGTACTCACTGTATGACGTTGAAGTAGTCGAGGACGTCCCGGGGGTCGGCGTTCTGCCAGTCGGTCTTGTAGCCCAGCATGAGCGTGTTAGGTCGCAGCCTGCCCACACCCAGCGCCTGAACACCGTACAGCGGTTAGGATGTTGTCACACAGGCTGATACTTCGTGTACCACAATACTTGGTAGTTTGCAGTAAACGTTTAACTTATATTTGTCGGTGTTAGTCGTAACACATACAATTTAAATACTAACATAACTTATTTCATACCCAGGGTAAGCATAACTGTACACTACTCTGTATTTCGACAAATCGGAATATGTTGTTAGAGAAATATTATTTATTTCACACAACCCATGAAAAACAGAAGCGGAATAAAATATCACACACACACATACACATACACTGATACATATGCATTAACTTGAAACATTCACATGTTGCCCGGTGTTTGGTGCAGCTAGGTCACCTACCTGTAGCAAGACCTGCACGCCGATGCGGAATGTCGGGGCACAGACGCTGTTGTAGAACGCCCTCACCTTGCGGCCCGCCAGCCACCGGTACGCTGACATGGACCGCAGCCGCGTCACGTGCTCCTCCAGGTCACCCTGCAATGACGTCAACATGACGGCGGTAGGGTCACGTCTTAACAAGGTTACTGTCTTTCTAAAGACGTAACAACACACTCATCTCGCATGGCCAGTTATCATGACATGGTATTGAACAAGTTGTAATATTGTACACACCGATTCAAATGTAACAACTAACAAGGGACAATCGATCAATTATCTGGTATTTTAAAGGACGGACTGGAGATTAAACATAACCCATCAACCCATGTGCCACGCCTACCTGAAACACGTGCCCACAGATGAGCAGACTCTGCTTCTTGGTGACGGTGGCGGCGAAGTCCAGCAGGTTGGGTCTGTTCCGGGGGTAGCCGGTCATTACAAGGATCTGCGGCCGGAAGTTCTTCACGTGCTCGTCAACACTCACCAGCTTGAGGGTGGTTTTCAACGCGTCCTTGTACGCGTTAGCCTGGGTGGATGACCCCCAGTTGACTTCTGCAGAGTTGAAACGATGTAAGGATGGTTATTATGAATAAAATTGATTTCGAAAAGGTTTGAATCTTTGGAATATATTATATTTTGAAACTAAGGTACTAGAGCTATTTTGATATTATTATTTTAACTTATAAATAAATTCTGGAGAGAAAAAAAACATGACATGAACCAGACCTGTCATCAAAGTTCAACTAAAGAAATATCATAAAACGAAAACGATTTATTTACTTTAAAGCAAGACTAGCACATCAGGGAACTATGAAAAACAAATCCATGATTTGCGCACCTGGTTTGGTCCTGTAGACGTACAGATAGAGGCCGGCCACGATGAGAAAAGTGACGAGGGCGCTCCACCAGTTGATGAGGAACATGACGGCCACACACAAGATGGCGCCCACCAGCGACAGCCACTTGCTGAACACGCGATCAGACAGGTGGTTATAACACATTCTAGGCGCTAACGTTACCAAGCAACACATGCATGATTTTGAATCTTTTTATGCAGAAGTGCATGTGAATTAAAATCTTTGTTGAAAATGTTTAAAGGTAATGTAAATACTGTAACAAATGGCTAGAAACAAAATTAATAAAGACTACCAACTATAAAATGGGACAGTTGAACATTTATGTGGCACATATAAGTCCTATACGCCGATATGTATGTTAGGGGAACATGTACCTGTAGTACTTGAATCCAGGCCTGAATCCCGGCGAGTCGGCCACAGAGGCGTCGAAGCACGAGAAGTTGATCATAGCGTATGCCATCAGGAAGAAGTTGGAGATGATTGGCGCGATCACGTCCAGGGAACCTGAACACACGGTGGAAGGTCTCGTGCACGTGTTTGCAAATTAATTAATAAGCCGTTACAATTATTACGTTGAGTATCGATTGTTAGTTTCATGATACGAATATATGACGTCGGTGAAGTTACCTAACCAGCGTTCCCGGTTTCACCCGCCCTGTTCACTGCAAGCGCCCGACAGTTGCTTTTACATAGGTCAGATGATGAATATTGCTTACAGATTTTCAAACCCAAACCTTAGTTAACAAAACCAATAGAGTACCCCCAATATAGCGACTCACCGATGCAGACCATGCCGATGCAGATGACGAAGCAGAGAAGGTACGCGCGCCGTGGCTCCCGGCTCCGGCCGAACTCCTTGGCAAACACGTGAATGAACGGGAACAGGCGGTCCTTGGACAGCGCCTACACGAGACAGAATACCTTAGGTTTAGTTTGGCGTTCATTTGCACGACATGTGATTATTTCATGTTAAAAAGCAACAAATAACAGCAAAATCCGAATACAAGTTTCATTGCCAAGTCATTTCAAGCGATTTTTAAAAAATAGTTTTAACACAAATAAATTTTTATCTTCAACATAATATTTCTGGAGGATGCTGTCCTTTTTCACTGGGTAACATGCATATCAAGCAAACTTTATGTTTTACCTGGAAAACCTTTGGGGCGCCGACCAGAGAGGCAAGAGCGGATGACAGGGTGGCGGAAAAGATGCCGGCCAGGATAAGGGGCCGCCACGCGGACACGATTCCTACCATCTACACAACCGGATACAGGTATACGTATGCAGGCAGTTCATGTTACACACTAATTTCAATATATATTTTCTTTACATGTTATTTAAGAAGTAATAAAGGCACGTCTATAAAGACTCTTTAACTCCTTATGTTAATGTATGAGTGAACGTATTAAGAAAGTCTGGACGTACCCCATTGTCATGCAGCAGGCCGCCTTTACATGTGGTGTTGAACATCTCGCACTGCTGCACGAGATCCCGCGTGGGCTTGATGACTACCGAAAGGTTGCCCACAACTTCAGTCACACCCGGTGCCGCGCCAAGGGCCTCGAGCACGATACAGCCTCCGAGGGCGAACACCATGGCGATGTAGACGCCCGAGGTGATCAAGATGGCCAGGAACGTGCCCTTGGGGATGGCGGTCTGGGGGTTCTGGGGGTGGTGGAATATGAAGAGCGATTAGGTGATGATTGACATGGCTTTTGTTGTGAGTAAGAAAAGCTATTTTTAAATGAAAATAAAATCGATTCCATTTTAAACTTATGCTACCTTTAGAAATAAACTCATATAACATTTATTCAATCCTCTTTTTATAATTTTGCAGAATGTCATTGATTGTTGTTTTACCAAATAACTAAACAAGTAAGATAACTTTAACTTTTAATGTACAGGTGAGAGTTATATTCAAGCGGGACCTACCTTGAGATCGCCGGAGATGTTTGCGCCGGCGAGGACGCCCGTGGCGGCCGGGAAGAAGATGGCGAACACCTTGAAGAACGAGTTGTCTCCCGTGAAGTGAGGCACAAAGTTGGTCGTGAACGTCTCCGCTACATGGAGGGAAGAGGTGAAGTATATCGATGATGTGTAATAAACATAGTTGATAACTTAAAGGAGCTGCATGAATATAGTTAACGTAGTCATTAAGTTTTGATACGTTTACGTCTTTTTTAATGAACGTTGTATTTTCGTAACGTGTGGTATTTTCTTGGTGCCAGGCATATAAATGTACAATTATAATGTTGTGAATGCATGTTGAATATAATAACGTAAGACCGTTAAAGGTTCAATAATGAGACACGTGTAACTGCGTGTTGAAGGAACGTACTGTTGTAAGCGACAGCGCCCTTCCACCTCTGCTCGTCTGTGGGCGGCATGAAGGTGCCGATGAAGAAGTTGAGGATGGCGAGGGCGAGGATCACCAGCAGCACGAGCTGGGCCTGGTACAGGAAACACGCCGTTAGTTTTAGCTATCTCAGACAACTGGTACATGTACAACTCACACACAGGCAGGTGCGAATAAATGTATATATATATTGCCATCTTTTATGCTACACACGTAGTTTGGGCACATTATTCATAGCATAGTAGAACACGTCCAGACAAAAATGAGTGTGCATTTAATATGTTAGTGTGTGCAGATGCGAAAAACCATACTAGTTTATATGTTAAGGCACACAGCTATTGTTCAAAGATCTAAATGACGTTAAAACGCCTGTCCCACCTTGGCCTCCCACTCCATGCCGATGAGGACGATGCCGAGGCACAGGAAGCACGTGGCCACACCGATGATGCGCACCTCGTTAGTAAAGTCTCCCGTGATGTACGCGCCATTCTCCTACAGTAAATCACACACGGTGCAGGAGAAAGGTACAATAATAATAAATGATTGATCATCAAGTTTACAAGGCCGACATTATTGTCATTTATCATCTCCGTTTGAACTCTGAGCAGAACCAGCTTAATTGTATCCATCAAAAATTGATGATTAAGTCAACCATCAGCCAATATGTCGTTCAACAATCCCTTATATAAACGACAATGCAACTGAGAGCGACATGGCCGCCCACCGTGGCGTACATACCCACATGATGTCCCGGACGGTCTCGGCGAAGCCCACGATGTACATGGCGGCGGCGATGGCGTTGGCGAGCGAGAACACCACGCCGATGGAGCCGCCGAACTCCGGGCCCAGCGAGCGCGATATCATGTAGTACGCGCCGCCTGGGTGGATCAGAAAATACATTATCATAACATTTTTTTGTTTCTACACATGCTGAAATGACAAAACAGCAACATGAATAACTGTTGTTTATCTTATATCGTGTAATGGGTTGTTCTTGCCGCATGAACAGTCAATGTTGTATGCGTAGCTGTGTGTTACCTCCTTTCACCTCGCCGTTCGTGCAGATGGCGGACATGGACATGGTTGTGAGGGCGGTGACGGTGGAGGAGAGGGCCACGATGACGGTAGCCAGCCCGATCCCCGCCTGGCCCGTCACCCACGACAGCCGCAGGAACAACATCACGCCGAATATGTTCAACAGGCATCGCACCTACAACATCACCGCTGGTATATAATATACATATAACAATTCAAATTAAGTATTAAAAAGAATTACAGAAAATATCGTTTATAAAGTAGCGTTTTTACCATATACATGTATTTTATATTTAGTAAATAATGTTTTATGTATAAGGTATTTGACCTTTTATTACGTAAACAATAGCGTTTTAAATGTTTCAGTAAACACTTTTTGTTTAATCTTTTGGATTACAAAACCGAGATGACAATACATTTATAGCCTTTTCTTATCGTTTTTGTTTTAAATTATTAGGTTAAAACGCAGATTTTCAGAGTTTGGCATTATAGTTTACAAAAAAACGCAACAATAGATCTATGCTTTATTTTTAAATGAATATAATGAGTGAATTAATGTAAATTTTGTCAACATCACATTACACTCAAAACATTTTAAGTTGAATTTCCATTTAGGAAAATTATCAGGTAAACTGTAAAATTTGCGAACATTTTAAACTAAAACAACACACTCCATAGTAGTTTAATATTCTGGCCATTAATATCTGCAGTGTAACCTTCTATACTTAAAAAAAATTAAAATAAGTTGATTGTTTCTTCTCTTTCATACAAGTTCGTGTTCTCTCGGCAAGCGCTCATGTCTGCACACTGAACGTGTGTTTGTTATTCTCGTATAAGTCATTTTAAGTCGCCGTACCGTATTGCAAATGTTTATACTGGCTTCACATATGAAGTGAATCAATCTAGTCAGAACTGTGATGATTTTTGCATTGCTATAGTATAGTTTCATTTATTGTTACAAAGAAATATTGATATCTAATACATAAATACTTCTTTTGTCAACTTGAGTATACCGAATAGAACGTTTGTGAATACTGGCAATATAGACACACGTGTTTGTTCCTGTTCAGAGAATCATATGTGCTCGATTATCAGTTGGGTTACATAACTTGCCATAATAATGAAAAGGCGGTCTTTGTGTACTTATCAAGTGTTGACGATGAGTGTAAAAGTTTGGAACATTTATGTAAAAGTACGTTTAAGTGATCATTTTCTCACAATTTTTCAATGCACCTCAAATCATAATTGCGATAAGATTTTAATGAACATTCATTCAGAACACCCCATCGTAGGTGGGATTGGTGAAGTTAGCAGGTGACATTGCTATGCGGACAGTTTGCTTGTGGTCCTATATTTTCGTTGGATTGCAAAGGTTGTTGTGGAAAAAATAGAACACGATGGTCCCTATAGCCCTCCTTCTTAGTGACGACAATCTTTAAATATTTAAAAGAGGTCCACTCGAATAAAACCAAAGATCATAATTCCTAATCTTTTCAATATATCAAGGCCATCGACAATTTTTTAATTATTTATTTACATACATTGTATTAGGCATGGATATATAAAACTAGCCCGGGCAGCAGACAACATTAATGGTTAGATCCGGGTGTTGGACAGCTCGGTAATGCTGCTTAGATAGGGTATTTGTATTTGGAATTGCTGTCCGCATCGACGGATCCAAACAAGTACACCTCTAATAGCGTTATGGTAGATCTGTAGCTGATGCCTGAATGTAATGTTACAGCCACTTAAAGACCCAGTTTCGCTCACCAGGACTCCCTGTATCCAGCCGAACTTGAGGCCACTGTGAGTCTGGTCCGGCGTGGCCGGGGACGCCTCCTCCTCGTCACAAAGCTCGTCCCCAAACAGCTCCGTCGGCGGGCCCGTCGGCGTGGCGGGGTCATCCAGAGCCTAGTGGGGGAGGTGTAGCAGTGGTTCAATGTGCATGTGGTCTGTGGAATAAGTCTAATTGGTATTATGGTTACGGAAGGTTTGCACATACCATCACAACTTGCAATTTACTGCCATTCATCCCATGAATTTGATTTCATTTCTGGCAAATTTAATATAATTTACATATGTAAAGGTAGATTGTACGAACGTCTTATTAAGATTTCGTAATTAAGTATCGAAACAACAATAATTATAATAATGTTTTTTATTTGAGTTTTGTGTTGTGATTTGCTTTAAAACAACCAACTATGCTATTACTGGTCATTAACAGTACAAGAACGTCCCTGCGGGCAAAGTAGAAGATAGCGATCTGCCTGTTACTGTCAGTACATTGTACAAGCAAGGTGTCGCTAAAATTGAGACATCGCGATGTCAAAAAGGAGGTTTAATTACGTTAAAAAGAACAAGAGATGACACAAAGCTATTTAAATGTTGATAGTTGTGAAGAAGACACTTAATTACGACGTGTTTGCAGGTTATGTGTTGGTTTTACATGCCAGTCTAAAATTAATGGGTTTAAAAAAAAATTATTTTTGGCAAGAAAATTTTCCATTGAAAAACAACAAACAACAACAACTAACTAACAACAACAACAACACAAATCTAACGGAAAACCCGCCAGTGTTGTCATCTAAAGTTTGCATCATTGCATAATGTGCGGTGCATATACGGTCTAATTAGTGCAAATAGTTAATAAATCAACCGCATGTATTGCATTCATTTAATAATTTTTAAATACTGGTAACACTACTTTTGGTCTGTGTTATTTAAAATACCAGACCGGGGGTATCATGTCGTTATGTGCTTCATTGCTATAAAAATTCACCATAATGACCATTTTAGCAACCTTGGCGAGTATATTTTACCTTGGCATCCTCGCGGAGCTGGAAGAGCGTGGGTCGCTGGTTGTCGAACACGCTCACGCGGTAGTGCTCCAGGTCGGGCACGCGCTCCGACTCGTCGCTCTCCAGGTAACCTGAGTCCGAGGCGTTCCCGATGGAGAACACCGACACCTTCCCGTGCCCATAGGGTAGGCGGCCTGCCGCGTGGTGGCCCGGCATGCCGAACACCTCCATGGACGACTTCCGGCTGTTTGTCGGCGTCGTGTCGTAGTAGTACCCGAACGGCTGGCTTGAGAGTTTTCGGAAGTTTGGCGCAAGAGGAATGCCGGAGTACACCGGATGTAAGTAGGGCATTGGCGGCGCATGCATGCCGTCCATCTCTCCGTGACCGTGGGCTGAAACCTTGCGGCTGCTGGGATTGCTGTTGGGGTCGCTCTGAAACGACACCTTGGATACTTTCCGGCTTCCCGGGGCTCCATCGACTTTCAAATGCGCGCGCATTCCTCGCAAACCTTCCGCCTTTCGCAACCCATCAGCTAACTCATTTAAGTCCAAATCATCTATCGTGTTTTCATCATTATTCTGATCATCTTCATGCTTGTATTGTGCAAACGGCTCATCGACGTTGGTCCGTGCCATGTCGATGTCTCCCATGCTATCCTCCTCTGTAACTGCAATCTCAGGCACAGGCGGCTTCTCTCGGCCGTTTGCTAATTGTTTTGATGTCATAGTTAAGCTTTCTTCAGCTTATATAGTATAAATCTTTCACCGGAACAACGCAACAGCCATAAATCTTTTTTCGTTTTTTTCCACCAGTTTCAAAACAAACGTAATCTAGAGAATAAAACAAACCTTTAATTAAACGCAAATAAATAATTTATGTAAATAAAGATGATAACACGAGAGTTTTACATGCACATGCGTCAAGTGTGCGTTTTCTAGTTCAAAGCGTCTGTCGTTCCAATAAAACCTACGTCAATCCGTGTAATTCTTGTAAATACGTAACGTCAGTTGCAACATACATGCAACAGGTTGTTAAACTATGGTTTGCGTTTGTTTATATATTTTTATCTGCATGTGCAGCATTCAGGCTGAATATAACCTGTTTGAGCAAGTTCTCAGCCGATAATTAAGAAACGTTTGTTTTGCAGTTTCGCCGTCTTTGACGTTACGTTTGAACGTTTTAACGTTTTGACAGGAATGACCACCGCCGTAGCCACGTCATGTAGTGATGTGTTTTTTCTTTTGATGGTTATGTCCATTTGCCCTCATAAATTAAAATGTTTTGTCATAATAGTCAGAAAAATAACAACGTACAGGAATGTTTTGTCATAAGAGTCAGAAATATATATCAACATACAGGATTTGCAACTCGTGTTTGTACAGCTTTATTAGGACGCTGTCAAGAAATAAAAACATGTCATTTATTTCGCATATGAAGATAGTTTTATGAAATAGTTTGTATATTTTACAGAGGCATCTAAGTTAATGTTGATACTGAAATATTTCTAAGTGTTTCTTTATCATTCTTGGAGAAAGAAAAAAAAGGCTAATTGGTACATTTGTCTTATAAATGTGTCAACGTTGTGACCGCAATAATTGCCTTTACATTGAGATACAGAACACTACCGCACTGTCGACCACAAAACACGCGCGAGGCGTTGTAGTGGTAACGTAGTGATAAAAATATCCTTTAAAATTAATTTTACAATATCAATAAAACATCAAACTAAACAACGCACTAGCAAATATAGCACAACATAGTTATAGTATTTAAACATTTCTTTGACTGTTTAACAATGTCTTATGACAAATGAGCATTAAGTATCAAGATTATCTTAAAACTGCATTTTGCAAGATATACGCATCATGTGCAATCATGTGCAATGTTTAATTAATGAGAAAATTGTATGCATACAAAAACGCTAAATCACTGAAAAGCAGAATTCACCAACTGTGTTTTTTGTGTTACAAATTTGATTTATGTTTACACTTTTTTGTCTTCAAATGTGAGGTATGAGTTAACCACATATCGAACGAAATGTTAAATATATTTATCAAAGGATATTAATATAGAAAAGATAAATATTCCGAAAGCAAATGTTGCATTGTTTACATCTATTTACATGTAAAAATAATATATAAAACTATTTATGTGTTGTTTCAAAGATTTACAATTATATTGTTAACCTGAGGGTGATCATCACTTGGTTCGCAGCATTGAGGGGGTGTTTAGACCCACATGGAGTACGCAAAGGGACGGTAAAGGTCCTTCATTTGAGTATGCAGACCCTCAAATGCAATTTTGGCCTTGAAACACAAAACACACTTGCTACAAATTCCTCGTTATTTGGTTCGATGACGTTGGTTTGTTCCAGATTGATGGCATTTCTGGCACCCATTGTCTGCGCGGCTTGAAACGCTCTTCTAGAAAAGTTCGATAACTATTTATGCACGGTGGATCATTGTAATGAGCAGAAATTAAAAACACGGTAATTAAATGTTTGCTTTAGTTGTATTACTTTTTGATATACTTGAAACCTCTTTCCATCAGCAGTGGCTACTTGAAGTG
>Ga0224511_10003008_pt1 | contig 11838 bp, 8 predicted proteins | sample SF_May12_sed_USG_2_FD_169988 | JGI IMG/M metagenome (GOLD analysis project Ga0224511, IMG submission 169988) | Sediment microbial communities from San Francisco Bay, California, United States - SF_May12_sed_USGS_8_1 | ecosystem: Environmental > Aquatic > Marine > Sediment | place: USA... | reverse complement strand
ATGGGCAACATGGGCTCTGCACATCCCCTAGTTGAGGTGAATGTGTCATTCAAGTTTGAAAGAAATCCTTCCATTAGTAAAGGAGTTATAGAGCGGACAAGAATTGGAGACGGACGGACGGACGGACCGACCGACCGACCGACCGACCGACCGACCGACGGGACAAAGCGAATCCAGTATAGCCCCCCCCACATTTTGTGGTGGGGGTATAATTATATATGTATTATAATATTATGTAAAGAATTTAGATCCACAAAACTTGTTTCAGATTTATCTTTAGCATCACTTACCATACAAACTGATCGCTTGTTTTCGTCCCGCAGCTTTTGATTTTTTCTCTGATGTTTCAAATGTGGCTTTTTCTGGATACTCCTCATCCCACTCTTCAATCACAGTTTTTGTTATAGTCTTCACAGATCTACTTCTTTCACTACCACCGTTCAACAACCGATTATCTACGGCACCCGATTTCGAGTGTTCACCAACTGATAACACTTTATTGCTAATGGTCCCATCGTACTCACTGAACTCTGTATTGAGATTCCTGCGTGAGGTGATATGAGTAGAATTATTTACACAAGATGTCTCTGATCTGTTCAGCTGAGATTGCTCGTTCTGCTGTGCCTTCAGCTGTTTTCTGCTGGTTGACTGTGAAGTGCGCTGGTAGGCCTCTGATGTCCGCCTCGAGCCCCGAACCTCCGTCTGTGGCACCTTGGAGTCGTGCTCACGGAGCATTTCCCGCATCGACCGGAGACTGCGGCCCGACCGGAGCTCAATACCCTCCTCCAGGACTGAAGCAGGACATAATTTAGATTGCTAGATTTTATTATTACCTACCAAGACCATTACAAATTTTATAATAAGATGAAACTAGTTGACTTAGTAATTGCCATAAATCCAATTTATATGCAAATTAGGTTGAATTGTTATATATATATGATAAAAAAACACTATTTCACACATATGCAAATTTATCAACCTGAACCAATGTAAGACTAGCTTTAACAATGCGTAGTGTTGAACACACCTCTTTCATACGAGACCGTGGACTCTGTGTCATCATCATCTGAGATGCCATATATCATTTCATCATCGTCCTCTGACGAGATCTCCCCGGCTCGACGGCCAGTGTGAAGTCGGTAACGAGACATGTTCGGATTCACCCACTTACGGTTCAGGAATCGTGGACTGTAACTGCCACTGCAATGTTATAACATGACAAGAATTATATGTCTGACACTTTCTTTATTTTAATATTTTAATGATGTCTAGTAAAGAAACAAAGTTTTATAAATAGTTTTGTCATGTGCAATGTGGATAAACATTCATCTCTGAAGTAGCAGCAAATACGTCAGACAGGGATACAATACAACAAACTTAGTTAAAATTTAATTATTATTAGTAGTAGTATTGGTTTTTTTAAATCTTTTTGGGGATTCAACTCTTTTTGGCCTCACAACAAAATAATGGCTCTGTGATCGAGCATTCATATCCATTATATAAGAAGTGACAAACAGTTCTAGAGACTCACGTTCTTGCATAGGTGTAGTCAGTCTTTGGAAGTCTGGAAACAGACACACATGTCCATGTTAGTAATATAGAAATAAACGCTAATGCTAAATAAGGATTTAGACAAATACAAAATACTATTTTAATTCTATATTTATTATTAATTCAATTATGTTTGTTTAAACATGTTCAATTGTCATATACCCAAAAGTATCAACAGTTTTAGGTTAGTTTTCTAAACAGAAATTGTCTGGTTTATGAAATTGTTATTCTTTAAAAACAAAGTCATGTTTAATGTATTTAAAAGCACAGGAGTGTTAAACTCAACAATTAAACAGAAAGGAACAGAATTTTGTGACAATTAAACAATCATGAAAAGCCTTTCAACCCATCCATGTTAAAACTCTAACATGCAACTAAACTTCAACTATTGTTTACCAATTCCACCAAATGTGTTTTTCAGCTGAAATAAAATCAACTCACTATTCATTTTCTATCAATAACATAAATGGATTATTTCACAAACAAGTATTTACAGTAAATCAAAACAGACTTTTTAAAAGCTTTATCCAAACAAAATGTGTGATTGAAACTGAAAAATGTGGAAAGTAGGAAAATAGGAACAATTCATCAGCAACATTGAAGCCTTGCTGTAATTGACACTATTTAATCATCCTAAATGGCATCAAACCCAAAATTCAACAGACAGCATTGGCTTTTAGGAAATAGGATTCCATAATAGATAATGTAATGTGGCTCTTCTCTAATACATATTTGTCTGGAGGTTTTGAGACTTGTTGACATTCCAAGGGAAGGGTAACAAATTACTTTTTGCTTATAAAAAGAGAAACCAATGTTTTAGAATTAACTACATCATTACAACCCATTTACTTTTAATTTAAATAAAAATCACATGGCTTTAGTGCAAATCACAGTGTTGTTCTTGCTTCTCTGCTAAAAGCAACAAGTGAAAACCTCAAAAGCACTTATAATGCATTACTAATTACTTACTGTATACCCCATTTAAAAGCCCCGTGGAAATTTACATTTTGTCATTTGTTAAAAATATACATTTTATTTTTTGTAGATTTATTCATTATTTTTTGCCAAATTTTTAAGGTAATACCTGCCAGACAACATGATTTTCTTGTTTATTGGGAAGGGGGGAGTTTATTAGAGAGGAGACTTTTGAACGAGTGTATACAGTATATGAATAATTGTGGGGAAACAGTCACAAGCATGCCCCTACTCTGCCTGGGTGAGGATCGCCCATAAATACTGCAGCTCCTTTAGTAGCCAAGCCATGCTAGACAGTCGAACATCACTTGACATGCAAACACTACTTGGAGAAACACTTCACTGGGTCTCCTATGGTGATTATAGGCTCAACCAGAATCATATACATGTAAATCTTATTCAAATATATCCATCAATGTTGAACCCAGAGATTAACCAACATTTCAGTCAATTCACTTTTTATTAGTATGAGAAACACTTCAGCTTTTTCAAAGGAAAACAATCCACATAATAAGCCTTGTAATTAGCAACACTCTAATGAGTTACACATGCTTTATGTAAATACAAATGTAAGCGCCTTTTCCAGATGGCGGTTTATGCACAAGATTTGAAATTCAGCGGGATAAGGTGAAATAGCACACAAAACTTAACCGACTGTGACATCTCTTTAGCATAATCACACAGTTTTGTATTTAACCTGTTACTTTGTATAAAGCTTAACACAGTTAAATATAACAAATGCAAAATCAGAAGACAGACAAAATGAAATGGCAGTCATTAAATATACAACATCGAAAAATTTACTTAAGAACAGGGTATATTTCACATTAAGTCCATTTATACTGAAATAAACCCTCCCATACTTAACATACCGTTTCAGTTTATTACCTATGTTTTGCCTAAGGCTAATGTAGTAAACCAACGATCCACTATGTAACTGTTTTGCAGTAATCGTCAAAAATAATTTCAGTAGCACAACTGCAAGAGATCAGTCATTTATAGACTCTCTTTCAGGATGAAGCACATTTAAATTTAAAAATCTCAGAACACACCCTTACCTGTAAGAATATTTATAAGCTAGTTACGTTAAATAGCTCAGTATCCAGTCACAAATTGATAGTGTTGACCCTTAAATTTACTTAAACTCTGACAAGTAAAGATGTCCAATTAAACCTTAATAAAAACAAAGCACTGTCTTATTCAAAATTCCACTAAACATTGTGATTAAGTGGTTAAACGTGGGAAATACATAACCACTAGTTAACTTTGATACATACACTATTAAGTGTGTGTAATAAAAGCGCTGGCAGTGCAATCAACCAACCATGAGTCTGGCTTTCAAGTGGTTCATTCACTGTGTTTGAATGTGCAAATGGTTTCAAATTCAAGTACAAGGACTGATCAAGCATTTCAATGATGTTGATTTTGTCAGCCTGTCAAAAGACCCATATATTTTAGCTGTCAAAAGGTCGTATCACCTTACATACTTGTAACATTAACCTCAAAAAGAATCTTGTGCAAATAAACCAATTAATTGAAGTGAAGCTATTTCAAGTCTAGAGTGCAATATGAACCTTATCTTAAGAGTTATCAATGCTAATGAAAAGGAGATGCAATGAAACCAGTTATTATTCTCTGAAGATGCCAGCAAAATGTTGAACTATAATGGTTAAGTTTCATGGTTTATATCGACACAAAAAATGATAAAAATAATGAATGAATAAGATATAAATTTTAGTCATAACAAAAAGTATCTTTATTTTAATTTAAATTAAGGTCTCAAAATGAAAACTTGAAAAGTACAATCATTAGTTGTTAAAGTATGGTGGTTATAATTGTATCATGCATGCCATCACAAGTTGATGATTACAATAGCATGCAAGGGAAAGTAATATTGTAGCTAAATCTCGATTCACAAACAAGAGTGGTCTTTCCTTCTTAATCTGTAAAAAAAAAATACTAAGCTAGTAAGTGGTGTTAAAAACGTTAATAATAGTACAAATTAAATGCAAAACTGATCTTACATGTCCCATCTCTCATCCTGTAGATAAGATGGTCGTGACTTTGATGGTGTGATGTGAAACACTCTCTGCACAAAATCAGCTATCTTGTCTCTGTAATCAGAGAAAATCAGTTGCAGTATTTAACTTTGGCAATCCTGTGTCACTGAAGCCTTTTCAAGACTTTTGCTGTTGTTCGGCCTACTGATAAAATATGCTCTCTCACGTTTTTACAAAAAATCTTTATCAAACTTTATGTCCCACAAGAGCAGTCCCAAGACCACTTGCTTGACTATCGCCTCCTTGTCAGTGTCCCGATATTCTGAGGTTGAATAGGCTTCAAGTGAAGTGTGAGAGCAAAGATGTTGCATTAAAACTCTTATTTCATGAAACACCCTTACTTATAGTGACATAATGTGATTAAAATGCATATTAGGATTATTCGACACAGTTGGTATGCTCAGATATGAATGCTGAGCCAGAATGGAAAGTAAAAATTAACAAGCATTAAATCGTAAGACTTCATGCTTTATGAGATATCACATTTCATAAAAATTCTTAACCAAGAATTTCTAAGTTGAAAAAGGAGCAAAAATTGGTCAAAATGCATAAAAAAATTGGTCAAAATGAATAATTTCAAACTTATCTTAAGTTTTCAGCTATTGATGCTAAATAAGTATATAAAGTTTCATTCTTGTTCTATTAATATATTTAAAAAAGTCTATTTCATAAGACTTCGAAGCAGATACCAAAGCTGCTGCGGATGCCGACAAAAAAAGTGACCGGTATAACTCTATTATTTGAATCATCAAGCTAAAAACTGATTGCATTCCTTGTTTTACTGAATTCATTTCTTTTAAAATATAACTTCCAAAAAATTTCTTTAAATGAAAGATTCCTAATATAGACCTCTTTCACATGAAAGTTGCCATTCAGACGGAAGCTGTTTCTTATTTTCACACACAGTTTAGGACTAAAAACAAACAAATAAAACAGCAGTTGTTGTCTTTCATATAATTAATGCTAATTTAAAAAAATGTTTTGTTGTTTTTTATTTACATGTTGTTCTTATGTGGAGAGGTGTTTTGCTTTATGGAATGGCTCCAATGTAGCTGAGTTTTTTTGTAAATATTTATTCACTGTATACAGGTATTTTTATCAAATGTATCAAATTCAATGCAATAAACACATTTGAAATAATGGACATGTGTCTCTATTTGATCATTTAACATCACAGAAAGAACTCAAAGAAGTGTGAAAATAAATCTAGAGAGCATTAAATTCTTCAATGTATTTTGTTAAATATGAAGAACTGTTGACAAACTGTGGATTTATAGTAGATTTTTTTTCAATTATATAAATTGCTTGGATTATTTTCGTTACAATTTGCATGGTGAAAGGACTCTGCTCAGTTGTAAAACACTTGACTACCGACCCTGAGACTGCATGTTGTTTCCTCCCTCACACAAACTTAAACTACTAAAATAAGGAGATATGTACTGGCACTTCACAGGAAAAAATGTTCCAGTGTATCAGTACCACATTAAAGAACTATGCATAGGGCCATCAGCCATGGCCAACTAAGACATTAATTATGGTGTCCTTAAGCTTAATGGGTTTCAAGTTATTGAGCTGACAGGGATTTTACCTTTGACCTACGGAACCCAAACCCAATAGGGATCATCTAAGGGTCATGGCCATCCATGGTACGGTACCAAGAAAGGTTTACCTAGGTGAAATAAGTTTTAAATTAATGAGCGAATAAGACTTTGCTAATGCCAGACCGACGGATGGACAGACATGCGCCATAACATAATACGACTGAAGGTCCATTCGGGCGTATAAAAAGCAAACATAAAAATCATTGACAGAGTCAGGAATTGAACCCGGGACCTCTCACACCCCAGTCTGGAGTGATAACTCTTGACTAATGACAACTGAACATCTTGATTGAAGTCAAGCTATTTAACTGTTTCAACGAAATGGGTCAAAACAAAATAAAACAAAGCCAAATTTGCAGGCCACACTTTTTCAACAAAGTCGGTTTTTCAGTAATATTTTAACATGCATGGATATATATATAACTATATTTGGCAGTTTCTCATGTTTACAATGCAGGCTAGGACTCACTGCTTAAATATAATTACAAAAGTAAGATGTAAAAAATTCTGGTCAAAAGATACAGGCATAGCATCTTTAACTAACCATTGATCACCATGCCACATCTTTTAGTAAAAGTTTGTGCTAGAACTTTCACATGTAATTAGCTAACATTAATCACCATACTTAAGATGTACAATATGTGCTTATTTTCATATCTTTATGGGAAACCCTCTGCTGTGTCTATTTTAATCAACATTAAATACTGTTGGTGCCATTTTGACAAAAAATGGGGTTGTTTTTACTTGGGGCCATTTTGACTTGGGCCATTTTGACTAGCAACCATTAGGCATTTGAAGTATAAAGGCAAACACTGCAAACTAGATTAGTGAATACAATGCATGATGGACCTTACAATAACAGCCCACACACAACACGACAGAGTTGCTTTACAAAGGCCTGTAAAAAATTTGACACATCAACTGTCAACTTGTGTATGATACCCCACCCACTCCAAAAATAACCCCCATCGTTTTAACGGCAATAAAAAATACAAGTGTAAAATACATACGTCAAGGTTCTATCGGCATAATCCCGGCAACGTCCCACCACCATCTAAACCAGATGATTCTATTTTCTGTAAACTAACAAGTCCTACGGAATGAAGATTAACATAACAATATAATCAATGTAACAAAACTAAAATAGCATTCATTCCGTAATTTCTATAAGTTTAACACAAACAATATCGGACTTAATGTTGGTGGTGGGACGTTGCCAGGATATTGCCGTTCTATCTCGCATATAATTAAAACTAAAGCACTTAGGAAGGATGTAGTGAATTGAATATTTTATAATACAACAACACTACAATGTGAGAATTTTGATTCGCGTCTGAATCATCAAGATGATTCGGAAGCTTGCACTTACACAGTTGTTGATTGGTTGATAGTATTTGATATTGCATCTTTTCCGCTATTATTAGACTTCCGATTCCTTCGATTCATTTCCAATGCAAGTGCAAACAAATTTTCAAGATAAAAAATGTTCTAAGACGGGCCTACAAAAGACATTTAACAGATAGAACTTTCACATTTTGTGCAACCAAGCGTCACTGTGAAATGTTATGGCAATCGTTGCATCCCATTGGCTACTATTTTAAGAAACTGGATCTCATTAGGCAATCCCTGCTGGCTATGTTACACTAACACTTCTAATGCCGTAGTTATTCCCCTTGCATCACAATTTTGATAAACATTTAAAGATGCTAGGTCTGTATATTTATACCCTTATAATAATCGGTCACAAATCTTGCAATATGTTAAGTATACTTAATAAATTAACATAACAAAAGGAATTGCAAAATTTTTGTGACAAAAATGATAATAAATTATGTTTTTGGACAAAAAGTAATTTTAAACAACAAACAAAAAATTAAACATAATTTAAACCCGTGCCGGAGCTGGGAATTGAACCTGGTCCCATGTCTATCTGGGACCTCTCGCACCCAAAGCGGATGTGATACCTCTGCACCACCGAGTCAACAAGAGTATCGATTGTAGTCAAGCTTTTTAACTGTTTCGATGCACCATTCAGCATAAATAAACAAAGCAGAATTTGCATGCCAAATATTTTCAACAAATTCATTTTTTCTGTAATATTTTTACATGCATGAATAACTTTATTTGGTTATTTCTCATATTTACAAGCTTAAATATGGTTAAAATTAACAATTCTGACCTAAAAGATACAGGCATAGCATATAACACAGAAAAGCACCAACGCGTGGACACTTTATAGTAGGAAAAGATGATCTTTAATTAAACAGTATCATACTACAGCAAAAACCTGAAAATATGCTCGATTCTATTAAACCCAGGAATACTACTTAGCACTTTTTATACTTGAACATGTTTATAACAACTAGCCCGATGACATGATTGTGTTTTTACGGAATGTGGATAGTTTCTCATTATTCTGAGATGTCGCTCAGTATCGTTTTATTCTTTACATAAAAACCAATTTTTGTACCATGGAGATGCTGGCACTTTATGCAGCGATTAATAAACAATGACCTTATCATGCAATAAACTCCACCTTACTTTTTACTTTAAATTGTATCATTTAAACACAACACAGTTAAAATTGGTATATTATTATTTATTAATATGATACTACAGTTATAAACAAGACAGTACAAAAAGGGCACATATATTTATTTTGTTCGTTATTTTAACATCCATGCTTTAATTTCACATAGAAGAAATCTTGAAACTTAAAATAAGTATTTAATACCAGTATAACTGAATCTAAATCAACCAAGGCAATAAACAGTAACTAGAAAGAATTTGTTTTCAACACATATTGTTCGAAATCAGTTGACGACAGAAACACATATTCATTGCACATTTATAGGCACTTAAAACAAATAGCACTTTGAAAATCTCTGCATCACCAACACAGATAACAACAAAACCTTGTATAAATGTTGATGTAATTCAGACCACAATATATTCAAGGTGTTTCCATGTCAAATTTTGTAAATAAGCCATAATAACAGTTATCTTAAAATCTACTCATTAGACAACACCACAAGTTTTGTGTTCTTCTTAAACAACTGTCTAGCAATGTATCCACAAACTAGCAAGAAAATGCATAATGTTATACAATTATATTTAACATGTTGATAAAAGTGATCTAAAGTTATGTACTGTCCCATTTACATGTGACTTTTCGTTACATTTATTATTAGACTATGGAATGCTCTTGCTGCAGAATGTTCTTTGAAAATTTTTTACAATATTCTGACCTAGCATTAAATGAGACTGACTTCTATTTTATTGAAAGATTTTAATGCATATATGTATCTATCTCAGTCTGAAAATTTGCCAAAGACTTTCTGAAGTACAACAACATAGCATAAATCATACCATAGCTACAAAACCTCAAATCAGCACCTGATATATATAATTATTTGACAAACTTATCTAATAACAAGCACAAGAAACTACAGACATACACTTGGAGTGATATATAAGATTTAAGAAAGACTAACAACAGGCTATGAAAGAAGATTAGGCATAAAATACCAGATTGATACTGGCATCTGGCGTGTTAGGCAGATTACTTTAAAACATGCATGAGCAAAAAAGAATGACAAATGACTTTGTTTAAGTACTAACGATCACAATATTAAATAAACTCCAATAAAGTCCATTATCATAACCATATATTGCTAAAACTCACACTGCAAGTGCTTTGGCCACATACACTTATTGCTATATTCATAAATTATGTAAGTTAATGAAGGTACAACGGATATCTGAACAAGAAGGCCATATTTAAAAAGGTTTTAACATTTTAAAACACGCTTGAACAACACAGATGTTTTATTTAGTATAGTTAATTTATTCATTTGTTGTATGACCTAAAAAATTGTTTTAAATAACCACTTTATGGCAAGACAATAAACGTTTTTACTCAATGACTCTAGTGTCTCAAATTCTCTATGTTCATGAAAACGACAATGTTTATAATGCAGTTCATGACCTTCACGCAGTCTCTAACCAGTTTATCACATGTTCAACGGCACACACTATGAAATACAAACAACATAGTTAATCCTTCCAATCCTTTTTAATTTCAAACTTCCACTCCCAGCTGAGAATCTCGTTTTTATCGTCGTCCGTAAACAGGCTTTTCACCTTGTATTCTCCACGCTGCATCATTCCGCTGGGAAACTCTTCTTCTGGCGATTTGTACTCGTAATCCTCTTTCCGGGGACCATAACTGCCTACCATGTATTCTTCTTTAGCTGAAATATCAAAGGTATTATTTGTGTGAAAGTATTGTAACCGTGTAATTTCATTGAATTTTATCTACCATTTAAACTTATGTATAATACTTAAATTGACAACTGTCTATTTCGTGTGTGTTTTTTTTCAATTAAGATTTTGTGTAAATAATATTTTTATTGAAAGAAACACAACATGTCTAAATGGGACATGCAACATTTTGAAAGGCAAATGGTTGTAGTTTTATCAGGTCACAGATACCAGATATTAGAGCCCAATATTTGTGTTTTTAAGTTGAAGGAGAAAAATTATGAGGATTTAACACGCCAGCAACAATTTGTGGATATTTACAGTATTCTCTTTTAAGTTGTTTAACTACAGTTTATCACAGATGGTAAGCAGGCCATAATATTTAAGCACAGCGAGCAATCATGCAAATAACATAGTTTTTTATATAGGTCGTGTTTACTCTGACAAGGAAGACATAACCTGATTTTGATATCAACACTACCTTTAGATATCTTCAATCTAGACTACATCAGTGCACTCAAGCTGCATTTGGGTCTCAACTCAGCATATCAAATGTCCAAGTTATAAGAAGGCTATCATACGGTAGACAGAGCACCCTACTTCAAACTTGCAAAGCAAACACAACTAAAGATGCTCACTAGGCTATCCTGTTATTGGTACACTGTATTTGGGAAAACTCAAGTGCTTTGCTCATGATTTAAAGTTGCTGTGACAAAAAAAACAGATAACAGTCTTGTAAAATGACCATGCTTAGTTTAAGTAATGCATGTTAAATATGCACAATAGTAAGACCAATAGGTGTGTGTTAGTGAAGGGCCTTACTGCCAGTCTGCGAATTAGTCTATAAGCCCGAAGCCCGATCGGCCAGTCGGTCGATTAGAAGTGTATACAAAATAGCCAGACCGGTTGATCAAAATTTTGAAGTAAAATTCTAAACAAAATATCATAAAGACTGATTGAATTGTTGCAATTCAATATCTAATATGAATTGTATGAATTATGACCCCAACAAAAAATATGGGCTATTTAAAGTTCAGTCGGGCTCAGTGATAATTTTTGGTCTGCGTTTTGCGTTTTTCACGCACATTTCTGGGAAAAAACGCACAGTTTCAAAATATGTGCGCTAAAAAAACGCAATGATTTTCGACAACTAAAAAGAAGTAATTTCAGAGTGGAGAAAAGCAAAACAGAAGAGAATTTATCAAAGTTCTTAAATAACATGGGCCACCAGTCTGCGAATTAGTCTATAAGCCCGAAGCCAGAGTCGAGTAAAAGGCCTGTCGGTCGATTAGAATTGTATGCAAGGTAGCCGACCGGCTTTTGAAGTAAAATTCTAAATAAAGAAACAATTTAACATAAAAACTGATTTTGGAGTTATGTGTTGGTAA
>Ga0224511_10003007_pt1 | contig 11839 bp, 7 predicted proteins | sample SF_May12_sed_USG_2_FD_169988 | JGI IMG/M metagenome (GOLD analysis project Ga0224511, IMG submission 169988) | Sediment microbial communities from San Francisco Bay, California, United States - SF_May12_sed_USGS_8_1 | ecosystem: Environmental > Aquatic > Marine > Sediment | place: USA... | reverse complement strand
TGCTTGTTTGCAAGCAATACCTTTTGAAAGATCTCCCACAAGTCAGTCAAAACAACCGCACCAGCCACTTCCTAAAACGAATGAAAGGTACAAAAGGATATGTCAGGGATTATCTTTCCGTGAAATGTACATTCAGCTCGTGTTCATCATCTGTTGTGGACCATTGTTCAATACTTTCTCAAAGCTTTTCCAGAACAGAAGCCATTGATTCATCAGCTTCACTCAAAATCGACTGACCTAAGTAACGTCATGAACAGATTTGTGAAGGATTACCTAGTCAGAAATACCTGCAGTAAAAAGTGGATTAACATTGACCTTGACAAGAGAGAGAATCTACAAGACATTACATATATGGAAACGGGGGAGAGTAAAGAAGCCTTGGGTTCACTTAGTGAAGAGAGAAGAAAACCACGTCTGATAGGGATGCAACAGTTCTACATAGAAGTAGCTAAATATCTTAGGAAGAAGCTACCATTGTCCCAGAAATTGGTAAAGTATGCACAGTGTCTGCACCCAGAAGTGAGAGAGCAAAACACAGCCATGGAGTATGTGATAGAGCTTGCACAAGAAATGCCAAGTATCACAGCAAATGAGGTAGTTATGGAAACTGATGCGTTTAAACTGTATATGTATGAAGCAATAGAAAGTAGTGTTGTATATACCAACAAGGAAGAGTTGAAGAGAGTTGATCACTTCTGGAACGATGCCCTCGGCAGAAAGTCTGCAAGTGCAAACCCCAAATTTCCAACTTTGCAGAAATTGGTGCTGTCATGTTTATGTGTTACCCATGGGAATGCAGACGTTGAACGAAGTTTCTCTGTGAATAAGAAGATTCTAACACGTGCACGAACTCTTTTCTGAGAAAGCCCTCAATGCTTTGAGGCTTACCAGAGATGCTGTGGCACAGTAAGGTGGAAACGTAACTGCTGTACCCATAACCAAGACAATGGTGAAATATGTGCTGAATCTCATAAAACGTATCTGGAAAGACTAGATGAAGAAAAACAGGAGACAGACTTGCTTAAAAAAAGCCCCGTTTGAGCAGAAGAGGCAGAAGGATATGGAAATTAATGCAATCAAACGGAATGAGAACAGAAAAGGACAACTCTCAGAAAAAGTGAAGAAGTGAAGAAAAATGAAACAGAGACCTTCAAGAACATGTGCACAAAGCAAATAGTCTTTTATGGAAGCAAATGACCTATGCATTCCTTGATGTGGGAAGGAGTCAAATTGAGAAAGCCACTGGTGCATTGGAGGCTTGTAGAAGAAATGACATTGAATGTTAAAAGAGTAAATTGATTGCAAGCTTCTCACAGAAATAAAGGGATACAACTCAAGCAAATAAAACACAAATTGTATGTAGGATCTAGTAGCCCTCGCCTTACTAATGTGAATGTTCTTAAATGTATGTGCTAGGTATACGCATTGTATGTTTGTTTTGCTGATTATATTTGTCCTTATCATTGTAAATAACATTTTGTATGGGTGCATTTGTATTTTAAAAAGTAATAAAAAACAATTTCAGGTGCCTGTCTTTCACGCATTGACTGAACTAAAGATACACACAGCCTGAGGTGGTCTTGTTGATGGTATGTATTGCTAAGTCTTAACTAAAACGGTAAGAAATTCATTGTTCCCAAGTTGTTTTTGGTAGAAACAGTCGAAAGCCTGCACAAAGTGCGTTGTTAACATTATTTTTTTATTTAGTCTAATTATGCAAAAAATATTTATATTAAAACTACAAAGTTTTATATCAATTGTTATATTAATGTTTTGACTATATATGTTTTTGTAACTAAGATCTGATGATAGTGTATCGTTCCATTTGTTTTCTTATTTTTTTTGGAGTGAAGAAGCATATTGTATATAAATCGTCATGTTTTAAGTCATGGTACTATTTGGTCTATAATGTTTTGTTGGTCCTGTATTGGATTTCTTCATACTTTAATTTTGTTTTCCATGCGGTTGGTATACAATGTATTAGCTGGTAATAGTTTAAATAATCATTTTGGGGAACTCCATAAAGGATTTGGATATCATCGAAGCTAAAAAAACTGTTTATTCCTGTCAATGTACATATGTTCAACCCAATCGCAAAAAATAAATGGTTTGTAATTTCTTTTAATACTTGTGTTGATCCAGATTATTTCTTTACTAATATTACTAACTTCTTTGAAGTTAACACAAGACCATGTATATAATGCATGTACTTCTTTAACAATCTAGATTTACTTTAAGTGTTTCAGTCTTTTGTGTTCATGTTACATTGTACATTTGAAAGAAAAGTGTTTGCAATATATTTAGTTAACATATTGTCTTACATTTGGAATCCGGTTGAAATTGTATCCGTTTGATTCGAGAACTTTTAAAAGAGTGAATAAATATTTCTATGTCTAACATTTTAAGACCACCATGACAGTACTTAGTAGTCCTGAGCTATTTTATCTGTAGAAATTACCCTGTTTATTATCCCATAAAAATGGAGCATTAGCGTTTTTACTTTATTAATGTAGTTTTGATCAAAACTACACAGATTGTTCATTATACCCCTAGAGTCAAAAGGGGCCCGCCAGGGGCTCATACGTTTTAAAAAGAATTATAAGGGGAAATTTAAAAAATAAAAAACCTTCTTGTTAAAATCCACAAGGCCTAGAGCCGTGCTATTTAGTATGTACCATCGTCTAGTGGTCCTCTACAAAGTGTGTTAAAATTATGCTTCTAGAGTGAAAAGGGGACCGTCAGGGGGTTATCGGTTTTATAAAGTGTTATATAGGGAAATCTTAAATATAATTTTGTCAAAATTCACAAGACATGTAGTCTTGATAATTATTTGGTGTGTAGTATGTGGTTCTCTACAAAGATTGTTTAAATTATGCCCATAGCAATAAAATAGGGGCTTCACAATAGGGCTTATTGGTTATAATAAAAATACAAGGCCTACAGCTTTGATATTTGTTATGTAACAACATCTAGTGGTCCTCAGTAAATATTGTTCAAAACAAATTCAAAAGGCCGATTAAAAAGATTTGATCGTATTAAAGGGCTAGGTTCACTAACTATCAATTTCTGCCCTGCCAATTTTGAAAAAAATATTTTTACAAAGAGCTTCAAAATATTACAATAGTTACAAAATATAACTTATTTACTGTAAATAAATGGAATTTTACAACTCTAAAAAGTATCCTGTATAAAAAAAATTGATTTTTAGCTATATACTTATGTCAAAATAGCCGAGTTTTTGCCTTTTTACCATGTTTTTGCTTAAAATTAAATAAGAAGAACCAAAAGAGACACAAAGTCCTTTTCAGGGAATGATTATATGGACAAAAAAAAGATAATAAAAAAGTATGGCGGTGTCTCTATTGGTTCTACATGGTTAGGGAACACGTTTATTGATGTTTTTTAAGCAAAAACGTCATTAAAAGGTAAAAAAATGGGCTATTTTGACAATAGTGCATAGCTAAAAGTCAAGTATTTTTATACAGAATATTTTTGGGGTTAATTTTTTTTCATTTTTTACAGTAAATAAGTTATATGTAATCATTGAGACATTTTGATGCTCTTTGTAAAAAATATTTTTCAAAATTGGCAGGGCAGAAATTGATAGTTAGTGAACCTAGCCCTTTGGAATTTATACCAAATAAATGATGTATTTTTATAATTTACATGTTAATGTATTGTTTTATGTAAATTACATATGTTTTTAGATATAATGAACATTTACGCCCGAGTTCTTTTGTGGGGGTCATCGGAACTGGTTGGCCTTTTGTAAACTACTCATCGACCGCGGATTGTCAGGTATTCCGGATACGTGTATTTTAGCTAACATGAGCACAACGTGCTCATTGTGAGCAATTGTGGTCGGTCTTTGGTCGTAGTCAGTCGTCGGGCGTCGTTCGTCGAGTGTCAGTATTATCATTTATTTTAAACTTTTTTTCTTTTAAAACCTGTCACTGGCGATTGACCAATCATCATAGGGATAATCTTTTGATCGCGAAATTGTATGAGCAATTCTCTAGAAATAACATCCTTCTAAGGCCTTGATTTGGAATTAAACTTTAAGAAAGTTCTTAAATGTTCTTTATAATGAATCTGCTTGTTTCATCAACGATATTTTTAATATTCTATAAATATGTCGAAAAATAATAACGACATAACATTACCGGACTTGCGTCTTAAATGTAAATCGACAAAAATGCCGATGTGAGCAGGATGATCACAGAAGCCCGATAAAACCCTATTGTTACAAAACGAGTTTTCACCTTCATTTGATAATATTATTTCACAACCGTCCAATTCTCGTTCGCAGTCTTGTTACGTTCTGTTTGACCACACCTTTTATGGTTTTGATTAGATTCTTTCGTGCGACACTTAATCTTTTTTTCAGAGAAACATTTATGTCAAGTTATTTAAAATTCCATTCTTCCGCGGGGCAATCTGGACAAACATAAGCTAGACCGATTTTGACCTATGACCTCTAAGTCTGACCTCACATTTTAAGGTATACCGGTAAATGTGTTTCTTCTGCGCCATACTCCCTCTCGTCAGTGTTAACATTTACGATAGGTTGTTTTATTTCCACCAAATTAAGGTGAAGTGAGACTTCTTAGTCTGACCACATATATAATGGTATTACATGTGATGAGGTGCACGATTGCGACACTTCGTCTAATCAATGTTACCATGTTGCCATGTTATTTTACAATCCATCTATTAATTATAAAGTTAGACCCCGGACAAACACTATTTTAAACTAATTTGACTTTTGCCCTCTCATTTGTACCTACAATAAATGTTTCTTATGTCGCTTACTTGTTTAGAATTTTAGATTATAATTTGTCAATATCATATCATGAGCTACATATTTTATTAAAATATATTTGGACAAAAATGTTATTGACGTGGATCGTTTGGATGGGCAACACAAATAATTCTATGTTAGGCCCAACATGCATTATATCTTAAGCTTACATCATAGTGTAGCCGTGGAAAGCGTCAAAAGGGACAAAATGGGTATGTTTAGATGGATAACTAGGTCATCTGGACTTAGGAGTGCGACCCTGAATTCCCGTCACAACAAATGAGGTTTTTGCCATTTTGCCGTAACATATTTTTAATATCCTATGTTAAACGCCATATTTGCTGTGTAAATAAAACTAACGTACTGACAAAGTTGCACACCCTAATTCATATTTTAGTGACGTCATTAATGTGTTGTTAGAGCCTATTAATGAGAACCTTTATTTCTGCATTAACAGAGATAAAGAGATGAAACACTAATGTTGGAATGTCCTTTTTGTAGGAACCCTTTTCAATATAGAAATGGCACAGCAAACAGCAAAAAGAGATGAGAATCGTAAAAAAGCTGATGCAATGGACCTTGGGGAATGTGTTGACTTCTTGGAAGAAAGAAATATTGACATTCCTAATCTCAACACCGTTCAAGAGATGCGAGACAAAATTTACTCAATATTGAATCTCGAAAGTCCCCAAGAAGAATCGGGGCAAAATATAAATACCGACACGGTAAGTTAAAATATGAATAATTATTCTCATCATTAAAATTGCAAATACGAGTACACAAATAAGGATCGTTTTGGTCCTTGTGTATACCGTTTTTTCGTTTCTTTGTTTTGCATTTTATAACTAAAATGGAAATTAAATATAATTTCCCATATTATTTAAGAAACACATAATACAAAAAACAATGTCACATAATGTTTTCTGTTGTCCATATCGCCAAACCAAACACACGAAATACGAAAAACGGTTCTTTTTCACACATACATCTTTCCGTTTAGCTAGGTATGAATATTGGAATACGGTAGGCTTTACTGTTTATCGTAATATAAATTGAAGAGATGTTCAAAGAAAGAATGTTGTAAACAATGTAGACATGTCAAGTTAAAGAGAATAACAGGTTAGTGCCTTGGATGGAGAAAGTTTATCTGGCAAGGCGTAGGAATTTATTGGGTGAGCCGAAGAAAGTGGTGGACAAAAGAGAATCGTATGTACAAAGGTCTTCTGTCTGTGAAAGTTATCACAGGTCTGTGGCAGAAGGGCCAAGACTAGAAGAAATAAATGGTAAAGTTATTATTAAAACCATAGCATTTTCCCTTCCCTTCTGTTTAAGTTTCGAGAAGGAAATTCATTATACAGTAAACCGAAATAGTAAGTAAAACGAAATACGAAAAACAAAGGGCGCTGCGGTCGGTTTTTAACCAGGTTTTCTACAAAAATCCTGGTTATTAGATTGGTGAATGGCGGGCGGGTGGGCAATTGGGCGGGCTGTGGGCGTATCCTAAATGGCGTCAAACTGAGGTTTCCGCTCAATAACTTTAGTTTGCTTTGGCCTATTGACACCAAACTTGCTGTATGGGTAGCTTATATCAGGAGGCAGCTTAGATTTGCTATGCAGATAAATGTGATCAAGGTCAAAGTCACTATTACTCAAAATAGAAATTCAGTTTCCGCTCAATAATTTTAGTTTGCTCTGGCCTATTGACACCAAACATGCTGTATGGGTAGCTTACATCAAGAGGCAGCTTTGGATTGCTACCCAGGTGTCTGTGACCAGGGTCAAGGTCACTGTTACTCAAAATAGAAATTCAGTTTCCGCTCAATAACTTTAGTTTGATTTGGCGTATTGACCAAACTTGGTGCATGCAACCAATGCAACCAAAATAACGGCATCATTTTTTTTCACTGCCATCTTTCATTTCTTATTCATGTCACATTAATACTTGGTTGAAACGTTGAAAACCTGGTTTTGTCGCATTGGGGCGCTTCTTGTTAACTTTTTTCGTATTTTGTTTTTGGTTAAGTAAGATGAAAAACGGAAAACGGCATGTGATACTTGATTTGTATTTTGATTTTGGTTTGATTTCATGAAACAAGGAAAACGGTATATAACCGTTTGATCTCATTTTGTGTCGCCTGGAAAGGCGACATATAGGTATTACATTGAACTTGTTATGCATGTTTATTGCAATGACTCGAAGGAATGTGGAATCACATTGCTAATAACTGTAAAACAATTGTTTTCATGTCGACTAAAATTTGTTTCGTCGGGCGACACATCCGACTCGCGGAGTTCTAGTTTCGTTTTATCGAAAGCAATACAAAAAAGGAAAAGACGGTGTATACACGCACCCGAGTTTGAGTCTGTTCTAGTGCGAACCATAATCAAGATCGTTGTACATGTCAATCATTTCAAGTTGTGCTTAATCACGTCATATCTGAAACTTACACTGTTCAACTTAAACGCGACTCTGAGTGAAGGTTGAACATGTAAGGGCTCAAATCAACAGTGTTGATCAAGGTTTCACCTCACCAACACAACTTAATTTAACAAACACATAACCATTACGCATTGTTGTTTATTACGAAAGATGTTCGGCACGCATTGTACCGAGTTGCTTATATCAAATATTAACCGAATGTAAAAATAAATATTTAGTATTTTTTGTCCATTTAAATCACATTTGTCCAAGCGTGTAAGGAATAAACGAATTTGATAGAATATCGGATGTATGTTTCTGGTATGGAAGAGAAAATTCCATTTTAAAAGAAAAAATGTGCCCTTAAACTTGGCATATCTACATTGTTTACAACATTCTTTATTTGAACATCTCTCCAATTTATATTAAGCATACACAATAAAATTAACTATGCCGCTAATAAATAATATTGTTTGAATTTTAATGTTGTATTTTATAAAACAAAGTTTTACGAAAAGGTATGCGACTTCCATTAGAATATGTGAATTTTTGATCGACTAAGCACACCTTTTGTGGTTTTAATCACAAGTTTTTAAATCCGACATTAATATGGTGCAATTCGTGAAACCAGTTAAATGTTCTACATAAGAAGAACAATACATTTTATTGTTTAGTAAATTGTCGCTCATTTGTTTGTAGTTTTTTTGCACGCATAACTGAATTTATTACATATCCCCAAAAATAAAAGTTAAGATGAGTGTTTTAAGATAAAAAATACGCTTAACTTGTTTTACATACGGAATGAGTGTAAACCTAATGCAGAAAGTTTGGTCTCATGTACAATAAAAGCTCACCAAGAGGCAATCTTAACAAACTGAGCCGCAACACTTAATTTTTGCCGGGCAGTAACTGCCTTAAACAATAATTTACTACGTAATGATAGTTAGTTTACAAAGTACATTAAGAATGTTTAGATTTTTTCACTTTCGTTAAAGAAAACGTTCATTTTTCCAGAGGAATAGTGGCATAGAAGACATACTTCTAAAAGACAGAATAATGAAAAAAGAGCTAGGAGAAATTTACGACTGTTTTCTATCATTTTTTAAAAGTGGAAAAAATAAAGATATTTGGGAACCGCTTCTGAAATTATACGAAAACTCACTGGACCTGGAAGAAAGAAAGAAACAGTTGCTTTCTGCAGAAAGGTCAATCGTTGTGGCAGGTATGTTTATTCCATTGTGGTCGCAAATAACAATATGCGGTCGCACCATGATACAGTGAATGTATGCACACATTTTTATCACGTCAAAACACGGCTTTTTAGATTGTTTTAAACTAAGTACAACAAAAAAATTCAAACTTTATAAATGCATGTTAGTATTTTATTATTATAAGTTACCTTTTTATTGTTAAATATTTAAGTTTCATTTCTAATCAGTGAACATTAAAGTTGTTTTTGAATTGCTTTAAATTAATCTGAGAAAAAGCATATCTTGCATAGGAAAACTAGTAACATGGGTTTCTTTTTTGTCTCCATGCGGCGTATTAAGTTTTTTTTATAATATTTGTTTAAAAGCGTTCTCCATCGAAATGAACTGGGCATGCCATATTTGTCTTTGATAAACCTTAGAACAAAGAAATACGGTGTACAAATGCAGGGCTGATTACTGTCAATGGGTCTGATTTCTCCCAAAATCAAATTGGTTGTATTTATGGTTGTATGATGTGTTGACGGTAAAGGATGACTTTGCATTATCTTGTTTTATGTTTAAGGAGAAACCAGTGCGGGTAAAAGCAGTCTTTTAAATTTGCTTCTGGGTGAAAACGTGCTACCATACTCGCTACTGTGCACCACGGCGACAATTTGTCGGATTCACAACCTTAGGGCGGACGAGGAAAGCCGATTTACCATCACATCAACAAATAATTTGACTCACACCATAAAATATGACCCAAAGAATCATAAATCATGCATTGGTGAACTTCAAGAAGCGATTTCTGGTCGCGAAAAACAAAGGAAATCAATGAATGACACAATTGATATTTATTGGAAAGTTCCAATGCTTGGTGAATACGTAAGTAACCAGATTTCTCAGTTTAATCGTATTTTCCCTAAAATAGCATTTGTTTATACAAAGCTTTACAAAAATGATTCTCCGATTTTTACTAGAACGCAGAAGACTTAAGTTATCGTATGACTATATTAATTATTCATTTTTTTGTCAGAATAACAAATTTGCGATCAGTTGGAGTTTAATCTGCCAGAAAATCAGTCAAACAATATTATTTTCAAACATGGGAGAAAAAATTTGCTTAACGTCAAATCATAACTTTCCCCCGATTAACATCTCAAGTATTTTAGTATTACAGCTTTATTAATGTACAAATATGTTGATATACATGCATTCACTGTGCGGAATCGGTTTTTTTATTAATTTTACTGTTAATCTTTTGTTGTGTTTTGTTACAATATGATGTGGTACCGTTATCACTTTTCAGCAATTTTGATAACACAGTAAGCTAATTTAAAAAGTCTTCTTAAGGGGCAGAGACAGGGCTTAATGGCCAAAAGCAACCCACAATAGTCATTTCTTTCATGTTTATATTCATATCCTTCTGAATAGTATGTAAATCTGCAAAAAGAGGGGTGTACATAAAACAAATCGAGTTTAAAAAATTATGCTAGGTCTAACGTAATTTTATTAAAGAAAAGTTGTTAACATGCAAAATTGCAATTTACAAGTTTGTATTGGCAGTCGATAGGTTACAGGATAAAGGTAACCTTTAGTCATAAGTATCATGTTTGAGAAACTTGTTTGCAAAACATATCGCAATATTCATCATATCTTGGTAACATAATGTATTGTAGACTGATGTGATAATCGTGGACACACCGGGGGTAGGCGAAAGCGATGAAATGACGAGAATCTTGTTCGACTACCTGCCTAACGCTGTGGCATTTATCTACGTCATCAACTCAGCCAATGCTGGGGGAATTCAAGAAGACCGGGTATCTTGTTCAAGCATTTACTGTTGTGGCATATAGTTTTGCCAAAGTTTATCTGCACGTACATTATGTTTAACACCAGCGGCTGTCTGTTGCCCGATAACGTTGCTTTGGGTGGAAAGCACTACGAATGACCGTTTAGTGGTTATATGTTTATTATGCCCCACCCCCTTCGAAGAAGAGGGGATATTGTTTTGCTAATGTCGGTCGGTCGTTAGGTCATTATGTCCGTCCGTCTGTCCGTCTGTCGATAGACCAAATGGTTTCCGACCATCATCTTGAGAACTATTTATAACAGAACTTTCATATTCGACATGCCAATTTGTCTTAGTGAGGACAAGAACAATATTGATGATGGGTTCACTAGGTCAAAGGTAATTTCACAAAAAGTTACTAATGTTTTCTGCTCATTATCTTGAGAACTATTCGCCACAAAGCTTTTATATTTCACATGCTGGTTGGTCTTGGCGCAAACATGACCTGTACTGATTTTGATGAAAGGTCAAGGTCACAAGTGTTCTTTTCTGAATAAATACTTTCCGCTTATTTTATTGATAACTAGTTATCACAGAGCTATCATAGTTCATATGCTGATTGTTCTTGTTAAGGACATGACCAATATTGCATTTGGATTTACTAGGTTTAAGGTCAAGGCTACAAGGGTGTAAAAATGTAAACATGGTTTCCACTCATTATCTTTAAAACTTTTTATCCCAGAGCTTTAACATTCCACATGCTGATTGGTCTTGATGAAGTTATGACCCCTGTTGACATTAAGGAAACTAGGTAAAAAGTCAAGTTCAGAAGAATAACTTTTGTAAAAAATAGTTCCCTCTATTTTCTTGAGAACTGTTTATCACAGAGCTTTCATATTTGAGATGCTTATTGGTCCTGGTGAGGGCTTGACACTTTTTGATTTTGAGTTCTTTAGGGGAAGGGTCAAGGTCACATGGGTCACTTCTGTGAGAAAAGGTTTTCACTCAGTTTCTTGAGAAGTATTTATCACAGAGCTTTCATATTTAATGTGGTAATTATTCTTAATGAGGACACTATGACCGCAAGGTCGCAATGGTCACTTTTGTAAAAACAATGTAAACATTTTTGCTAATTATTCTAAGAACTGTTTATCACAGACTTTCATATTTCACATGCCGATTGGTATTGTTGGTGAAATAACCCCCTTTGGTTTTGAGTTCACTAGGTCAAAGGGTAAACATGGTTTTTGCTTTTGAAAACTGTTTATCACACCGCTTTTATATTCCTATGCTGATTGGTCTTGGTGAGAATACGATATCAGGGGTTTTTAAGTTCATTTGGCCAAAGGTCAAGGAAACATGTGTCACTTTTGTGATAAGCTATGTAAACATTTTCGATGAACATCTTACAATTATTGATTATAAAGTCTAAAAGCACTTACCCCATACATATTCACAAAGTCACACCATGTTAATCATACTACTACTGCAATATAAACCTTTCTACTACAGGCTCTATGTTCGTATTAATCACCCTTTTATCAAACTGATGAAAGGGAAAGCCCTCAGGAAGCATAGCCTGCACGAGAAAACAGCAGCCTCGGTTTTATTGAAGCTGTTCATCAGTGGTAATGAAT
>Ga0224511_10003006_pt1 | contig 11840 bp, 9 predicted proteins | sample SF_May12_sed_USG_2_FD_169988 | JGI IMG/M metagenome (GOLD analysis project Ga0224511, IMG submission 169988) | Sediment microbial communities from San Francisco Bay, California, United States - SF_May12_sed_USGS_8_1 | ecosystem: Environmental > Aquatic > Marine > Sediment | place: USA... | reverse complement strand
CCCTACCCTGCCCTACCCCACCCCACCCCATCCCACCCCGCTGGTGTGCTCCGGGAACTCCTCACTTCTGGACAGAAGTGTTGGTATACTTGTTTGCTGTGAGGAATGGTGCCAATCCTCTGGCAAGGATAGCGAAGAATATCTTCCCTTCTACATTTAGTAATGATATGGTTCAGAACAGGTTGACGTTCTTGGAGTTCCTTTCCTTGGTTTTGAATATTCCTTCTGCTTCCTTCTATGCTTCTGGCATTTCACCTTTCCTCCAGATTCACTTAAGGATAAGCCGATTCTGCAAGAGTGGGCACATGTTGTACACTTTGTACGGGATGGCATTGGGTCCGGGAGCAGAACCAAATCTTGCTTTCTTGATAACTTCCTTCACTTCCGCATGGGTAAGCTCTGAGGTCAGCAGCTCTGTCCCTGGTGGGGCTGCTGGTTCTATGCACTCATAGTCCCCTAAGGCGACTTTTCTACTGGGATCAGAATGTGTCTCGTGCAGGTATCTTTCAACCTCTTCCACTGGGGTTTCGAGTGTGCCTGAATGCTCTTTGTCCAGTAGGTTACTCGCAAACTGGTATGGGTTTACTATGAATGCTATTCTCTTCTTGGTTTTCTTCCGCGCTTTTTCCTTGTGTTTTCGGCCTTCCGCAGATATTTCAGCTGTGTGCGCACAGTGTCCCTCAACACTGGGACGCTCAGTTGGTGAGCTCTGTCTGTATCTTCGCTTCAGCTGTCTGACTTCACGTATTAGATTCTCTATGCGGGATTGCCGCATATCGGGCTTCGGTGGCTCTACTCCAAACCTTGCCTTTGTCAGAGAGTAGAGAATGGTGGTAAGGGTTTGAAGTTTCCGGTTCACTGGTCCTTGCATGCCTGCTTCATCATCTAACAGTTTCCATGGTTTCTTGTATTGTGCTTTGGGCCACTTGATTATTGGTTTCCTTTGACTAATGGCTTGGTCTTGGCGTTGTGTATCCAAGACAACTTCTTGCTCTTCGCTGTCTAGTGAACAGAGAGTTCCTCAATACTGTGGTCCAGACTAGGGTACTCCTGCGTCTTACTAGCCAAACCGGCCAAGCGATGTGCACGTGGCCTCGTAGGTTGGCAACTGGACTTTCCTTGGTGGATTCGCAGACTGTGTTGGTTCTTGCAGACCTTGCTGCATAAGCAGGTTACTGTTTATGGTGCTGCATTCGTAGTCGTTTGAGCGGTCCATGTCGATTCCATTAGATCCATCCATGTGAGTCTATTATCCTTCCTTCCTCTTGGTAGACTCTGAAAGTGTCTTTTGTTGTTGGAGTTTGTAGCTTGTTTGTGGATGTCCTTTCATAAGAACTGCAGTTCGGGATGTTACCCCTAGTGCCCCGGCTCCAGTCTGTTAATGGCGTCATCTGTCTCTCCAGTGTCACCAATATCTTCATGGTTGTCATCCAGTCTTTCCTTGAAGTCACCGGTAGTCCAGTTGTTGTGTGTGCGTGAAACAGCCTGCTGACTATTAATCCTGCTTTCCTGTTGAGGATGTGTCTCTAACCAGTTTCCCCAGGCCTGTTGTGCAGACCCACGAGTACCGCCGGCCAGCGACCCAGGAACGGTCGGTCTGTTGTAGTCAGTGGTTTGCTCATCAACCTCCATCATCAGCATGGTGCTTATCGTCACATATATTTCGGGCGTTATCCGTTATATCTGATAGAGAGTAGCTCCACCGTCTTACTGCGTGGAGGTCGATAGCTTCCAGGTAGTCTCCTCTCGTCGTAGTTACAGCCAGCTAGACGCACGCTCTGCAGCTTGGCTCAGCCTTTGTACAGTCATGCGCCTGTCTCTGTCCGTCGTCCCGATTGCTGCCATCAGTCGGCACACATATTAGGAACAGGATCCCTTTGCGCCTAATAATGGGAAACAGTCATGTGCGATAGCATCTTTCTCTGCCTTAGATAAGAAGCTCTGTGTACTTAGCCTTCTTCATCTCGAAGGCCTCTTTACATCGTGTATTCTAGGGTACTGTTAGCTCGATCATGATGAGCTTCTTCCCCGATTCCGACCTCAGTATGATGTCTGGTCTGAGGTTGGTCTAAACAATATCTGGGAACACAAGCTTCTTTTCTAGGTCAACCTCCATGTTCCAACCTGTGGTATTATCCAGGATTGATGTTATTTTTGGATGACTGTGACTTGGCAGCTTCACCCGGCTTCACAAAGTTAATGTGATGTTGCTGAGGGTTACTTCTTCTATCCTTCTTCCTTCCAAATTCCAGCCAGTCAGCCACCTCTCTGAGTACGTTGTCATGACGCCATCTAAATCTTTCTTGTGTCAGCGCTGTAGAACAAGAAGACAGGACATGTTCTGGAGTGCATGGGCGGTCACATAGCTTGCATGTTGGGTCTTTCTTCAGTCCCCATCGGCTAGGAATGGTAGGAGGTCATGGACCGACCTATGGAGGAAAGACAGCCTTAGTGGTTCGTACTTCTAGATATCCTCCCAGGTCAGTTTCTTAGCTATGGTATCCCATGTGGTCCATACACATTGTGCCCCCATCTTTACTGCTCTAGCTTGCCTTCTGCTTACTTCTGTTCCCCTGACTTTTTGCTGTATCATGGTATTATGATATTTTAGTTACAATAAATCAATTGAAACTTGAATGTGATTTATTCGTCAATATTAGGAAAACATGCATAACTGAAATGTGGTGAATAAGATAACTGAACAAATCAAATATGGTCGTCAATAAGCAAAAATAATAAGTCGCCACAGTCATCATGTTATTTGGCTTTTGATCGTTTTGAGTCCGGCCTCTTAAGGCATGCGTAATATATTGGAACACGGACGGCAACAGACTGACCAAAACTTGTCAGCTCTATCTAATGGCAAAAGTAGTCCGCATTCAAAGCTTGCACGTGTGTGTTATAGTAACTCGACCGTTTTCGGCCGGTATTTATAGTGCCTAATTACTATAAAACGCAATCGCAGTTAAGAAAAACATAGGCACATTTTTGTCTTATTAAATGAATCTACAAAGGATGTGAAATAAAGGTAATTTCAAAAACATTCTTTTAATTTATTATTTAAAGTTGTGTTTGTTAAATTGAAAAAAAGTGCTTTGCATCGATTTAGCAAATTAAAACGCATCCACAAGTGTAACCCCCTTTTGTTTATTTCCGTTTTACCCCTATCATGATTGAAATTCTATTGCATTTGCTACAGCTAATTTTGAAAATCTTTACTGTCATTTTCATTTACAGATACGTTGTAACTAATCAAATACGCAATTCCTTATTAGTTTTGCAAAGCACTAATGAGACAACCTACGTTAATTAATTTTATATTTTCTTTTTTGGGCAAGTATATTAATTATTACGGACATGTTTAAAGTATTGTTAAGGCTTGGCATAGCTAATAAATGCTCAACTGTAGGTTTGCAAAATTGTCAATTTTATCTAAACAAGGAAGGACAAACAGTACTTAACTTACAAGTTAGTATGTGATATGATTAATACATGATTATACGGCGTAATAACTTCCTCTTAAGGACTGGCAGTCGAAATTGTACTATTTTACCACTTACAGTTGTTAGCAAGTAAATTACACGGACGAAGTTATCGTTTATTATGTGATGATTGTTTATGAAATATGCTATTTATGTTTCAGATTCTGGAACATTTAATCGTTATCTGCTCCTGTAAGTTTAAGAATCCTTTGCATTACACATCTATGTTATAGCCTTAGGTATTGCTGGCAACAAGTTGATTCATATTTTTTCCATATTTTTTCATATGATTCATATTTACTCTAGTATGCATAGAGTAGACAATGTTTCCAATTTTAAGCTTATTCTATTTAAATGTTTAATGTATACCTTTGGCCAAAAGTAAAATGCAAGTTTGTTCTTTAGAGAAAAAAAAACTATGCATAAGGTACCTATGTTTTACAAATAATGTTTTCAACGGCGTCCTTATCAGAAAGAATAAGAAACACATTTAATTGGATTTTAAAATACACCTTTTCGGTACTGCAAGTAGATTTAAAATGATATTGATTGTTGGCAATATTTACGGGACTATAATATGGCTGTTAACCGTGAGGCATTTTACTTTAACGGGATTACTATTTAATGCTCTTTAACTCTTCTTAATATTGTACAACCGTGTTCTATATAAAAAGGGAATTCTTTTTCTGATTACAAAATTACAGTTAATAAATCAGTAGGCAAACATCAAACATTTTTTTGCGATTGTGTCTATTTGAATGATAATTAAACGTTCATTATGTGTTATGACGTTAAATGAATCTGGTCGTAATTTGATACAAGATCACTGCACTTCATTACATGGATAAAGATAAATGGCTTCAAAAACACCAATTGCTCAATATATAATGTTATGGAAGGTAATGTTTGTTGTTATTTGTCATGTGCCATGCATCATTAACATTAAGCTTTCAGAACTATCTACAGGTCTGATTTTGACAAATTATCTTTACAATATAAAACATGTTAATTTATAGTAAAAATTTAAGACTCGGTCGTTTACGGTTAAATAGCTAGGTATGTTTAGAAAACCTCCGTAACATTCTAGACAACTCATTGTTATCTAAACGTCTCTAAAATGTGGCGTTTGTTTCTTGGAATATATATAATAGTATATGTCACATTAATTTAAAAACCAGGTCATCAGGTACCTCTTCTGACAACTAATGAGTTTAATGTTTATCTCAATGAAGTTAAATATTAAATGCTTGATTTCATGTTAACAAAATGAGACTTTTAACACATTCGTTTTCACAATAAACAATACTATATTTCAGCTGTCACGGTGGGCTTCTTCTGTGCAAACGAAACGGTTTACCGGTCAACCGGGACAGCGCTGGATCTCGTGTGTAATATCAGCATTCGAAATAGTATTATTTATCCGACCTGGTGGGGACCTCCTAACACTACAATGTACAATATAAACTCTGGTACATTTAATCCAAACCTTGGTGAAAAAATCAACCGCATAAATTGGACAGAAAACAAAATTGATTTAAAGTTGGATTCTGTAACGTTCAATGACGCAGGGTTGTATAAGTGCGAAGCATTCTTCCAGGAAAAAACGTACTTTTACAAGATAGACGTGACTGTAAAAGGTAAGTTTATTTTTCGCCTTTAAAACATTCTGAGCGAAATGGATTTTTTTTATTGTCGACCATATGAAAATTGTGCCAAATCTTAAAAAAACGAACCAAACTGAGAACAAAACTATATTTTATATAAAACAGATGCAAAGAACGCTCTCCATGAGAAAAAAAAGCCTTACATCCCAACTATGACTATACTTGCATATATTTTTCAGTATTGTTGCATCAATATGTTTTAAGAAATTGAACTATGCTTGTTTGTACATTTCTATTAAGATGCTCTGTGATTTGTAAAACTAGTCGAATTAAAGTAAAAATAGTGTTCTTCAGGCTTTTTTTGTATCTTTATTTTTGCACTTCAAGATATGAAAGTACTTTTATTTAAAACATTATTGATTTAATATAACAATGTGTCATTAACTTTTAAAACAGTTTATATTAATTAATGATTGAATAACTTTAGCACAACTTAAAGCTCCTTTAACATTTATATTAGTTATGATGGTACTTTTATTTAAAACATGTATCGATTTACTCGAACAATATGTCATTAAAAATTGAAAAATAACATGTTTAATAATAGGAATTGAAATATTACTTGTGTCGTTTACTAACCTCATTTTAACCTTAAAAGATTCTGTACTTACATATAACACCGATTGGAATGACAATGTTAAATGGAACATTTTACACATTTTTTCTCTTTTGTATTTCGACCGACCGTACGCAATAAAAAATAATAATATTGTAAAACATAAAATAAAAAGGTGTGGCCCAACTAAACGTAACTTGCATTTTAAAAAGAATTTTTTATGGTTGAAAAGTAAAACCATAATGTATATCACATTTAATGAAAATAATACTGTTTATTTTTTTGATAAAAATACAAATGTGTATCATTCATAGTCCATTACAAAGGTCTTACCTTAAAAGCAACGATTTATATCTTCGATCTGCAAGTGTAGGTTGTAGTTCATGCATACAGTTCACCTTATCACGTGTCGTGTAAAGTAGGCGCATACCTTGATAGTCGGTAGACGTCACCTAAGTCTTGTAGTAGCGGCTGATGCTTGCTCTAAGGCGGTAGATGCACGAGTGGGACGAAACCTCGTGGTCACGGCTTCAGATACCAGCCTGCGCATGCGTGGTGGTCCTCCTTGCTTAGGTGAACCTCGGCGCAGACCGGGAACATGCGACTCCTACCACACTGCTCCCTATTTAAAATAAAATAGAAGGCGTGTCCCTTTGCCAGGGTTTAAAATGAGATTTATACACGTATACATAGTATACAATAGCAATCTTCCTGGAAGAAACTGTTAATGGTACACTATTTACAATAATCTTCTTCACAGAAGAGATACACACCAATTCATTTCTGTTCCAACTAACCCCTCTTCAGGGTCAGTAAGACAATTTCCACTCCTAGACCTCTCTGCAGGGTCCAGAAAACACTTTCTTACTGTTCAATAATTCACACAATATACCCTTTTTCAGGATCTAAGAAAACACTTCTGTTCCTTTCACTGTTTCCACCCTTCTACAGGGTCAATGAAATACACTCTTCCTTAACCCTTCTTCAGGAATAATGTGAATCTGTTAACGCTCACATCCGGATGAATAAAAACACTGCTGACTTTTTCATTATGACAACCCCTCCTTCAGGGTTAATGCAAACACATCCGGATGGTATCCCTCTTCAGAGTAGAGATGAGCCGAGATCTACTGTAGACCATAGAGGCTCTTCGCGTTAAGGTTGGCTTCCCGGACCAGCTGATGTACATCCTGACTGCGCAGACGGGCAACATGATGGGCCAGAGTTCCAATCCACTGCGGTGAGTTGTTCCTCTGGAACGGATGAAGATGTGGCGAATCCGTTTCCAGAAGTAATCTTGTAGATGAAAACCTCCTGAGGGCTCTCGTCTGTGCTGACGTGAACTTGAAGACTAGTCAGGTAAAGCCAAAGTAGAACAATGGAAAAGCCTCCCGCCAATTACGTAAATCCTCTTCATCCCCGGTAAAGCAGTGAAGATGGACCAGCTGATTTGGAGCGCAATCCCTCCTCACTTGCTTCAAGGCCCTGGAGAAGACTCCCTGGTGTTGCCTGCCGTCTCGTAGATGAAGAACCAATGGTCTGCTGGTGCACGATGACGACAGCAACCTCCTGAACACGGTAAGCTGAAGGTCCCAAGAGTGCATGGGCTCCGTCCAGTCCAAACCGATCTCTCCCAGGGCTACCCGAAGATGCTGATGAAGCTGCTGCAGCTGCAGCTGCTGCTCCTTCTCCGGCGTCAGATGGGTCACCTTCTTGGGGTGACAGCCAATGGCGACAGTGAACCGAGGTCTTGGGATAGCTCCTAGGATTACAGTAAACTGCCCCCCATAACCGTAACAGGTTTGTCTGGTCGTTCTCTTGACACGGGTGTAGTAACGACCTCCTCTAAGTTCATGGTTGCTGCCAGCCCAAAATTGGCTATCATCCGGTCAGCATGGAAATGTGAATCATAGACCTCCAACTTCTGGCCGACGGGTTTGTCCAACGTTAACAGCACTTGTGGGCGTCCACACGATGACGTCGACTGCGCAACATGCATGATCCTGCCTTCCGCTGTATCCGGGTGGGCACGACGGTAATGCCGGTGGATCGATCTGGAATAGTTGCCGCAGAGACCACACCGCATGGTTCCTGTCTGTGCTGCCTCCGCTGAACGTTGTGTCCGCGAAGATGACCTCTTCCTCTTCCTGCTGACCTCCACAGGTACCTTACCAGGTCGAACATCTGGTCCACAATCACAAGGAGAGTTGAGCCGGCGACGAGAACGACGCCTAGATGGTCTTGACTTCCGTCCCCGACCGGCTCCATGGGGCAAAAGTCTCCCTCGTAGCTGTGGAGGTGGAATGTTCTCCTTGGCTGGTGGCTCCTGCTCCTCTGACGAACACGAGCTCACGTCCTCGTAGAGGCCAGCAACTCCCTCCAGCAAGTCCTTATCAGACTGCTGGTCCACACGTACGATTGCCGGATCTTCTACAGACCTGCTATCTACGAACTAACTTAACTTGCCCTGCCGCAACACGGCTCCCAGTTCTTCACGTTATCCTGAAACTGACGAGCCCACGATGGGGTTATTCTATCCTTACATAACCTCATATTTTCATGGTGGACCACACGGGTATCCTCCTTGGTTTTAACCAGATATAACGCTGGTGTGATACGCTGTAGAGCCACACCAGGCCCTTCCAAGGGTTTACAAGTTTCTTGGACACCCCCTTCACAGCTGTTAAGTTGAATAGATACACCATTTGTCCAGCTGTAAGGGATCGTAATCTCACCCTAAGGTCGTAGTCCTTCTTCAGGCGCCTCTGGTAGGTCTTCAAGCGACTTCGAGCAAGATCATTGGCTTTCACCATAGATTCCTGAAGATCCTCCAGCTCACTCCTGGGTTTTGATCCACCTTTCGGCAAAGGGAACATTAAATCTAATGGCTACAATACCTCTCGTCCCAACATCAACTGATTTGTTAGCATGTTCTCTGTGGCTGTGGCACGATTCACACATGACCACATCGCTCCTGGTGTTGATCCCAGGTCCTTGGTGACTTGTCAACGTAGCATCGAACAGCAACCATGAGGGTACGGTTGAACCACTCCACTTGTCCATTTCCTGGTGGTCGATACGGCGTGGTCCTGGCGGAATGAATCTGTAACAAGTCACAAAAGGCTTTAAACAATTCACTCCGGAAATTCACACCTTGATCAGTAAATATCTGCATGGGATATCCGAATCTACTGAAAAAGTTAACCACTGCAGCTTTGGCGGTTACTTGAGCTGTTTGTGATGGAAGTGCCACTCATTCAACCCATTTGGTGTTTTGGTCGACCATAACTAGTATATATTAGTTTCCGGAATTTGACTAAGTTAATGGCCCCAAAAATCCAAATGGACTCTTTCCATACCATCATGTGATACCAGAAATACTTCTCCTTGATTTTAGCCATTGTCCTGTCCCGTCCTCGGTGTCCTACCGCTGGAATGTCGTGTGATTCCCTCATTACCTCTGTCTGTAGAGGAACCACTTTGGCGTCCTGGGAATTACTTCCAGTTTTCCATAATATGCCGTTCTGTAACTTAAAACAAGCACTATTTAAAACATAATGTTTGGCTGCAGGGCTAGCCAGGAACAACTCTCCTTCTGAAGGATCTGTGCCATTTTTTCAGGCTTTTTAATAACAATGCCAAATCCTCATCCTTCTGGATTTCATCACTGACCTCAAACTTACTTACAAACTGTACTGACCTTTCTTTAAGATCAGCCCCCTCCGACCTCTCTTCGAGATCCATCAGATACACACAATCATCCATCAATTCACTGCTCCAGTCACTATCTCCTAGCCTAACATTGTTGACTACAAGCTCTTTTCTGGGATCAAACTCAATAGACCCAGACGCCAGGGGAATAACATCATCCACTTCCTCGAAGAATTGGTCCCAATTTTGTTGGGCACTGGTGCAATAATAGCAACCCCCACATGGTAAACACCCAAGAGGAATATGAAAATGATACTTGCCACAAGCGTCCGGTTGCAGGATCCGAGACAGAGCATCTGCGTTGGCGTGCGATCTACCAGAGCGATGCTTCACCAGCATGTCAAACTGACTCAACTCCTCCAGCCATCTTGCCAATTGTCCTTGGGGCTCTTTGAAATTGAGCAGCCAGGCCAGACTACTGTGGTCAGACCGTAGTAGAAATCTTCGCCCTAGTAAATAATGTCTGAATTGCCTAGTGAACTTGATTATAGCCAACAATTCCTGTCTAGTTGTGCAATACCTAGTTTGTTCTTTTGTCAAAGCACAACTTGCACAGGCTATTACCTTTTCCTGTCCATCCTGCAGCTGTAGCAATGCTGCACCAAGAGCTCGGCCGCTCGCATCGGTGTCTAAAATGAACATATCTTGAGAATTTGGGAAAGACAGGACTGGAGCCGAACACAATACCTGTTTCAGGGCATCAAATGCATCCTGTTGTTCTGAACCCCAATGAAACCCACCTTTCTTTGTTACGTTATACAAAGGCACCGCTTTTTCAGCGAAATCCTTTCTTGAAGTTTGGGTGGTAATTCACGAGACCCAGACAACTCTGTACCTCCTTAACACATGTAGGTACAGGCCATTCCCGAACGACCTGGGTGGGCTCCGGACCGACCTCTATCCCGTCCTCACTCACTATTCGGCCCAGGAACTCCACCCGCTTCTGGAAGAGACACTTTTTGGCTTTCAGTCGGAGCCCGTATTGCCTGAAACGAGAGAAGACTAATCGCAAGTTATGCATATGGTCCTCAAAGCTGGATCCGAGCACCATGACATCATCCAAGAATGCCGGCACCATTTTCCATGTGAGAACCCTTAAAACGAGGTTAATTGCTCTGAAAAAAGTACTAGAGGCTCCCGTCAATCCAAATCCCATTTTGCAGATTTGATATGACCCCAACTTTGTTAAGAATGCTAACTTTTTTGCGGTCCTCCTCTTTGATATCAATCTGCCAGCAAGCCGAATTTGCATCTAACTTACTGAGACTCAGACGTTACCGACTAGAGTGTTTAAACATTCATCCACTAAGGGTAGGGGGTATACATCCTTAACTGTGACATAATTTACCTTTCGGAAGTCCAGACACCACCTGACTGACTTGTCCCGTTTCCGTATCAACACCGGTGCTGAAGTCCATTCTGAAGTAGACGGCTCAATCACCCCAGCATCCAACATCTTTTGCAGTTGTGCTTCCTCCTCATTCACGAAGCAAGCTGTAGTGCGCCGCATTTTCAGCTTAACCGGTGGAGCATCCCCTGTATCAATAGAATGTTCAACTTCAGTAAAGTTCCCCAGATCAAACTCACTTTTAGCAAAAAAATCTTGATACTCGTTCAAGAGTTCCCTGAATTGTAAGCGTTCTGAGTCACTTAAATTGACACAGGACTTCTCAAACATTTCCTTGAGACAGATTGGTATCTTTGACTTTTCACAGTTACTCTGTATACCTTCCTTACCCTCCTCATCGTCTTCCGGTGAACTGAATGTCTCACCTTCTGCAGGTAGACTCTCACCGTCCTCCGGTGAACTGCGTGTCCCACCTTCTGCAGGTGGTTTACCCTCCTCTAGAAATGAATCTATTTCACTAGCCACACCCACCTCTGCGCTCTTTTTCACTGTCACATGCGAGTCTGAAATATTTAACATGCAAATATATACTGAGAGAAAAAGTTTAGCAAGTTCGGAAATATTTCACTGGTTTATTGAAACTATACCAATTTGACTTAAACCAAGTACATAATTGAATAAAGCATTTAGTTTTCTATTAGTTTGTAACAATAAATTGTCAAACCCTGTTGCCTTATCTCACTGTACAGCCTGAAAAGCGTTAGGGGTAAGCGTAAAGATTTACATGGAGTTCAGTATCTAGTGTGACCCCCGTTACAGGCTAATACTGCTAAACACCGACGTCTCATGCAATGCTACAAATTAGCTTTCTGATAACACGTAGAGGGATTCTGGCTTAATCAACTCGCAGAGCACGTTCAATGTCCCGCACGTCGTCGACGTCATGAGTCTCTCTTACACGACGACCTAAATGGTCCCATAGGTGTTCAATCGGTGAGAGATCAGGCGATCTTGCAGGCCAGGGGAGAAGTTGCACGTTGTTTCGACGTAGGAAACCTTGTGTGTGACGCGCGGTATGC
>Ga0224511_10003005_pt1 | contig 11841 bp, 3 predicted proteins | sample SF_May12_sed_USG_2_FD_169988 | JGI IMG/M metagenome (GOLD analysis project Ga0224511, IMG submission 169988) | Sediment microbial communities from San Francisco Bay, California, United States - SF_May12_sed_USGS_8_1 | ecosystem: Environmental > Aquatic > Marine > Sediment | place: USA... | reverse complement strand
TTCTGCTCATGCGCTAGGGGGCGTCAGTGGTGTGGCATCATTCATTACTACTGATGAACAGCTTCAATAAAACCGAGGCTGCTGTTTTCTCGTACAGGCTATGCTTCCTGAGGGCTTTCCCCTTCATCAGTTTTATATTTAATTCCAAATGTTTAAGTTTTTGCTATGTCTTTTTCATGATATCTTGATTTTAAGAAAACTTCTGAGATCATTTTAGAAAAATTATCGTTGTGATGATTGTTTTCTAGTATTCCTTGTCACAGACCAATGTTCAAACGATTTCAAAACAGTATTAAATCTATGCATTTAATAGTAATATTCTCCTTACACGTAACCTATTTAGAAACGATTATGATGTGTTATTAACTTTTTGACTTTTATTTTATTGTACACAATGTAAAAAGAGAATTTTATATAAACGATACAAAATTATGGTTGCCTTGCCTTTAGTATTACCACTCTAAATTTGGAATGCCCGATGCAAATCTTAATGTTCCAACATAAACGCTACTAACGTACAGTCTATTCGTACAAACAATCTAAACGTTTTCGTTGTCGTCAATGGTGTTGCATCTCTCATTACCACTGGTGAACAGCTTCAATAAAACCGAGGCTGTTGTTTTCCCTTGCAGACTATGCTTCCTGAAGGCTTTGCCATTCATCAGTTTAATTTAATTTACTACAACTGATATTTTGTGCCTGTGTGGCGGCTGTAAATTTTCGCACCGTACTACATCATTGTGTAGTTTTATTTTTTTGGTCCTCAGATATCATGGATTATATGTTGTTTACATTTGATAATGGAGTTCCGCTCATGCGCTAGGGGGCGCCAGTGGTGTGGCATCTTTTATTTCCACTGATGTTCAGCTTTATTAAAACCGAGGCTGCTGTTTTCCCATGCAGACTGTGCTTCCTGAAGGCTTTCCCTTTCATCAGTTTATTAATATACTGCAAACTTTCGCAGAACACTGACCGTAAGTACGACTTTAAAATGTCAAATGCGATTTACAATTCATATTGTAGTTGCATTAACGCGTAACGGTATCTAGTTTAACAATCACTAAATACTAAAATGGGTGTTTATAGAGGCTTAAATAGTATAAAAGATGATAAACAGTCACAAGGAAACATAGCATGCAAGGGACAACCAATCAGCCTGCATTATATTGAAGCTGGTATATGCTGACATTTTGCTTATGGATTCATCAGATATACATACATACACAAACTTGTGTCTTGTCTCGAGTTATGCATTTTGTCATTTGTTTGAATTGTATGTCAGATAATAAATTAGAAACGTATAAACATGTCACAGGATATTTCTGAAGAATAATTTGTCTAGCGAATCGCGTCAGAGGAAAGCCTTCTCTATTCCCTAATGTCAAACATTATAGAAAAATGTTTACTTTTCATGAGACATTTCGGCGTATCAGTTATTAAATTATACCCTTATTATTAGTATTAATTTGTAAGCAATAAATAGTGTTGTTCTAAAACCCTTTTTGGTATTATATGGCACAACTTACACAAACGGAAACGACGCGTCATTTATTTGTCATTGTTATTTCGTATCTTGGAACGTTTTTGGGTCTGACAGATGCCACGTGTAATGAGCTGACATATAGGTCCAGTCCAAACCTCAATGTGCTTTCAAAACATGTGGTAAACCTGTTGAATCAATGCTTACAATACAAAACGCTACCATTTACATGTATGTCAGTCGCTTCAAGGTCACACTGCTCACCCAGGACTCGTGCGTTCGATCCTGGGTAAGTGACCAATCAGGTTGGTGATATAACCCTTTCATGAGTGTTTTAGCCATTTGTGTCCTATCCCTAATATACGAGAATATAGATTGCAAGTTGCCTGTATGATTATGTGCAATCAGTACATCTTTTAAAATCAGGTCGACAAAGTAAAGCCAGGTAAGGGTCGACTGAATAAACGGATTGCATATATTGTTTTATTATCAGAATAGAACAGTAGGCATACAATCAATTAAGAATTCAATTAAAACGATTAAACTAGTGTTTTCTTTGTGTATGTTACTCTTAACAGGATGTTATTTAAACTTGCTTTGTTTTTCATTTTAATACCAAATAAGAGTACAGTAATATACCTACATTTTCTACATTAATGTGCGTATACAAAGAGGAAGCAACCTTTTGGAATGTCATACATTCATACGTGTACATTTAATTATCAAATCTATTCCATGTCCGTTTGCAATAAGACAAAAACGAGCCTGCAATAGGATGTTAGCCTTACAAAATCAATATGGTTGTCTCCACGGGGTAACTGTTGTATTCTTTTTCATCTATTATTTATCTTTGACTGGTATTTCTTGTAGAATGGTGATTAAACAACACGGTAACATGCCCAGAAAACACCAAAGACGCTGTCATTTGATTCGAATAAACAATAATACAATCAGAGTGTCAGGAACATTTGTTTAAGAAATAAATGACACGACTAGAGTCGAGTCGTTTTCAATAAAAGGGCAAACCAATCTAGCTGAGTGTAAATTTATTTTCTTTATATATCCATCAGTAAAGTTTTCTACAAAGCCAGGCAAACCAATTTCGTTACGGAGCAAACATCTGTTACTTGTCATACTCAAACAAACAGTATTATATGCGATGATCGTAGTCTTTGTTTAATTCGCTTCACTTGTTTAGATGGGACAAAATTAAGGGACTCCTCTAAAAAACATTTTCGTGTCACACGACTTTGCTTTGTGTGATACGGTTAGCGTATGCTATGGTCACAAATAAAACTGCCGCTATTCGATTCCAACGATTTGCATTTTAGCGGCAAATTTGAGAATCGCAACGACCCCGGAAGGTTTTCATCCATATTTTCTTGCGTGGTTATAAATCGTACGGGCGGCGTTTAGAAAGATCGACCGGGCACTGTACGTACGTATAAATTGTACACAGATGGAACACAATGCACCTGCAATGAAGTATATACTATCATTCGCCAGCATGGCTCCAAAGTAACAGATTGTCAAAAACGAGCCTAATACGCCATACCTTGACACTGGTGTTATACAAACATAGTGTTTCTTGACACCTTCACACTCAATATAGATTGCAGAAACAGCTATGACATTTGTTCGTTTCATCTTAATTATCCACAGCTTCTCAAGGGCAATTGATACTATTGTATTTTTCCCACGATCTCCAGAAGTGAAATGATTAATATGAATGTAATTGCTATATGTTCTTCTAAATATGCATGCTGCTTCTCGACCGTAGCAGTTCGACTTACAACCATCGGGTCCCTAACGGGAATTGGCCGTTTCATTGGTGGATTTTCGGAAGCTCTCGGCGCTTTTCAGACCTCATACGATACCCGGCCGATGTCACTTTATCCTCACTAACACTGCAAAACACCAAGCGGGCGCCGTACTCAAACTTCACCGGGAACCGTACTATGTCTTATACATGTATATTAACTTAATCGTGCGAGTGTTCCTGGCGCCTGTGTGACGCTATGTGTAGCTTTTAATAAATAATAAAATTATATTTTTCAAATATTTTAACGGTGCATGTGTTATATATTTGTTACCATTAATAACCGTATATACTGTCGCAAATATTTAAATTACATCAAGGCTATTCCTGTTCTATATTTCTAATAAATATTATAAACTATGGTTAATACAATGCATTCTAACTCAACTTATTTTAAAAATAAACTTGTCCATCTATTTTAAGATTTTTTTAGTTTTAGTAAACAGCTACCTATCCATACTGCAGTCAAACATTTTCACAGAAAGTACCATACACAATAGATACCGTAACCTTTTTAAACATAATGGTTCCAAAACAACTTTGAATACCGGTATCTTTAACTGATCACTTGCAATCATTTTTATTACATTTTAATATTCGTTTTCTTACATATCTGCAACAATACCGTTATACAGACACACATTCTAAAAAGAGCTTAGCTGTCGCCAGACAATGCGGAAAAGCAAGACGCTGGTTAATAACAAAACATTCATCTATAGGGAGTTAGTTAACGACCGGAACAACAACAGCTTAAAGGGCATCAGATGCATAAAACAAAATGGCTATAAAACAGACACAGGAAGCTTAAGGAATAAACACGTCTAAACAGTGAAAAAGTTTGTGAACAAGTTATAAATAAAATCAATATCTTGATGTATTCGCACCAAAAGATAATTACTGCGGCAAAATACAATTCCCCCGGCTCATTAATGTCATTAAAGCGACCTTGATTGACACGATCAACGATTTCCTTTACCTAACCACTAACATCTGTGTTTCCGTTTTGAATAAGCTTCACTTTTATCTCGTTAGGTTCATATTCAAAATTTATGTTCAACATTTCTTGTAGAAATTATTTAAGATATCAAAAATTAAAAAATTAAAAATAAAATAAAAATCGTAACAAATAAGTTTGTTCTGAATGTCTGATGCGTGTTAGCGTTCTGTGTGTGTTTGTGCTGTTCTGTGTGTTTGTTTTTGTACCGGCCATTTTGTCATGGTGCCCTTAAACGTGACATGTCTGCATTGTTATAAATTATTTAAATTAATATAAATTATTTACTCACAAATCTCTTACTGCGAAGATAACTTCATAACAAAAAAGATGCTACATTTATTTTTCTGCGTTTTACATTATGTACGTGCCTTGTGTTTATCTGGGTGAGTATGTAAGATATTGTTTGATATTTACTGTGCCAGACTTTAGAAAGCCCTGATAACCTGTTGAAATAGACACATAAATGACGATACACATATTCATTAAATTAAAACAAAGACAAGATTTGCATAGCAAATGACAAATGACGAAGACCAAATTTCATGACAACAACTTACATTTGTACGATTAATGTAATCATGTTACATAAACGTGCAAAAACTACATTTACATTTCCCAAAGCCTTTTCAAATGTCTTGTATATATTGGTTTAAAGAGAAATATTGCGATCAGTACGACAAAATATCGTTCATGTTTATAAAGTGTCTGAAACCTCCCGGCGCCATTACAGGGATCGCACGATGCCCACGCGCACACAGGACGGCGCATGGGCGGTCGGCGCTGATATCGGACGATCTACATTTACTTTTACCCGTCGGAGGTCACTTTGAACTCACCAACCCTACAAAAGGATTTTATATACACATATTATATGGGTGCCAGTGATGTTCTAACTTTGTCCCGGTTGACCCCCCATTTGTACTCCCCTATGCGAGTATTCCTGCCGCCTGTGCGACGCTATGTACGGCTTTGAACTCACTAACCCTACAAAACATTGTACAGGCAACATGCATTTGATGTAAATTTGAAACTTCTGTGTGTACCGTAGGACGCGTTAAATTTGACAGTTTATCGTTCACATGTTTATGTCGTCGGACAATATTGGTATATTCAGCGTACACTCGTTTGTCTTACGCTAACTAACAACAACCCTCCTTTCTAACGTAGACAATGTTAATGATTTGAACCTTTATAGCGCGATAGATTTTTCATTTGATCGTCAAAAAGTCGAAGCATAGATCGTGAATAGATGCTGATTTGGACGGTCAAGTCGGGGTCAATATCCACATACAATAACTATGTGTAATTGGTGTAAGGGCACTAGAGTAATGCATCCTGTTTATAAACTATCAACTTAACTCAAAAGTTGAGAATATGTGTTTGCAACAGAGTATTTTAAATAAGATGAGATATGTAAGATCATTCTACAAACAGTTACCAAAACAAATAATAATAGATGACGTATACATACGTTAAAAGGAAACAAAACACGTATGTGTCCATCCATTATTTGAAAGTACACAGTAAATACGAATGTTCATCTTACATACATTTACTTGTGAGACCGAGTTTGTTTGTTGACATATTTGATGCAAAACATATGTCTTTGAAATATTTAACGGAATAATTATGCAGTCGGAACACAAATAAGAGAAGTTTTGAATAAAAATATGGACGAAAAATGTTTTGGTTTTAGATATTCAATTCTGAAATAATAATTTACCAGAAGTTCAAAATGCCAACATATTCATTGTTCGTGTACTCGCTACATGAAACATCACATAAAACCTAATCGGCGTTTGAAGTCCACAGCGATTGTAGTTGTGGATAAATACGGTATTAAGGTTGTCCCTGACGTATTTGACGATATGCTTCGGTATTTGTTCAACTTGTTAAACTTGAAGCAGCCATCTCTAATAAGACATTTACAAAATTAAGAACTTCACAAAAAGATCAAACATATCTCTTTCAAACAGTTTGCTTTACCTTACGCAGTAAATGTCAGTGTGTTTATGTCGACGTATTCTTTATGCTTCGATATTCAACAAAGACTTTCACAAAAAGATCAGACATATTTCTTTTAGACAGTTTACTTTACCTTACGCTGTCAATGTCAGTCTAAAATGTTTTTGTTCGGTTATCCATCAAATAAGATCTTATGTCGAAATACAATTATCTTATATTGATTAGCTGCCGAAATCATATTTGCTAAAACAAAATTTTCCTAAAGCATAATCCATTACAAAACAAAAACCAATGACGAGTCCCAGATTGACTTAGAGATTGCCAAGACAGTAGCTCGTGTTGGTTGATTAAGCTAATCATGTCATAATGTTAAACTCAGACTGAGGCCAACGAACTGTTCTTCAAATTTAAAAAAGTCTAGAGAATGTTAACGACGCACAACGTTACGGAGAACGTCATGTTGATTATTATGTACCAGAATCTGGATACTTGAAATAATAAAAGTACCAGAAAATGTTGTGTAATTTATCAATTCGTCGTCCACTTACTAAAAGTACATGTATAAGACATAGATTAACTGAAATTATCCTGCCATTTAACCAATAGACAAAAGATTTTGAGCGAATGACTGTTGTTTTGAACTTGTATACATGTACATTTGTTTATTTGTTTAGTGTGAATACTTGACTGTTTTTATGCATTTTAGCCATAGACATACAAACTCTTTGTTTTAACTTGTACAAAGTAAAGAGTTTATGGAATGAATAAACTGCAAAATGCTTTAAATCTAGTTGCAGTAACCTGATCTGAAGATTTACTAGAAGAAACACTTAATTAATTTTTAAAACATATTATTAGCAACATTTGTGTATGCCTTTATGCCTTACGTTCGTCTGCCAAGCCATTTATAGAATTGATGGTTTAACTAAGTAGTTTAAATTGATGTTCGTGATCACACCGTTTCCCGGAGTCCAAAATTGTCAGTTTTGAGGGTAGATTTACATAATTGTGTGATTTAAACACAATTTCAATGCTGTTTCACTTGCATGATGTCTTTACTTACAAACTCTGTGGACATTGAAATAAGTGGTTCACGTATGAAACGATACCACAGAAATAAGTTAAAGTAGTCTTGAAAAAAGGAGAAAGTCCCAGGGAAGCATAGCTTGCATGGGGAAAACAGCCTCGGTTGTATTGAAGTTGTTCATCTGGGGTAATGAATGGCGCCACACCACTGACACAACCTGGCACGGAACCTTATTTTCAACTGTAAACAACATTCAATCCATGATCCCAGAGGACCAGCAAAATAGTATTATCAATGATGTAGTACGGGGAAACATTTTATATCTCTTTCCCAATATTTGGGTGTATATTTTTTATTTTAGCCGTTTTAACACTACTTTAATCATATTACGACAGATAAGTAGTCTACTGCAAACATTGTAGGTACAAATATTCGACCGAATATGACACATAGTGCTTACAGCACATACTCGTACCAGAAACTGATTCATGTCCTACTTGAGGCTGATGCAGAAGACGAATAACCGAAAAGGTTATCTCAAATAAAAATTGACACACATGTAAGGGATTTTGCCGGGGGATCAAACTTAAGAGCACGACAGTATAAATGCATCAATATGTAACTACAGTTTCTTATTTATAATTGTTCTTCGCTTATTCTGTCATAATTATGTTATATTATTTATTCTGAAAAGGACTGCATTCTTCCTATGGAAATAATATATTACCGGTACTATTAGTTGTTAATAAGTGTTCTCATAGTAACATGTCATATGATTATATCCCCCCTACAATCTGGCTTCTTTCGCATACTTTAATGAAATGAATAATGCACGCGTTTTATCGTAAAACGATACCAATAAGTCTAGTGTGGTTCTATTCGGAAAATGTAAAAGATAATATCATTTAATTAAGTATTGCTTGAAATATAGCATAAAAGCTCAAAGCAGTATTAGGAAAATTGGTATATGGTTTTAGTTGCATGTCTCTGCACTTTTCCAAGTAATATTGAACCGAAACATGATGTTTCAATGTATATTAAACAAAAGAACAAATGTTTTTGGTTCTAGCATTTTCGCGTGATGCCATACTGTTTGTATTTACAGCCAATGCCATTAGGCGATGCGTTACATGTTTGTATAGAAGAAGTAGTATACATTTTGAGTTTTGATACGTTTCAGTTTTGTATCACTAATGACAACGACGATATACAGGCACTGTAATAATGAATATGTTATGATTGAATAGGTCATGAGCGGACAATGTGCCCTTACAATGTTGTTGGAAATAACGCATTTGCAAAGTAAACAGTCTTTACTAGTTATGTTTTTACAAAGCGATGGGAACAATGTATGCTTAATCGAGGGGTAACTGTCAATGATATGAACATTGTTATTAAACAACAAACTTTCGAAAGTCTATCATAACACTCAGTACAATGTTTATCATATTAATATAAGGTATATTGTTATTGAAACTGTAGTTGAAATGTAATCAAATCTGTAAAAAACCACTTTCAACGAAAAACACTATGTTCTAACGTAGTAGTATTTGCACAGCCGAATAGTATTGTTGGTCGGCAAGCGAATGCCTGCTTCCACACATAGGTGTCCCAAACATCTGACCATTACTGACTGAGGCGATAGCCGAGGTCCGTATCAACAACATATTTCACAGCTATTAAGTAAATAACAGTTAAATTACAAGAGCTATAACTTATAAATTTTATTTTAAATTTTGACTTCATTTGTAAGCAGGACTATACTGTATATAGTGCTTTTCTAGTTTACGATGGAGCAAATTAAGCCAGATTTCCATTCTATAAATAGATCGGTTAATAACAGCTGACGCAGGTCAATGTCTATAATTATTGACTCGAAAAATGTGGAGGTGTGACCAATCGTGTGGCATTAATTTATAGTTTATGTAATAATGATGATAACTGCATTTAGATCTACGGAGATTTTGTCAACACAGAGCGTGTGTCTCGTTGGAATGTATTAATTGTGCATCTTCATGTGTCTCTTGGTGGTGTTTTACCAAGTGACTATATATTTACTGCCCGTTTGTTGATTTTAATGTATGCGTGCCTCTCCTCTGAGTTAATTGATGCAGTATTGTAAACTGAAGGCCGACTGGGTCATGTTTAGGGTAACTGTGGCAATATGGCACGTGCAAAAGCAAACACAGCATAACCAGAACTACGTGAACAAGACGTACCAAACATTTAACAGGACAAATTTTACAAATATGTTTTATTTCTAAAAAGAATTGTTCCAACAAATCCTGAAATACCGCATTTGTACGGTAAATGACTTTCATTAGTGGTTTAAACTAGTTTTCACCAGCTGCAAACATTACACTTGTGCCTAAAAGGGGCAAGTTAAGACAATATGTAGGCATACAGATATATACCGTGCGCAATACAGATTCGTACAAGTCGAGACAACGTTTGGAAATTACACATAGAAAAATGATAGAATCCAGAAACAGCGATGTTGCCAAGACAGACAGCAATTGACATTCGTATGATTACAGTAATCATGTTACGGTTTATATTTAGTTCCAAATGTTTAAGTTTTCGCAATGTCTCTTTCATGATATCTTGATTTTAAGAGAACTCCTGAGATCATTTTAGAAAAATTATCGTTGTGATGATTGTTTTCTAGTATTCCTTGTCACAGACCAATGTTTAAACGATTTCAAAACAGTATGAAATCTATGAATTTAATAGTAATATTCTCCTTACACGCAACATATTAAGAAACAACGATTATGATGTGTTATTAACTATTTGATTTTTATTATATCTTGCACAATGTAAAAAGAGCATTTTATATAAACGATATAAAATTATGGTTGCCTTGCCTTTAGTATTACCACTCAAGTTTGGAATGCCCAGTGCAAATCTTAATGTTCCAACATAAATGCTACTAACGAGCAGTCTATTCGTACAAACAATTTAAACGTTTTCGTTGTCGTCAATGGTGATGCATCTTTCATTACCACTGATGAACAGCTTCAATAAAACCGAGGCTGCTATTTTCCCATGCAGACTATGCTTCCTGAAGGCTTTGCCATTCATCAGTTTAATTTAATTTACTACAACTGATGTTTAGTGCCTGTGTGGCGGCTGTAAATCATTGTGTAGTTATATTTTTTGGTCCTCAGGGATCATGGATTATATGTTGTTTACATTTGAAAATTGAGTTCCGCGCATGTGCTAGGGGGCGTCAGTGGTGTGGCATCTTTCATTTCCACTGATGAACAGCTTTATTAAAACAGAGGCTGCTGTTTCCCCATGCAGGCTATGCTTCCTGAAGGCTTTCCCTTTCATCAGTTTATTAATATACTGCAAAATTTCGCAGAACACTGACCGTAAGCCCGACTTTAAAATGTCAAATGCGATTTACAATTTATATTTTAGTCGCATTAATGCGTAACGGTATCTAGATTAACAATAACTAATTACTAAAATGGGTGTTTAAAGAGGCTTAAAATTTATAGTATAAAAGATGATAAACAGTCACCAGGAAACATAGCATGCAAGGGACAAAAATCAGCCTGCATTATATTGAAGCTGGTATATGCTGACATTTCGCTTATGGATTCATTAGATATACAGACATACACAAACTTGTGTCTTATCTCGAGTGATGTATTTTGTCATTTGTTTGAATTGTTTGTCAGATAATAAATTATAAATGTATAAACATGCCACACGATATTTCTGGATAATAAATTGTCTAGCGAATCGCGTCAGAGGAAAGCATTCTCTATTTCCTAATGTCAAACATTATAGATAAATATTTACTTTTCATGAGACAATTCGGCGTATCAGTTATTAAATTATACCATTATTATTAGAATCACTTGGCATCGGACATGCACACGATAAAAGGCGTTTTGTTATTTCTTCAATGACTTGAGACGCATGTTGGCTCAATGCCTTTAATGATAGTTACACTTTGTATAAAAGTTTGTATCATCAGTCGCCAAGACGACATTTATTTACGTACGTCTCAAAACCGAACCTTTCTTCCTCCGTACTAATATCATAATGTATTCTCTAATGTTACTGCCCGTGAACACAGACAAGACATCAGGCCAAGATGACAATAGCGTTTCAGTTGCTGTACAAAGCCCTGAAATGTCATATATATGTTAACACATGACAAAGCAGCGCATATTTCTTTTGAAATGTAACGTCCAATAGTGTTGTTCTAAAACTCTTTTTTTTGTTTAATATGGCACAACTTACACAAACGGAAACAACACGTCATTCCGTTGTCATTGTTATTTCGTATCTTGGAAGGTTTTTGGGTCTGACAGATGCCACGTGCAATGAGCTAACATATGGGTCCAGTCTAAACCTCATTGTGCTTTCAAAACATGTGGTACACCTGTTAAATCAATGCTTACAATAAAAAACGCTACCATTTACATGTATGTCAGTCGCTTCAAGGTCACACTGCACATCCAGGACTCGTGCGTTCGATCCTGGGTAAATAACCAATCAGGTTGGTGATATGACACTTTCATGAGTGTTTTAGC
>Ga0224511_10003004_pt1 | contig 11841 bp, 7 predicted proteins | sample SF_May12_sed_USG_2_FD_169988 | JGI IMG/M metagenome (GOLD analysis project Ga0224511, IMG submission 169988) | Sediment microbial communities from San Francisco Bay, California, United States - SF_May12_sed_USGS_8_1 | ecosystem: Environmental > Aquatic > Marine > Sediment | place: USA... | reverse complement strand
CTTGGTACGGTCAATGACTTTCATTGGGGGTTTAAACCAGTTTTAAGCTATAGCAAACCTCACACTTTCTCAACATCTCATGGAGAAGAAAAAGAAAGAAAAATGCATTTAATCTCTCTAGCAAGTTATATTAAACTGAAGAAAGGGAAACCCTCAGGAAACAAGTCAGTGTCCATGGGCCAATGAAAACTGTGAGTATATTCATTGACCGCGAAGATATCACGTCATCAGTTTCAAATCTAACATTCAGTTCTTTTATCTTTCGGCAGGAGACGCCTACGCAACCGGAAAGTACGACTCAGAACCCTCTAACCCAGACTGAAAACCCAACTCCAACCCCAGCAACATCTGGGGTTACCCAAGTTTCCACGACTACCCATCAAATAGAGAACATTACACAATGGGTGGACAGCGTTGTCGACTTCTCATCGCAATGGACGAATACAGAGTAAGTTATCGTTATGTTAAAATTGTGTAAAAGCTGAACCAATAAAATACAGGTAGGCACCTTAATGTATTAATTTCATTTTCTCCCCGGCTGTGTGATCAATGTTTTTGCCGTTTAGTGACGTTTGAAGCCCGGATTTTCACTTACTCCAATACTGTAATAAAGTACGAAGGCAATCAAACAAAACACCTCACTGTGTTGGTCAGCCAATGATATTTCACTGTAAACCGAATATGTATCCTCTCTATGGTGAAATAATTCTAAAACCATCCAATCGTTATCTCCTACAGTTGGGCAGCCAATCAGATTCGTGGTGAACCGGATGTGTACCCTCTCTATGGCGACTTTGTAAAGGTTTGGGCTCCAACTCTGGACCTATTGATGGAGTTTATTGTGGTCTGTTACACCTATGTCCTATATTTGATTAACACTTGCTTTTTTAAGGTTAAAATGAAGGAATGATGTTCGAGGATTTTTTGTGCGTCTTCTAAAATGATGTTAAGAGCTTCATGTTACCAAAATATGTTACTACTATTGACCTTTAAGGTAACCACACTTCCTGTTTGTGATAAACGCTTTTACAAGAACAAAAACGAGCTAGAATAGCAGGAGTTCGGTGAAATATGCGCAGCGGTCTGTACTCTGATCAACATCCGCATTAAAGCCAGAGCAAATGCATACTTCCGCACAACTTCCCTTCTCTGTACCTTTCGTTTGTTCTTGCGAGGAGATTTACTAGTATCACACTATAACAAGTACACTTTCATTTGTATTTCCTAGGTCAGGTTGTCACCAGACAATCTTACCCTAATCCATTGGATTAAAATGGACGATGAACTGTTATAAATGATCATGATTGACAGTTGTGGATCTGTCTATAGTCGATGGATTTCTTTATGTGACCTAACCACTATTTCATTAACTCAGTTATGGACTGCCTATGAACGCAAAAAAGATAAATGTAATATATTGCAGCTGAAGCTCGCTCAGCCGATGACGATTACACGTGTTGACGTATATGAAACATACTACCCGGGAAGTTTGACGTCAATCGAATGTATCACTGGGACAACAGACCTGACACTCTGGACATCTGACGTCATTCCGTCTCTGACGTCATCGCGGATATTCAGTCCAACTCTGGTAGTCTAATTGCATTCATTTTAAATTTTATTTTTAATGTTGTTGGTAATCGAATTATGCGTAACATAAAAGAATAAAAATTCATAATGGGCGGTAACAATAAAGAAGCATGATTTGTGATCGAGTTTTACAAATGATTTTGTTTGTTTTTAAGGTAAACACAGACTGCTTTACGGACAAAGTGCGTCTTCAAATACAGATACAGAGCCCGTTCGACTATTATGAAATAGACGCAGTTCGTGTTTATGGCTATATCTAGACATTGAACCAGTCTGATTATATTTTAAAATAGACGATGTAAATATGTATGGGTATATTAAACGAGATTGGACCATTGGACTTTTATAAAAACGACGATGTGTGTGTGCGTGGCTATATCTAGATAATAGGACAGTCTGACTTTATTACGAAATATACGATGCATATGTTAACGCTATATTAAAAGCTTTTGGGCCATTGGACTCTAATGAAATAGACTTTGTTTTCTGTATAGTTATTCCCAAAGCCAATGGACCTGTTTGACCACTATAGAAAAGACGATGTATTTTGTGCATAGGTCAATTATTAGACATTTGGGCTATTTGACTATTTTACTTATATGTAAATGTGCAAAGCTACATTGGCAGCCACCGCATTTTTACTACATGTATTAGTATAATGATTTAGAAAAAATATGATGTAAATATGCATGCTTATATTTAAAAGCATTGGGACAGTTTGTTTATTATGAAATAGACGGTTCGTTAAGAGATAAATTGTAAATCAAGAATATCATGCAAGGTTTTCATGAAAATCAATACAACTTTTAATTATATTAATGTGTTTAAAGGTTTGAAACAAACTGCTTTAGTTAGACTAAAATAATAAAAATTGAATTACAATAATGATAACTGCTTGGATACTCTAGAATAAAGCATAACCGTTTTATAGAACACTCTTAGAAAGTAAATAGGGTCGGTGATGAAGTTTTATCGACCTTATAACTTGAAAGTATGTCTTTTCACCCTAACATTAATTCCTGAATGCAAAAACAAATTGGGTCATTTTCAAGGTAAGGTCGGGTTACTCAAAACTAACTATTGTTTTGTCGGCCTTAGGAGATAAGTGATAAATCATGCAATTGCTATATTTAAATATATAGAACATAAATAAGAGAAGTACCACAAAATCTAATTCAAACCGATGAAAGGGAAAGCCCTTAGAAAGCATAGTCTGCACGAGAAAAAAGCAGCCTCGGTTTTATTGAAGCTGTTCATCACTGGAACTGAAGGATGCCGCACCACCGACACCCCCATGAGCGAAACCCTTTTTCCAAGTGTAAAATAAACCCATACAATCCATGATCCCTGAGGACCAGAAAAATATAAATACACAATGTTGAAGTACTAAGTTGTACTAGTATGCTTTTTAGTGTGATAAACGTATCCAGAATTGCAAATGCGTTTTTCATTTTAAAGTACAAATATACCTCGCTGATCTAATGTCACCAGTCATTTATTAGTTGAATCCAAGTGTATGCAAAAACGATGATATGATAGACTTGGTTACAAAAGTATTTGGGAGACATCATTATGCATTGCTAGTCGTTATCAATGTGTGTTAATTCAATTGCTTTAAATAAACTCTAACATAATAAATCACCAGTTAATGCAACTTAATTGGTGCAAGTTTATTTTTGGCACCCATTATCGTAACATTGACCTTTCTAATCTCTGGCTTAAAGAACAAAAACGCTGTTGTAAGGAATATATTGAAATCTAGATCATACATAAATATGGTCACATTGACGTGTGTATTAATAATAATCGGAACAACACGGATTGCGGGTATGTTTGTTTTTGTTGTTTGTTGATCTTTCCTTTTGTAGAATTAATGAAAAAACATGTGATCTTATTGCTTGTTGATTGATTTGATTGTAAATAAACTTAATATCTTATGCTTGTTGATTGATTTGATTGTAAATAGACTTAATATCTTATGCTTGTTGATTGGTTTGATTGTAAATAAACTTTATATCTTATGCTTGTTGATTGATTTGATTGTAAATAGACTGAATATCTTATGATAAATAATGTTACACGTTGGTGTAGTATATGTTTTATTCTTGTATTCATTGTTGCAGGGTTTATTTTATCACCGACATCGACCCTAGGTAACTTTTTCGGTTGTTTGTTTTTGTCGTATTTCATAATATGTGGTAGTAATTTAAATATGGGTTTGTTTTAACATGTAGTTTCTTAAAATATTAAAACTATGTTTCATAAGTAAATGTTTTTTGCCCTTTCTTTTTATAGTGATTATTTTGAGACGCCAATTTTTATTATCAATTATTGACTAAACATGTTCAATATAGGTTCCAAAAGAATTCATTCAACATTATCGAAATAAATTGTTGCGATATTTGGTAGCTAGAGGTTAAAATATTAAGACTTCACTAGAATATGCTTAATATAGCTATGCCAAGCCATTTAAAAAAACTTTTTTAATTTTCATGTTTTAGTAAAATTAAATATGATTCTTAAATTGAATATAAAACTTTACTCCAGTAAAAAATCTTTTTTTGATGAAGTTATAGCCTGTCAAACAAGTACACCCTCAACCCCCGAAAATTCCTATGTTTTGAAAATGACCAAAAAGTCAACCCCCTTTAAGTTCTCTTGGAAAAATGTCATTTAAGCAGGGTTTCTTCTATAATTTCGTTCAAGGACATCTAAATGCAATATTAACAACTCGTTTTATAGAAAATAATGTGTTAATGTTTTATTCATTTAAACATGAGCAACTAAACTGTCTTAAGAGACAAAACTTAATCTTATATGTAAAACAAACCTTATTTACCTCATCAAAACCAAGCATATTGCATTAAAACGATCCGTAGTGACTGGCGTTATGGGTTCACGTTATGAACGATACATATTTCATAAGTGTACAATGAAAATCCTAGCAAAACCGATTAATTTTTAGCAAATACAACTAAGTAAAAAACAAATATTAGAAACAAGTTTTTTATAACACAAAAAAAATTGAAATATGAAAACAAGAGCTTCTGTTCGTGTTTATAAACGTTATCGTGTATTTTGTTAGTTTTCCCCTTTAAACAACTACATAATTATACATTATTTGTAATTAAGACTTAACTCTTTAACGACGAACCTTTAACAAATCAATTATATTTAGATTGTTGGGTGTACACTACATTTTGTTTATATTTGTGTGTGTTTTACACATGTTGGATAAGGTTTAAACACGTCAAGTTAAACTGACACGAGATGCCAACAAAGAAAAATAATAACCAGAAAAAATATTCGGCGAAACCTGGTATAGAACCCGAGTTGTTAAAATATGCACTTAAAATCAGCGCTTTTTGGGTTGAATTTCGATGCGTTGGAATAGTCATGAGATAAAACAGGCGGTGCAACTCGCATTGGACTGCCATAGCTACTTAATATACGTTAATACGTTTGTTACTGTATTAAGTATCAGATTTGAAGGGTCCGTGCCATTGCGCGACCCTTTTTTGGCAAACATGAGTCAAAATGTCACTGTATACATGCAATCAAATAGTTACACTATGTTGTAATAGTGTTACATATGTATATTGATTTGTCGCCTACATCTACAATGTTGTTTCATATATATATTCTCTACATTGTTATCTTCAAAATCATATTGTACCTCAAAATAATTCTTCCTATACGGCCTAAGTTTTATGCTAGGAACTGCCCAATCGCAACTTATCTACAAAAAATAGAATATATATTTCATTTTTTTCATTTTTTGTAATTTTCCTACATTGGTTTTCCTTAGACAAACAGATACTGTTCCAATTGGACATTTCCTAGCTTTACCCCTGTTACCCCACATGTGCATTTGTGTATAATATTTCGTCTGTTGTTGTTATATACAACCATGACATAATAAAGGTAATTGTTGTTGTTGTTGTTGTTGTTGTTACATATAATTGCAATGCATCTCCCTGTAGGTCCCGTACACTCGGACAACTTCTGCAAGGACAAGCAGGACGGGTTCTACAAAGATCCCTCTAGCTGCAGATTCTTCTACCAATGTTCACTCAATGTAACCTTTCACGAGCCCTGTCCGGCTGGAACCTTATACAGCGAGAGCCTTGATGCATGTGACTGGGCTGCCCTTGTTCCCGAGTGTCAACACCAAACAGGACCTACTCCACCGGGCAATTCGAGCCAGGGTAACATTTAGATAACACATTGTTTGTTTCAACATTTTCCCGCGGTATGCATGGTAATTGGAGGCATACAAATCTTCATACATCTTTCAATAGAAATCCTCATACATGTATCTTAAACAATTGTAACACCTACACACAATATCACCCTTCCGTTTTAAACAGTGTCCAAGAAAACACAGATTTGGTTGAAGCATTTTAGATTGGTCGAGCATTAAATAGCTTTAAATTTGTGAAACGGAAATCCAGTTAACAATCAATTATTCCAGAGGATCAGGAAAAAGCACTCACATATTGATTTCCAACAGCCCGACAACTAGCAATACCTACTCTTACGCATTAAATAAAGTAACAGAGTAATATTAATTGCACTTCTAAAGTTAACATATGAAGTGCTTTTTTATTCCTAGGTCCAGGGCAGGCCGCCCTTTTCTGCAAAGGGAAACAAGACGGGTTCTACAAAGATCCCTCAAGCTGTCATTTCTACTACCAATGTTCCTTAAATATGTCATATCACGAGTCCTGCCCGGCTGGAACATTCTACAGCGAGTGTCTTACTGCCTGTGACTGGGCTGCCCTTGTTCCCGAGTGTCATCACCAGACAGGACCTACTCCATCGGGAACTTCAACCAAAGGTTTCAGTTATAACTTGTTTCTTTCAGCAATCTTTCACCTATTGAAGGGAATTGGGTAATTAACATCGTTCTCCAGATATTATAATATCTAAATAAAAATATCACTTGTTTTCAACATAGCCTTGTCTATTTAAATCAACGTGCAAGAAGATGAACATTTCATTAGAACATTCATCAATGCTGAGTATAAAAATGCCTTTTTATTGTCTTTACGGACATAAAGTGATTGGCTTTTAATGAGCGTATCTCTTTTTGACAAGCCTTATTAATAAAATGGTTACAAGGGATCGGAAAAACAGGATAATCTTTCCCGTATGCCGACATGATAAAACAATACGTCACTTCATACATTAACTAGAATCACAAAGTTTCACTGTATGTACGTTTTACACTGTTATAAATGTACTTATACACTTAAACAACAGTTTTCTTTCTCTCAGATCCGGGACAAGCCGCCGTTTTCTGCAAGGGAAGACAGGACGGGTTCTACAAAGACCCTGCTAACTGCCAATTTTTCTACCAATGTTCACTGGATGGTTTCTACCATGAGAAATGTCCGGACGGCAGATACTTCAGTGAACGCCTAGCTGGGTGTGACAGGGCCGTCAATGTCCCCGAGTGTCCGCAAGTTACAGAATCCATTCCGACAGCGAGTTCGACCCAAGGAAGTAATTGTCACTTTACATGTAGTAATGGACAGTTCTCTAACTGTCAGCCATAATTGTATACAACTGTTACAGTAAATGGTCATTTGTAATCCTATAACTAAGGTTATATGTATGTCATGTGACACTCTGACCTAGTAAATACAAAAGAAAGCGTATCACCTGTTTGTAATTAACCTACTCACACGAACAAACGAAAAGTACAGAAAGGAGAGGAGATGAAGGTATTGTTTATCACATTTACTGGTAGTAAAGGTAAATAACTACTCTTTTAAACACATTAGATGCATATATACAATGCACATACTTGTCTTTTTTAAAGTAGCTTGAATGTGTGTACCCACTATCTGAATAATAAACTGACTTCGATACACATTCTCGGGGTTGACTCAGTCGGTATAGCACCTGACTTAGTATCAGAGAGTCATGGGTTTGAGCTACCCTGGCAGCGACGAACTATCTCAAAAAAGCAATCGACCAAATATTATAATGCTTTATGAACAGATGTAAGAACTAAACTTGTTAAAAGACGATATATTGTATATTCCGTTTAAACTTTCAAGATGTAATGGTACATGTATAAATATTTTTAGAAACATTTATTCCGTATAAGGTTATTATTAACGTTTGCCTCATTTGCAAATGACGTCAAGTCACGATGGCGAATACTGGAATTACATTGTAAATTATTTATTTGAAATGAGAATATGTTGTCATGCTTTTCTTCACAAATACATGTATTATGAATACAGCATCAACTTGCCAACGGTTTTCGTGATTTAGAATTGGCTTTCATACGTCAGCATTGGCGTTAAGCATTGAATTTGTCGTTATACCTCTTCATTATTGTCTCTTTTTTGGAGAAAACAAAATTCATTCCATTGACGTCCATTTGCTTTTTTAATTGACTCATACATCTCATGCTTTTAAAAGAGAAACACATATTTATTTAAGTATAAGTTATAACAAACGTTACGTTTTCCTTTGCAGGTCCCGTGCACACGGACACAACTTTCTGCACGGGGAAACAAGACGGGCTTTACAAGGACCCGACTAGTTGTCAATTCTTCTACCAATGTTCCTTCGGCGTGCCTTACCACGAACCATGCATGGCTGGGTCCTACTACAGCGAGAGTCTCCAGGGATGTCACTGGGCCGCCAATGTTCCTGAGTGCCCATAACCCAAGCTTGATGATTTTGGGACTTTGGGACATTGAAGACGATTATGATTTGAGAACGCGGTGATAAAAGCAACAGCATATATTTAGTGTTTTTTTTTCGATTGTATGATTTGTTAACAGGACTGTAATAAACTCAATTCCTCTTCTCAGAATGAGCGCTAAATAACACAACTAAATTAAAAGATGAATAAAAAACATAACTGTATCGGAATATTGGACTCAGTAGACAGATCGAGTTCATGTACGGAAATGAATGTTTTCTTTTGTTTAGCAAACAAATAAATGTGAGGTAGAATTCTTGAAGTGTACTACGTAAAACGTTATTATAAGTTAACAAAAAGCAAAACTTCTATTTTAAGATTCGTGGTGATGTTATTATTGTTAATATAAACTTAATAGTATTACGCCACATAAACTGTTATGACGTCTACGTAATAAACACTAATTTTTGCGCAACGAGAATGTCGATAGTGATGACGTCACAAGCCTAACATTGCATACTTGGTAAATTCAAAAACGTCTAACGACCAGTAATCTCGTCATCTGACTTTCAAAATAGCTTTTTGGCTGTTAAGCGTTGAAAAATCTCAATTCAAATGGCATGAAGCCGAAAAAATCTCAGACTTATTGAGAAAAAGTGTATTATCATATGCAATTTAGGTTGATTAGGTTGTACTCAAATGGCGTTAATTTTTGTTGCTCTAATACTGTTTATCACAGGAAATTCATCACTTTTTAAAGTATTTTCGAAACATTATCCAGCATGCAAAAAGATCGATAATTTAACACAATACATTTACAATATCCTAAAACATACAGCCAGACTAATTTAAATCTGATTTGTGATGCCGTCCCGGTTATCGGAACAAAGGTTGTTCTGTATTGGGTAAAGGTTGAAAAATAGGACTTTTTAGAATATTTAAACAACTGTTGACTTAAACCTGTAAACACGTGTTACATGTAGCATTAATGCACGTCATTGATTTGTGTTGTTTCTCATACGCAGAATCTATGGAACATGTGTACAGGCATTAGAAGATAATATATATTAAGTTATGGTGTAAGAATGTAAACGATGCCAGATGTAGCTTAATGGTTTATAAGATAATTTGTCTTTGAAACGCATTTTAGCAATAACGGCACAGTGTTGCACCAATTTATAATTTGCATGATTATTCAATAGATCGTAGGTAGTCCAAAACGTTCCTGACAACGGCATTTTGCATTTGTATTGGTATACAATTTCCCTGTTTCAACATAACTTTTTTAACAATGGTATAAAAATCAGGAAAAAGTTATTTCAAGAAATCAATCAACCATAGATAAACATACTTTATGACATTCTTCCTTGTAAATACGAGAAGTGTGTTTCGATCCAATTTTATTATCCTGGCATTAAGTTTAAACATAATTGGCCCAAGGGCAAAGACACTCATAGATTGTGGCCCTTGTTTTCTTGAAAAGCGTAAAATTATCATATGCGGATTTCTTAAAACAGTTTCTATTTAATTCTCCTCAACCTCATAATAATTATCTTGACCAAGTTTGATTTTGAGTTGAGTCTTTCCAGGCACTAAGGAGTTTTATTATTTGAAAATGTGTGAAATAAACAATGTACGGAATCATTATCAACCAGTTTTAATCCGATCTCCTTCAATTTGGCTGACAATGTACAGTGGCATATCTTGGTTTTATTTTTAGCCGAATAACCAGTAGTATCTCTCTTGCTTTGTAATGATTTTGTGTTAGAAAATATGTCAAATTGTCTCTTTCGAAATACTATTCAAACAATTTGATCCGATTCTCTTCAAAAATGTTGATATTGTTAATAAGCATAACTTCTCTGAAGTTCGAATATCAGGCAATCTTGGCTTACGTCTTTTTTCCTTTCGTTTCATATAAAACTCTTCAAATTGCTAACAAAAAGTATGGGCATATTAATATTTCAAACACGTTCAAATAGTAGCCAATTCGTCCAATGTTGGATAAAAGACATTACCCTTTCCAGATGCAGTAAATGAACAATTAAATCCTTCATAAAACACATTATGAACTTTAAAACGCCAATCAAGCGTTTTCTAAGTCCGTATCCTAAAACTACCCAGGTTGTGTCAAAAGCAGCCGATTCCCGATTTTAGAGATCTATTAAGATCTAGTTTTAATATGTACACATAACTGATTGTTAAATTTACTATTTATGTAACACGTAAATAAAACACACAAAGAAAACGAAATCACAAAATTTATTAAATATATATAAATATAAGAACAGTCTAATCTATTTAAAAAGGATATTCATAAACGAAAATAACAATCCTTAACTCCCTTTCCCAAAACGAAAATCCATGCCTGCCTATTATTTGCTGATGTACATCTAAAATATATTGCCATTTTAAGATCCAGGAAATGAAGTTTTTTGTTTTCTTGGTCAATGTTTAAACACAAAATTACTTAATCTGTTTACATGACAAACAGCAACATTAGTTTATACCTACAGTTATAAAACTATACAAAATCACATTAATCATACAGTTTGTTATGATCTGGCGGTTTATTGGTCGGATCATCTAAAATGACGTCTGATTCGAGAAAAAGCGGGAAACTACGTTGCACCGTAACGCCCAACATAAGTTGGGCCAATCAGAAGGCTGAATTGTGTGTGTATCGTTGGCTACGCGCACATCCAACGTTTGACGTAATGTCCGCATTTGTCGGAGCATCGGATTTCATTTCAAGCGTTCTGTCGAGAAGTTATTTACGATCAAACTTGAAGAGTTTAATAAAATCAATAATCTGTATATTGCATGATGACAATACAGTAAAATCCGCTTATAATGAACTCATCAGGGAGTGAACGTGTGTTTGTTATAAGAGGGGTTTCTTATAAACTGATATTAAACAAGTTTCTTAGTAAAGATTGGGGAATTGAAATCAGTTCCTTATACATGTAACCAGATGTTTCTTATAAGCGGTTTCTTTATAAACGGACTTTACTGTACTTTTTCTTGACTCTAGCCTCCGCCGGTCATGGAGGACGCTCTGAAACACGAACAAGATAGTTAACTTACACATGGTCCACTGATGCCCTCATGCTTTTGTTAATACATGCAAACCTGTGTTAAGCAGCCACAAAAGGGAAGCACACAATGTGTCTGCTTAAAGCATGTGGCTGCTTAACAGAGGTGAATATCATTACATGTACAAAGCGTTTGGGAACATTTTGTTTGGCTGCTTAAGACAGGTTAGTTGTTTAAAAAAGGTGAATCAGGTTTGACTGTAAGGCACTATGAATTGAACAGACGTCCAAGGACAACATTTTGAAGACAAGGCATAATTGGTCAGTTTTAAAGGCACATTGAAAAACACAGTTCGCACGACAAGAAATACACAAAACAAGATGTAACGAACATTTAACATGAGCTGTTGTGTTTTTGTTTTCAAAAGTGATTCTTTTGACAAATATGGTCTTACCGCCTTTGTACAATCAATCACTTACATTTAGGTATAAACAAGTATTCCGCTGTCTAAACTTCACACTCAACATTATATAAAATGCAGTTGCTCT
>Ga0224511_10003003_pt1 | contig 11843 bp, 2 predicted proteins | sample SF_May12_sed_USG_2_FD_169988 | JGI IMG/M metagenome (GOLD analysis project Ga0224511, IMG submission 169988) | Sediment microbial communities from San Francisco Bay, California, United States - SF_May12_sed_USGS_8_1 | ecosystem: Environmental > Aquatic > Marine > Sediment | place: USA... | reverse complement strand
TGGAATAGTGGCTCAGTGGTAAAAGTTGTGTGCTATCAAACATGATATCATGGGTTCGAATCCGGCTGAAACAGTTTATAATTTTCATTTATTTTTTATTTTCACGTAATTTTTATTTAATCATATTTTGTGTCGATTTTTCTTGCATATGTTCCGTGTTCTTTAACTATTTATAATCACTACAATGGACGTACAACTTAAATCATATATAAAAATATAGAAGATGTATAATTATACTGCAGACAAATCACCTAAACACCCAGTCATTCTACCTCTCTTGCAGAGAAACTCGCACATGTTCGCGCCTTTTTTCATTTATTTCGACATGAAAAAAATGTTCCGTAACGGGGGGTTGAACCCGTTTCAGAAACATCACTGTCAAACTCATATATCACTGTGATACATAACCGGTATAGAGATAAATTGATTTTAACAGTATTTATTATTGGCAAAAGGTACACCTCCGCTGTATAACAAGGTGAAACTTACGAAGATTAACGGATTATTCATGAAGATAGGTCAGTGCAAGGTCAAATAAATCATACTATAAATCATTTGGTAAGTCCGCAAACTGTACTCAGAGGATAAAGTTAAGTCAGTACGCAAACTTTTTGGGTTTTTTATGACACTACTTGTAAGTTGCAAACATTCGTCATTACCTATGGATATTCCGTCAACATTTCATATACGCGGTCTCCCTGGCCGTGGTCGATCATTAACGCTGCCTGTCTGTCGTACACGCAGTTGCAGACGATAAATTGTCCGTTAATTGCAACCAAAACGACGTGCGACGTCAGAAGCACGTAAACCTCCTTCCAGCAATCCCAACGGATATTCCTGTCATTTATAGACACGCCATGACTGCGCCCCATCTTATCCAACTCTTATTTTACACCGGTTTATTTAACTGACCACACAAAACTACCGATACTTCACAATGTATGACAAAATGACTATATGGCATACCCGAGCACGTGCACCTCGCGCACTTCTGAATATTGGCTTATACCGTAAAACGATTACAGAGTTGGTGATACAATCGTTAAATACATAGCCGCTATGTATTAACCCGGACGTGTATGAAGTTAAACAGCGATATATGCACTATTGTCAATTTGCCAGGCATACATAAATACTAATTAAACTCTTTCTTTTGATTATATGTTTGTTTTTAATAGTTCTACCTAAACGACCGTTTAAGGTTGAAATTGTGTATGTATTGAAAACAGTATAGTCGGCAAATATGCATTGATATAGAATACTGTACATGTTGTTTTAAAAGAACACATTCCTGTCTTTGAAATGTAAAGCACGAATCTTGGTTTTAGAATACAAAGACGAGAAACCTTAGATTGGCAATTTGATTAACGTGAAGCTAATGGAAAAGTGTGTCATAATATAATGCAAACAGAATCCATACAGGAACACCATTCTTTGTACTAAGGCAAAGCGCTAGATTAAGATCATTTGTACACATGTTTAAAATGCGACCACATATAGTTGGTCAGAATGTAATGCGATGGCAATCCCATGTGTTTTATTTTAGTCAAATTGTATTGTAAACGATATGTTGTAAGGAATAACGTAGAATTATAGGGTTGAAATAGAGCTTATTTGCAATGCAATTAATTAAATTTTATTTAACAAAATATATTGTTAAAATTCATTTACTGTTTATGTTTAGACATAAAACAAACGACACAATAAAATGTCTACATACACATGTTACCAATGCCCTTCTAATATTTTTATTGAAATACAATGAATTAACGTGTATCGTGTTTCAGTATTTGCCCTACTTGTTGCAACTGCTCCTCTGTATGTTCTGTAGTCAATTGTCGGCAGAAACACCATAAATGTAATCAGATATATAACAAACATACATCATTATGTGCTAGACAATTGTTTCTCTGATAACAATGATGCTAAACGCGTTTATTAACAATTCATTTATGTAAGGAAATACGAAATCGTAACCAGTTTGACCAGCTTTCTAGAACCCGAAGAGTTGACTAAACTCTTTCAGGTAAACAAATGCGAAAACGAGAAAAGAAGAAATGGAATAACTCTTAAGTGTCATATTTAAATCGCATATTGTTTGTGATTGTCGCAAATAATCAGATTAAGGATTACAAACTGTGAATAAAACACACATTTGCAGCCATCCAAAATAAACATCTAGCTAATTGTTGCGCTCAATTTTGTTTTGCTAAGCCTTACAGTGGCGGATCCAGGATTTGACCTTAGGGGGGGGCGTGGAATTTGTCGACGTGGAGTGGGTGGGGGGGGGGGTAGAAAATCAAGTGAAAGTGTGGTAGGTTGAAATAAAAGTCATTGTTATCGTGTTTTGGCCATATTTCTATTAAAATTATGCTTTAAATTAATCGCGAGCGAAGCGAGCGAAGAAAAAAAATGTGAAAAATTAGCGTTTTGGGCATTAAAAAATCATAGGTCCGCGGCCGTTAGGGGGGGGCGCGCGCCGGGTGCGCCCCCACCTGGATCCGCTAGTGCCTTATATTCAATCACTGAAGAGCTGGGTTTAAATTTCAAATTTTAGTGAACTCATTCATCGTATTTTTTTTACTTTGTAAGTAGCGTGTTGTTTCTCTGATGAAACTTAATAGTAGACTGAGCATTAAAACATTTCCTGCTCCTTATATACATGAAAATAATGTCCACCAAAAAATACAGCGTCGACCAAAGAGTTGATCGAAAAGACGTTGTCGACCCAGATATTGACATAAAATTGCATATATTCATGCGCATTGACACAGATTCTCGTTACGTAGTAATCAAAATGGCGGACTGGCAATTCGTGGAGAACATCGCAAACCTTTTATAACCAAGTTATATGTGCACAGAAAAAGTATTGACAACATTTTTACCCCCTGTGGTAATATTTAAAAACTCTCGTTATGTAATTACTGTTAATGGCAACAAATTGGAAATTAAATATGATGCTTCAATCGTCCAAGTGTAATTTATAAAAACATTAGCACCCGAGCGAGTTACATCATTTTAATAATTATGTAACAGACACTAAAATCACCTCATAGATTCATTCTTCACCGAGTCATCCAACTGAAAATTGCTTATCAAAGATATTACATATTCTTATTAGTATTGCTCTTATTACTTTAAACTATTATCTATTCATATTGTCTACTTATCCAGGACGTAGCTGGTCAGCTTATGTTTATATTGTTTATTGTTGCAATAATTTAATTGATTGCATTTTAAATATATTTGACATGTAATTAATATTTTATTATCTTTAATAAATGCTATTGTAATAGCTTGTTATTGTAATCATATTTGTTATTTTATTGGCAACAAGTACGTGTACTGAATAAATACATATACTGTACTTCGTCGTTGGCCATCATAGAACCTCCCAATACTACACACAGTTTACAGTAGAATGACACATTCTCCACTACAACAGGATGTGACGACCTTTCAGGATGTGACGACCTTTCCTGTCAACGGTGGAGCAGTAGTTGCACTGGTAGAGAAGACCACTATTTGCTGATCGGTGCATCTACAGAAGCATAAAAGGTTTTTTTTATTGTTTGGAGAAATTTCTGTTTTTATTTATTCGTAAAAAAGCTCAATTTGTCGTTGTTTCAGGAACAAACTATAAACACTCTCATATACTGACCATAGAAACTTTCCAATTATTATATTGCAAAGCTGTTCCTTGTCTTTAAATGTACCTATTAATTATTTAAACGACTGTTGAGATTTTGTCTGCTTCAGCGATGAAATATAGTGTTAATTATGTAGTTCTCATAAATTCCCATTAAATTGTGTAATTTTAGAAAATCCATCAAAGAAAGTTAAATACATGTTTTTACAAAACGTGGCGGCCATCTTTATAACGCTCATTGCAGAAACAACAGAACGTACTTTTAGTTGTGATTACAATTCACATGCTAGCGAAATATGAGACCGGTAACCTTCAGTTTGCTTAAGGTTTTGTATATGAATTATATTTCATGCACATTAAACAACGTCTTCTGATTAAAGAAAGTCACGATCGCATTAGTTCATTTAAAGATCCTATTCCACACATTGTGGATTTTAATTTCCAGAAATCAAAATAAACAGCAGTATTTTACAAATGAAGTGAAACAAATACGCGCGTGGTCTGGTTCTGGAAGGATTTGCTAGTTTATACATATAACGGAATTACCTTCGCGCGCACCTTGCTAGTGTCAAAATAACGCCGCACGTTTATGGGTAATTCTAATTTAAGATCAATGTTTACTAAATAATTCGTTGGAACAGTAAAAATGTATGGCTAAATAAATGTGCTATTACAATTTCATATTGACATTTCTTTGAGTGAGAAACGTATCAAAAATCTAGTGTAATGAATATTGGTATACCTGTTATGGTTTATTATCCTTTGATGACATTTTTATTTTAAAATGTCCTTGCAACATTTGTGAGACAGAAGCTTTAATATCTGTCAACGTATCGTACTTTATGTGTGGTGGTCAAAGGTCTGCTAGCTATGCCGCCCACTCGAACTTTCCTTAACAACTGTCTTCTATGAAGAGCAAAATGTAAAACAGGATTCTAAATGCAAATTAGTTTCCAAATGGGGTGATAGCAATCTTTAGGAAAATAGGTTTCAAGACCTTATTATCAAGTCAGATACAAATTGGTTAGTTTATTGATATGACCAAGAAACATACATTTTATATTAAGTTTACAATTATGGAATGATATCGTTTTAATTGTTTTATTCGTTTAAATGATATAAAGCATATAGTAATTCATGTACATGTATGCGTATTTTTAACAACGCGAAGAAGATATAATAATTGGACAATGTTTGTCTTTAGTTTTCTCTTACATTTACCCTCACTAGCATTTATTATAATTATAGAGAGTTACTGTTAAAGTTAAAAGTGACAAACTATTAAGCGGCATTTATTCTTAAATGTAAACTATAACTCCTACGGCTAGACTACGGGAAACACTACGGTCTACTATGGGTAAGCTACGTTTAAACTGAGTTTAATAATTTATTTAATAATAATCGACCAAGTATGTTATTCAAATGTTAAATGTAGCTTTTACCTTATGTAATTAAAACAGTTGTTGGCAGAAGAACGCGAAAAACTGAATTAATTTGGCGTTATTTAAATTAACACATAAGAAGGTCAGTATTTTCAGGTACTTCAACCCTATTTAACCGTAGTAAGTCTACGGTTAAGTACGTATAACTACGAGTTAGTACATTCAAAGTGGACTACGTGTAACTACGTGTAAAATCGTAGATGTGACAACCCCTTAATGCAGACATGGTACGTTTAAGTACGACCAACTACGTTCGAACTAGGGTTACAGTACGTCTATTCAGCTGTAGTTGTACGTAGCCAGTTTTTAACAAGTCCAAACATATTAATCCTTCTACGGTCAAATTACTACGTTTAACTACGGTCTAGTACTATCGGTACGTTTAAGTACGGTCTACTACGGTTAAATCACACAACGGCTTACTGCGGCTAGTGTGACCAAGCCTTAATATCGATTACATTTTATTTTACATCCGTCGTACAGGATGGAACCTGCATTGTTCACATGAAATGTACATTATTGCTTTTATTGAATAATTTATTTTACTGTAGGGTTATTGTATTACGACGTTCCACCAAATCTTTTTGAATGTCGATTAATGTAGTTTTATGATCGAAGTTTGAGACAATGTATTTACATATGATAGATTATTGACATTTACATTTGAAGGAAGGGTTGCTTTGATAACTATGATTAAAATTTAATGATCGAAGTTTGAGAAAATATATTTAAATATGATAGGTAAGTGACATTTACATGTGAAGGAAGGCTTGCCATGATAACTATGATTTCTCGTAGCTAGACGATTTGTGTCAAGATAAGTCGTTACAATATTATAACCTAAAAAGATATGTTAATATTGTAAGGTTCACAGTATCATTGCACCATATTAAAATTCAGATTACATTATTGTAATATAATGTTAAAGTTCATAACAAAACGTTGATTTTGTTGTCTTGTTTTACCTTTTAAAACTAAAAGAAATGAGATTTTGTGCAAACTCTTATTGCACATACAGTACGCATATTTAAATATGATTTTTGTTAAATAATAAGTCATGATATAGTGCACATGCAATTGGTAGCTATGAAAACTTGGGTCAATTGACATATCGACAGCCCGCCCAAAATGGCGTCTTGACGGACCAGCTTTGTCGGGCCATCTATCGAATTCACTTGTCAACCATGCCTATGCAAATCGCTATCACCATCACCTAGTCCAATAATTGGTCAGTAGTATTTTAATGGAGCGATATGGATTTCATATTATAATAAGTATTCAGGCAAGCGATGCGTAAATTATGAAGACCAGGACAGAAGGGCGGTCTGTCGATAAGTCAATTGTGTTTACGTTTAGAAAAAGTGGGCAATGTTTTGGTTGTCCAGCCCGACATTGCAATTGGATAATAACGTAAACAGAGTATTTGGCAAAAGAGTATACATAAATTGACAAAAACGTTGTTCAAAAACATGATCAATGTAACCAATGGGAGGCTTCTATTAAATATCTACAAGACGTTATAAATAAGCGTGATGTGAGAATAACAGTTTCTGTGACTTGCATTTTTTAACAATAATGTAAGTCTAGCTTAAGAAGTATAAATAAATGCGCAATTGTCTTATTAATAAGTTAATATGCATTCAGCTGCCTAATTTTCAGTAACTGGTATTAGTACTTATAAATGAGGAGCGTCGTGTGATTTTCGACCTTAATGACATTTATTAATGCAATCAGTTTTTGGTACAATTGTTCACGTACAAGTATGTGTGTACAAAATAAATGTCTGTGCTCTCTGGACTTATTAGTATCTTACATTAAATAAGTGATGCCGGTGTCCATGATGTTCTTATTTTTTACGAGTTTAATAAGTTCATGTGGATTTATAGGTATTCACGACCATTACCTAAAAGGGTCCTTCTCCTATCGTATGCAAGACCAATGTAACGTATTTTGTCTCTAATTAACCGAACCGTGAATGCATTATACACTCCATTAAGAGTAAGATGTAGGTTTTCTGTTTGGAGATTTCGATTTGTTATTAAATTAAATTTCTTTATGGTGACATTGTATCTCTCAAACAGTTCACATATGTGTTTCTTACCATAAGCAACACTAATACCAGGGACACGAAACAATAAGAACCATGGGCTTACATTAAAGCACATTCCATTTTTGGGAAATCCTCCAATGCACGAATTAGATAATAAAATACAACGGATAAATGATTTGTAGATTTATAAATATGATGCTAATGGGAAGTACATCATTTGTTTATCAAACATTTTATACTGACAAACAGACAGAATCCATACATTCTCGTTAAGGCCAATATTAGAATTGTCATTTTATTTTGTAATTTGATTATTATATAATATGATGTTTGTGTCCTTTAGGGTTACTACGACAAAACCATTGAAGGTACACTAATGCTACTGAGTATAGTACTGCACTGCCCAGTGTTCAGCAATAAACTGACAAAGTATATACACATATAATATAAACACAGCTTTCCTATATACTACCTACATAGTACACAATTCGGGTACAAAATTAATATACCAATTAACACAAGTTATATAAAAGTGCATACACAACATTGCTAATGAAAAAATAAACCGTGTGCTCAGTGCATTCAAACATAATGCAGAATCTATACACGTAAATCGTCTTTGTTAGCAGCACGTTTGATAAAGATCACATAAACATTTATTAGTCACGTTCAGAAACAAATTTGAGTTGAAATGCACGAGCTCCGGTGTAATTAAACATAGACTGGCTGTGCAAGCTTGAATTAAATTGAATATTTTCCATTTAACCTGCCAATACAATGCTGGAATTCTAAAACGAGTTGTTTAAGAGTAATTTTGATGATTCGTTTTCAACTTGCTTAAAAGAAATAGAGCACCGAGTGTTAGGTCACAAATTATTTATCAAACAATATATAATTCATACAATAGTCTCAGTCAAGAAATGTCCTGCTAAAGCTCCCTTTAAAATACGATGACAACATTACTTAAAAACACGTAAAATACATTACAACTGAGGTAAACCATTTTTTTCCATGGACAGAAAAATGATTTGATGGCTGTATTTGAAATTTATCCTGGTTTTGGTATAATTTTCATCAACACTAGCAAATGTTACCTAATGTTTATGTTTTATCGTGAAGTTACAATGTATTTAGATTTTGTGACACATTAGGTTCGTTCCATTTTTATGCCCAAAATGTTTATCGGTGGCTGTGTTTACAATTTCACACCACATAATTATATGGGTTATTCTAACGGCGCTGACGGTTTCACTCGGCATACACTCTCATCTTTTTAAAACGATAAAACTGTGTTTATATATGAAATAAAATAGAACTAAACACAAATCTCAAATTGTTTAATGGTTTAATGCAGTTTGTTGATCAAAGTACAAATCAAATGAGTTTCTCTCAACATTTTTCATTATCACAAATACATGTACGAGTATGTGTTACAAAATGACTTCTTGAATATTAAATAAAACAATATTTTAACAACAGTTTAAAGCATTATGTCAGTATTTCATTTTATAAATTAAATATACATAAACGGTTCGTGGGGGAAGGGGTCAGTAGTTGGAGCCCCGCCGGGGGCGGCACACTTTCTTTGAAGGGTGATACTAGACATTGCGGTAGGTCTAGTTCAGATGTCCTTCCAAACCTGACTCAATCGTTTGCGGAGCAAAGATGCTAATACTGGTCAACACACTAACGCCGGTTCGATTGACGGACCACCGTGATGTAATCTAAAGCAGTGTTGAAACCGGTGTTGAATCAAGCAAACAAACACAAACTGGAAAAGCCTGGTTCCTGTCTTCGTGAAAAATTCATAGAAGACGACAAAACCGGACTTAAAGTGCCTGTTGTGTTGGTGTTACGTGTTTGTGCCTATCAATCACCTTTTGCAATATTATTCCCAGAACAATTAAATTTATCACTTTATAGCGGTGGTTGTTTATAGGGGATGATTTTAACATCCAAGGCGTCAATTAAGAATGCAAAAAATAATCTCTCGTTTGCGGCGATGGTAATTTCCAAGACAATATTAATTTTATTACAAATACATGAACATACACATGAAATAAACAACAAAAACAGCATACACCACGCAACTTGAAAAACAAGTGATATTAAACACGGCGGTTAATCCATCTTACCCGATGCACCGTTCCGCAAAATTTCAAACTCCACCCAATGCGGTAGATTTGCTTTGATCTTGTGAAGGCTTGTGAAGGGGTCTTTCTTTTGTGTTTTCTAGGTCAGAGTGTCACCTGACAATATAATCCTAATCAATTGGATTAAAATTGACCATGTACTGTTATAAATGGTCATGATTGACAGTTGCGGAACAGTCCATTACCCTAGTACTAGCTCCTTCACTATGCGAAGTGACGTAAGGTGAAGCAAGGAGTCAGCTGTGAGAAATGCATAACAAATGCATATTTAGTATCGAATCCATCGTATTCATGCAAGGGGTGCATTCTTCTTGTTGTGTTCACTTTGGACGAGACTCCTCACACGGTGGTGGTGGTTCCAATAGGGCTGTCTCAGGGTTGCGTAGTGGTGATGGTGCCAGTTACTGTCCACCACCCGCCTGGAGCCTTCCTCGTGTGGCGATGCTGTTGTTGATGATGCTGCAGATGCCGTGGTACTGCGGGCTTCCTTAGTAAGCCGACGGTCTCCATAAAATGGCCAGCTGTTGGTTCATAGCCGCTTGAGTCTCCATCTGTTGCATCGAGGGTCATCCCCGTCTCCAAGCATGAGCTTTAAGAGGAGGCGGCTAATGAGCTGTATTACGGCTCTGACTTTGTCTTGAATTTCCAAAACTCCTCTATAGTAGGGAGACCGTCCAGTATTGATTTCGGGGACTCCGCCAATGCGGGTTTGGGAGACGGTGTGCGGATCACAAGTTGAGGTGCCTGCAGCCTTTGCGCGTGGACCGTCTTGGGAGTGGCTGGTGTGGCGCTTCACAACATCTCATCTAAGAAGTCCAACCCTTCTGGGAAAGCTGTGTCTGACGCCAGAGTCAGCGTGTCCCATTTGTTCTATCTGCAGTCTGAACTGTATGTCCCTTGTTTCAACTATGTATAGGTGAGTGTTGTTCTTCAGTAGGATAATTGGGCTGTCTTCTAGCTCTTTTTCTTTAAAAATAATCTTGTGTCTGGAGAAGTTTGTAACGTGCTCCAGCAAATCACCCCATTTATAACATTCGAACAGACATAACTTGAAGTAATATGGTATCTGACAGTCCTATTTTAGGATAAATTTTGTTAAACACGGAAACAGTTTGACTTTGGGCGCACTATTTACATAGAATACTATCTTAATCTAAAACGTAATATCAACAGTGTTTGTATTTAAACTGGAGTTTCTATATTGATCATTGGATGCTTTATTACTTTCTCTATGAGTTGTTTAGGATAACATGATACAATTAATATGGTCTGAGAAAAACTGCATTATGCTTTACTTTGTGTACGGCGGGGATGTTTAGTTTTAATAGGATCTAACCTGTTTGAGCAGGTTTCACGCATTGTTCTCACGAAATTCTTTAAATTTGTCTACTACGGTAATTAAATACTTCTTAAGCGATGTCTTCAACGTCTAGCAGTAGAACCTACTCTGCAATAATCGATGTTGCATTGTCACGTAAACAGAATAATAATGTTGTTCAGAATTAATTTTATAATAAAGATTATGGTTTTCGTGTTACAAATATACATATATATCAATTAGACTTTTTATCCAATGCCTGATGCTTATTGCATTTAATTAATTTAAAAGAGTGCAATATTACGGTGTTACACATTCACTATATACCTTCAAGTTGAACGACAATACTAACGTTTAAACAAAAGATAAAGATGTTTAAGCTGCCGCAACTACTCAACCGGCCATTTAAATTGACCTCACTACTGCATGTATATTATCTATCATATGACAAGATATCATCACAATTTCATTACATTCGATAACAACTCAACAATAAATCTCACGTCAGTTAATGAGTAGTTTTGTGAAAATGAATATGTTCAAACAATGTTATATTGCTTTCAAAGGAATACAATTGTGAAAAGAATAATGGTTTGAAACGGTAAATCTATACGGTTTATACTGTCTTTAAAGTTCAGTTTCATTTACGAAATCGCAATGAGAAAGTACGGGAGATTATTATCGTCCTACCCAGTGATTGACACCCTGTTCGTGTTATTGTTAGTACGGAACACTATATCGGCCACGTGTAACCAGGATGGTCCGTGTTCCTGCACATTTGATGACGGTAGCGGCAAGGTGGACCTGTCACCAATAGCGAGCTCGGACCCCACTAACCCATTGTAAGTGTTGATACACTTGTATTGAAATTAATCGATAGGAGTGTGTAGGAGTGTGTTTGTGTATGGGTGGCTGGGAAGGGGGTTAACCCCCTAACATACTAGATATGGTAATAGAAATAAGTTGAAACTATTTGTGACGCAGTCTTTTTACCGTAATTGTAAAATGTGTATTACAGTAGTTGTATATTTTTCGGCGTAGCTGTCTAAGCTCACTTTGACCTACATTTCAGTATACTGACGTCTTTCTGGGATTTCAGAAATTCGCCGTTCTATTGGATGATTTCATAAGCACTGAAAATGACGTGTGGGAAAACAGAGAAAATCCCATTTTCGATTGGATGAATCTGATACGCGCGAAAAAATAAAGGCCACACTATTGTAATGCATGT
>Ga0224511_10003002_pt1 | contig 11845 bp, 4 predicted proteins | sample SF_May12_sed_USG_2_FD_169988 | JGI IMG/M metagenome (GOLD analysis project Ga0224511, IMG submission 169988) | Sediment microbial communities from San Francisco Bay, California, United States - SF_May12_sed_USGS_8_1 | ecosystem: Environmental > Aquatic > Marine > Sediment | place: USA... | reverse complement strand
TTCATAATTATGTAAAACAGGTACTACAGCATTGTGTAGTTATATTTTTCTGGTCCTCAGGGATCATGGAGTGTACATGTATATTGTTTATATTTGAAAATGGAGTTCCGCTCATGCGCTAGGGGGCACTGTTATGAAACATTCCTTTGGTCTCACTGACTCTTGCAACATAGCCCTGGGCAATGCTATTGTTTTAAAGCGATGTTAATGGAATTTTATGATTTTGATGTAAATTCTCTGTGTGTGTTTATTATATTTTTGATTATTTGTAAGAACTGTTAATGTTAAGTGTTTATGAGGCATTTATTCATATTGATTTTTGATGTTTTTCATTAGTTTTAAAGTTGAAAACTATGTTATATAATGCATATCTCACACTCCTTTTTCTGTGTAAAGTCTTGAAGACCCATCTTGGGCAGGAGTATAAAAGTAGATCCCTCAGAGATTTTGGCATTCTGTTGACATATACCACCCAGTTATGACTGAAGAAACATAACCTTAAGGTCTTGCCTTAGTTTTGTGAGACAAAGGTTAGTTATCAGTCATGGTTTGGTATAAGTTTAATTGTTAGACTGTTCTTTTAATAATTAATTAAAGGTCCAATAAATGACCATTTTCTTAATTTATGATTAATTTAAAGTCTTATAGTTGATCATTATACTAAGTGTAATTTCTTGGAATTATTTTTAATAATAATAATAACTGGGAGCGTCTTTTGATCTAGGTAATATTTTATTATTACTAGCTGGTTCATAACAGTAAGATCAAAATTAATAGCCAATTAATTGTGAGTTTTACTCAATTAATTATAGTCCAAATTATTAACTCCTTTCTGACCGAAGAGTTAAATTGGTTAAGTAACCCGACGTACTTGGAGGTACAAGGTGCACGAGTACAATGGGCACTGATCGACTCGGGCCAGCAGATCATCAGTGGGCTCACACTATACTCATACCAATTCCATTACAACTCTTACAATCCCATACAACAAAGATATCATTATACTAAGTCCACATACTTTGTTGTTTACTTAAGTCTAGTCTACTGTTAAGTCCAAATAAGTTCCCTATTGACCACATAGTTTAAATTAGCTTAGTAACCCGGCGTACTTGGTGGTACTAGGTGCACGAGTACAACGGGCACTGATCGATCTCGGGCCAGCATATCATCAGTGGACTCACGCTATACTTAGCTGATTCCAACAAAACTCTTTCACAGCCTCCATAACAAAGTTCTTTCCATTCCCCAATACTTTGTTATTGATTTAAGTGGAATCTAATCATATTATCTGCAATATTTTCTATCTTAAGGCCTGTTTGTTATTGTATTGATACATTTTTCTTTGTATGGACTGCCGTCTTTGGCCTATTTTTCTTGCTTCTCTGAACCTTGTTTTTAACGTGTTCATTCTAACCGCAATTATTGTCTCTGTTAGCATCATTTCTGTTCAGAACTATATATTAGAGAGCTGGCTGGCACTTGTAAGAACTAATTTTGCCTTGTTCCACAATAATTCACTGCCTCATTGTTTGTAACGTGTAAATAAAGTAGTTAGTTTTGTTCATTAAAATTGTTTTAAACATTTGATTAGTTATCTTTTAGGTGTAGCTGACTGAGCACATTTAATACATATTAGTTAGTGGTGTCATCCTGACGTTTTCATTTATGTAATAATTAGTTATAAGTCGACCACTCGTTAAACTCATATTTTGTAATATTACATAATCCCACGGAAACTCGCGCTCATGGATTTTTGTCGCGATTTGCATTCAGAGCGAAATCCGAAACATATGTAAAGCACGTTCGGCACCAAAAGCCAAACGCAAATATCGATAGTCCAATAATATAGGTCTTACCTCTTATAGAGCGGTCACTGATATCTATACTTTATACGAGAAACATAAATAACACAATATTTGAATTACTATCAAACTACAAACAGCTAAAGACTTGTAGTTGTTAGACTGGTATTACAATAAGATCATAAGTAATCTCGTTTGTTTAACATAGCCTTTCGGAAGAACTTTACAAATATGTCCATCTAAAAGACAGTCTTTGCGAACATTTTAAACGGTTGGGAGGTATTTGTTTAAGTATTACCTCTTGATCACGTTTAAAATATTTATTTGGATATATTCAGTCCGACTTATTGAAATTAAATCAAACAATTATAAGGCCAATTGAGACATACTCTCTTTGATGTCTTTGACAGATTTAACATTAAAATAAACATTAGATTTGCTGCTTTACATAACTATGTCATATTCGATGTTAAACATATTGATGATATGGATCTTTACTTTATGTTTGAATTCAAATGAAAATGAAAAACGCTATTAAGGGAATAACAAAAAGAATGAGGGAAAACAAAACCAAAAACTGTAACAAAACAGCAACCACAAAAGGAACAGAGTTACATTATAGTTAATTAAAACACCACAACAAGTATCTAAATTGTAAACTGCTTTAAAAAGAAATATGAACATTGAAATGTTCACTAAAGAAGCAAAACTTCTGAATTAGAAAGCATTTAATCTGCATATTGACACTGAACTTTTACTTTAATTATTTCAAACATGCTACAATTAGAACTATTTTACTCACATTTTCTGCCAAACACACTAAATGATAACACCAGTGAATAGCGCGTGTTAAATTTTATACATCTTAACTAAAGGCCTGGGCATACTGAAAAATAAACAACGGTGATTTGCGATTAAATTGCGTATAGACATTGTCTTAAAAATTGTACATTCTTTGTTTTTCGCTATAGAACTAACAACAATGCGGATCCAATATCTTCTAACACGTTCGCTTAGCTGTTTTTGTATATAGATCGTACTTGTCCCATGAACGTTTTAACAGTTTAAAAAATGTATGAAATGTCATAAAACTTCATCTAGAAATATCTCAGTGTTGTCACATTTATATGATCTCGTATCACCAGTTTTAGAAGCAACATTAGTAATTGATTCCCTTAAATATTAAATCAATGGCTCTTCTTATATATCCTCTAAATTATATCGTAAGTACAAGTGAAAACGTTGCTAAAGACAAACGTCCTGTCGCGTTGTTGTAGAGTGATTTTCATAACGACATATACTTTTTTGAAATGCGCATATGTTCCAGGTTCTATGTATATAGAGATTATTCCAATTACAACAATAAGGTGCTGCTACACAGGTGACATCGACGAATTTAAATATGAAGTAGACGCAATAAAATAAAGGGTAAAATGCGTTATAAAATGGTGATTTTATTCCTAAGGTTTAAAATATTTATTGAGGAAGTTCTCTAAACTCAGCAAGTATTTCTTGACCTGCATTTCTGCAACTTTCAACTTCATGCAATTGCGCCAGGTACCATGTCTGTGTTGCCTCATATTTCAACAGGATTAATTCAATTATTGCACCTCAGAGAAAGACGATTAGTTTGTACGTTCCACGTAAACACGTAATCACGTTACACGTATATACGCTTAGATTATTCATGTTTGTCAAATTTACTTTGATAAACATTATTGAATGATAAATGGTGGACTATGGTTCCAAAACTCAAATTCGTTTTCGTAAAATTGTTTAATTCATTTCACATAAAAATAAAACAAATAAATTATCATAAATGCGGTTATTGCTTAAACGAAATGTTTGAATCTCAACATTTTGATATACAAGTCCTTCGTTAGCTAACACTATAGTGAACTTGAAACGATATATTGAGTAATGCAACGAAAATTCCTGTCCGATTCCTGAGACACCACTAGTAACTAAGGCAACACGTCCTCTTACTTGCATGTTTGTTTAAAGTTTATGATATAAGGCTATCGGAGTGTAATTTTCTTGTTTTAGTTGCTCTCTTTTTACGGATACACAGATGCTTTGCCTGTTCCGAACTGAATGGCAAGTAATACAGTTTAACCGCATGCTGAATAAACATTCCACACATACATTTTACTCATACACTAATTTAATGTTTACGAACGTCAACAAATTCAGTTTTCCCGATAACGTTTCAAATCTTTCATAATTATGTAAAACAGGTACTACAGCATTGTGTAGTTATATTTTTCTGGTCCTCAGGGATCATGGAGTGTACATGTATATTGTTTATATTTGAAAATGGAGTTCCGCTCATGCGCTAGGGGGCGTCAGTGGTGTGGCATCATTCATTACTACTGATGAACAGCTTCAATAAAACGGAGGCTGCTGTTTTCTCGTGCAGGCTATGCTTCCTGAGGGCTTTCCCTTTCATCAGTTTAATGGAGCGAGTTAACACAATTAAAATTTGAGGTAAAGATTATTCCATCCTCTAGTTTTATTTAGATACCCATTGTAATATATAAAATGGTTTGCTTAATGTCTACCGCGTATACGAACTAGTACGTACAGAAATCTAGTATGTCCTTACACCGTATAATTTATTATCTGCATAGGGTCAAGTGCAAATTGGAATTTGATTATCAACGTGACCTGAGTATAGTTTTAATATGTCCACATTTATATCTATACTGCATAAGAATGACACAATCTGGTTAAATTAACATATAGTATATAAATGTTATCGCCTGAAAGAGTTCTATGTACTTCTTAATATTTACATTCGCTTCTGAAAGAAAACCTGACTGTCATTTTGCATGACCCGCATGGCTAGCGCGCGTTATGATTTTGCCTGCGCTCTCGTTCGCGTTCAAACGGCATAAACCGCACAAATGTACAAATCATTCCTTTATTAAATATACATTTTGCCGACTGTATTTGAAGACAATAATAAATAATGATACACACATTTATGATTGAGTTATTTAAATTAAATAATTTCTCTATCACTTTCGTACAATGTAACGTGTACAAACAATTCAGCATAAAATATATATTTACCTAGCTCACAAATGACGTGAATATTTTTATTAGATCTGCTTGGTTTCTCCAATATGAAGGCATTTCAAGTTTTACATACACATATAAAGTTGATTATATTAGCACGGAAACAAATTACCAGAAAGTCGCAGGTTTTGTTTAACTATAAAACTTCAATTTGGCTTTAAATAACTTAGAAGAGTTATTCTTGTATTGCGGAAGTACAAACAAATGTTTAAATATAAAATCACAAAGTAGTTTTGATTTTTATGAAAATGATAAACATGTACATTGAATACCAACATGTATAAATGGGTTAAAGTAAAACCGGTAGATATTGACATTTCTAATGTCCATTTCTAATTTCCACCGATAAAGTCCTACAAAGTTATGTCAATGTTTCATGGTGTCTGATAAGCTAAAATGCCAGTGTTTTTTCCGCTTAATTGGAAACACAAAGATTTTGTTTTGCAGTTTATGATAAAGATTCTAGATCTTTATACTTTTATGATTGATCACAAATCATGCAATATGTTAAGTAAACTAATTAAATTAACACTGCAAAATACATTGCAACAATTTTGTGACAAATATTGTGTTTTTCGTCAAAAAAGTAAAAACACACACACAAAAATCAAACATAAAACTTTTCCCGGAGCCGGAAACTGAACCAGGGAACTCTCGCACACAAAGCGGGTGCGTTACCTCTGCACCACCGCGTTAACTGAGAGTATCGAATGTAGTCAAACTGATTAACTGTTTCGACGCAATGGTTCGCAACGTAAATAAACAAAACCGAATTTTAGGGTCACACATTTTTTTAACAAATTCATTTTTTTTGTAATATTTTTACATGCATGGGAAACGTTTTTTTAGCAGTTTCTTATATTTACGGGACTAAGTTTTACTGCTTAAATATGGTTAAACTGTAGAAGTAAACAATTCTGACCTAAAAGATACAGGCAGATCATCTTTAACATTTCACTCATAAATAATTATAAAAACACACTGTTATTCAAACATATTTGTCTTGAAAAATTATAAAATGTAGTACTTTTTCATATGTTTACATCCCATAATCATTAAAAACATTCAAACTGTTTAATCTTGCTTTAAAAATAAAAACGAAAATGGTACATAGTCCCCCGATGAATCATAAAAAAGTCATATTCTTGGATGATATAACGTTTATGGTTCGTCTGCATTGCTGTAAATGTGTGCTTATTGCACAGTTCGTAATTCTTAAAACTTAACTTATAAGATAAAAAACGCTTTTGAATCAAACCTTTGCTCCATTAGAAAGGAGGCTGTATGCTAACCCCAATCCAATACCGGAACATCCGCCCGTCACAAGAGCAACTTTGTCCTTAAGTTGCATGTTAGAAAAAATAATGCCTTTTCCTCTCAGATGTATCTTAAAGTGCGTTACAAAATTTATCAACGCTAAATTAAATCCTATACTTTAAACATAACCCTCTACATCCGTGTCATATGTTTCTAACAGTTTGGATAAATGTCATTTGTATTTAAAACATGGCCTTTGGTGAGATAATCTTGATTTACAATCCCGGGTTCAAAAGCTTCGTACGAAGTCCGTTTCTCTGGCAAAGTCTTGATGCCTATCAATGACACAAAATCTTCCAATATTTTCACTTATCTTCTCCTTGTGTGTACGTTTTAACAAGCCAGTTGTACCGTTAAATTTTCACATAATTATAATGATTTCTGATTATATAATGTTTGCATACAGGTATAGAACAAATGTATTATGATTTAAATATAAACCATCTGGCAATTTTATCTCTAAATGGTCTCTAAATTATATCTTAAGTATAATTTTTTAAGTCGTTTACGATAAACATGCTGTGCATCAATACGTTTAGAGTATAAGTGGAACAGTTTTTCAAATTAAGATGAATTAATAAAAGGTTAAATATGTTCTCTGGTTTGTACCTGTTTTACTTTTAAAAATCTACAATCCAACTTCTTGTTCTTGAAAAAACATATCTTTAACATTTCATATTAAAAACAATATTTTCATTTAACAAATTTGATTTACAGTATCTGTTGGTATTCATTCATTGACACAATGTTAAACTAAAATGAAACTAATAATATAAAACTGTAATGAAAACCTTTGCTCCATTAGAAAGTAGGCTGTATGCTATCCCCAATCCAATACCTGAACCTCCGCCCGTCACTAGAGCAACTTTGTCCTTAGGTTGCATCTTAGAAAATGTGTTTTCTTTCCTCGCAGATTTTCTTATACTGCCTTAAAATATTTACCAAAACAATATAATCCAAACACATTTAAAACATAACTCACTAATTGCGTATCATATTTTTCCAACGTTGTCTGGTAAATTTAGAATCTCAAATCGCTTCAAACACATCCTTAATCCTGAAATGCACTGGTTTTCAATCTTAGATGCCTGCGTCTGACACAATCTCAGATTTCTGTGTCTGACACAATCTGTTAAGATGAAAATCTATTCTCTGCGGGAGACTTGACGCCTCACTCATGACCCAAAGATTTCCCATATCTTAACCTTTTATTTCACTCGTAAATAACGCACAGTTCGCGTGAACATCGCAACAAGCCAAATGAGCTATTATAATAGTTAAATAGATCTTCACCTAGAAATATCTCAGTGTGCAGTTATCACACCAGTATGATCTCATATTCCCGATTTCATTCGCAATATGAGTTATTGATTCTCTTTATTAAAACCTGTGGCACTTCTAATGCGTCCTCTAAACTATATATTCAGTACAATTTATCAAGTTGTTGGAGATAAACTTTATGTCGTTTTGTCACTCCGTGACCTTCTGTAAAGATATGTACTTGTTTAAACGTTCAATGTTTTAAAGTGCTTTTTATGATGATTTAAACATTAACATAAAAATTTAAGAAGCGATATACACTGTATTATGTTCTATTTAAAATTTAAATTTATGACATTTCAATCTCTCACTGATTTTACCCCTGATAAGTTCCTATCACATTAATCATCTGTGTGTGTGTATATACGTTCATGTTTATGAATTCGTTTGAATGCAGACACTCATTTGTTTGTGTAGGTGGTTAAGTGACAGTTGTTTAGGGGCATAAAACAACAACGATGCAATGCTGAATGTGAGCGATAAAATAGCATATGGTATGACACAAGATAGCATAATGGACAAAGTGAAGATGTGCATGCGTACTTTTTTGTTTGAATGAACACCAGTTTCAACAGTGATTCAGCTTATGTTACGGCGTTCAGTCCGCAATAACCAACAATTCTAAATTGTTTTGTCCCAGCCTGTTTGATCCACATGCTATTGACTGCTTTCTCACATAAGTCATCAACCAAATTACATGTAGCTCAATGTCTGGTTGTAAGTAATACAGAAAAGGTTTGTCACTGCCAGTGGGGTCTGAGTGCATGTGTATAAAAATATTGATTAAGTTCTTAGGCGTTCGCATTGAAAAAAGAAAGAAGCTTTCCGTAGCTTATTACCACAAAATACCACGATTCGTGAAATGACGTCATGAGTTGTTTATCTGACGTCACGAATTGTTCAAATAACGCTACCTTACAGAAAATAATAACTATTAATACGAATGTTACTATATAAAGTAGCAAAAATTGTTATTGAGACTAGCGAGGCGATTTTTCTATTTAGGCCGGTCACGTGTCCGGTATTATTTTCGCACAATCGGCGTCGTGCTTTTTTCACGTGTCGTTAAAAGCAAAAAGCTAAGTAACCAGTGTTCAGAGCAAAGTTAAAAGCGGCCGCCGATAATTCACAACAAGCCATTTTTTCATTTGTTTGATTGGAAAGGAATAAGAATTATCAGAAAGGCACAGCTATTAATCAACCACGTTTTTAACTAATTCGACAACAATGCACAGTCAAAAATACGACATGGCACTCACGTGTACATGTACTAGATTTATGCTGATTTGTGCAGTTAGAATAAAGGGCGTGGTCAACACGAGAACAAAAAATGTATGAAAAATATATTTATAAATACACGTTGTTCACACTGTCAACTCTTTCAAATATTTATCCGATCCTGAACCAATCCGGATACATTTCGCATTGAACCAGGTGACTTAATTTATCCATTTTTATCTCAAACAGTTACATTTAAATACTTTTCAATGAATAAGACAACAATACCGACTGTTACAACTATTTCACAAATATTTGTCTTATGTGTTGTTTACTTACTTTTAACTAGCTTTTTATTCCATTAAATAAATTTTAATCTAAAAAAGAGATTTTGCTTTTGTTTACATTGTTTAAACGATGACGTCATTTATGACGGTTAAAATTTAAATAATCGTCTCGGCTGTGTAAAATGCGGATATTTATTGATTATTTTTGTGTGTGTTTTATTGAATCAAATGCATTTAAATGGTTCAAGTGATATGGCTTCTAAATTGCTATAAAATTGATATTTTTAATCACGGCATCACCTGTATACAAATGTCTCTCAATGTGCATTCTTGTAATACTAGATAAGCATGACATATAAACAATGTAATAAATCAAACTAATATATGTCATTTTAGTGGAATGTTTGAGTTGAACTATTAAGTATGCATTGTGTTACATTCGATGTTTTCAAAAGAAAGACATAAGATACCGATTCCCGTTGGGCTTCATCACTTACATTTTATAGTAGAAAATGAAAACAAAACCTTACTTAAGAGTCAATGAAACCAATATGAATTAAAAAAATAAAGCTAAACTGTGTTCTTTTTCAAAGTAGCTTGTCTGCAATTCATTTTTGAATTTCTGAACCACATTAACAACTTATGTGTTAAATTTAACAATTAAGTGACTATACTAAATAAATAAAGAGATGAAATCCAATGCACTAACAATTACACAACATGTACATATTTTATTCGGGGAAAGTATGTTTTGCTACTAGCTTTATTTTTTAATGCTAATAAATACAATCAAAATGTAAAAGCAATTTGCAAAAATCCTTCGACACAGAAACATTGCTTATCCGTTACAGTGTATCTAAACACATTATGGTGAAAATTGTAAATACAACAATGTATTGAATGTATATATAAATTAGGGTCAATAAATAAATGCAGTCATCTTCGCGCACTTTTTTTATTATCAATATCTACATTTTCTAATGGCTTAAGTAGTTTCAATTCTACCGTTAAAGCAATGGGCTTAAGACCAAAAGAGCACGGTGCCCGTACATGAACAACATTATGTATCGATGGTTTACTACATCCATCAATAGTCTACATAGCATCTACATATACGTTTCCCACTCACCCTAGTGCCCCTGGAGAGGAGTTTTGCCACAAATCCACGACCTAGGCCAATGACCCCTCCCGTTACCATAGCAACAGTTCGTCCGATTTGCATTATTGTTCTGCACAATAAATACAAGTCCCACATGCATTAAAACACCTATTATGTAGTATAAAAAGTAACAAACGTACACTTATTGTAAAACTGATTTAAATTTCTAAGTAAGGAAAGCACTTAATGCCAACACTCTTCTTGTTTAAAACATCCAGTGCGACAATATCTTACCCTAGCAAGAAAAGTAATTACGAGACATTCTCATACATCGTCTGCTGCCCTTCTGGTATTGATAGGTCACATAAATCCTTACAGACGCCACCAAGATATATCACATTTACCATCATCAAGTATTTGTTCCATAACACTATCGTCATATATATGACCAATTAAACGTATTTTGCGATAGCCTGTTACAAACAATTATCAGCTCTTATATAAAATATCCGTTTACAATAGTCACTATCGTATATTTAAATATGACAATCAGATACAATGTTAAATGTTACGCTAAGTCCAATACAAAGACGGGATTAATTAGGATTTTATCAAGTTTATGACTGTTATTATGTACACTTTAACTCCACATAGAGTTAAATAATGTTTATTTAGTACTTAATCCAAGTAATGCAAACTTTTACATAACGCATAGGTCAAACTTAAGTTCATGACCATGAACTATGTCAATCCGACTATTGCATCTTCGCCTAGTGGTAATGGACTGACGAATAATGATTACTGAAGACCTTTCCCCGGTGACATCCGTAATAGTTCATGTTTTATTAAGATATAACGAGAATTTGTTTTATCTTCTATGTATAGCAATACTTAATACAACGTTTTTAAACTATCAGTGACATGTCGGCAATAGCATACACATGTACATTTCGGAGAAAAACTAGCTTAACAATTACGAAAAGGTGATTTTTTTTAACTTGGTAATTTCCACGTTGCATTTTCCCGTTTGGTAATTAATAAAGAAGAAGAACAAGAAGAACGTTTATTATTTACAATGAGCATATACAGCCATGTGTAACAAATTCTATTTAACATCTCATATATATAAGATATGACTACATTCCGGTACATGATATTGAATAACTGACAAGTGTATTTTGTATAATATGATATGAATTGTATAATATATGTATGAAGACTTCACAAACGGCATGGATGTAGTGGTATAAACGAAAACTTATTATCACGGTTTTGTCTTCTGAGAACACACATTTTAAAATTATATTATTACTATTATATGTTATATTTTATGTGGTAGTGTGTTTAATGTTAGGAATACGAATTGACCAGAAACCACAAAAAATCTATGAGCTACGTCCGTAGTGTGTTAAATTGTTAGGATTATAAATTGACCACAAAACATCAGCTACCTCCGTTTATAACATTGTCCTCATTTACGAATACTCCATGATATTTGTTACTGATGAGCATACAAACTACACCAGCTGTATTTGCCTCTGACACAAGCACACGGAGCAAGATGTAGATAATATACCTAGCTCAACAGACACTGATGTTAGAGATAAATATTTACCTAGCTCATCAGGCGAAGGTTTGTGTTTATGCGCGTTGCTAGATTTCTTGAAAATATAGACGAAATGAATACAAATAAAAACGATAAGTGTGGCACGAACACATGA
>Ga0224511_10003001_pt1 | contig 11848 bp, 8 predicted proteins | sample SF_May12_sed_USG_2_FD_169988 | JGI IMG/M metagenome (GOLD analysis project Ga0224511, IMG submission 169988) | Sediment microbial communities from San Francisco Bay, California, United States - SF_May12_sed_USGS_8_1 | ecosystem: Environmental > Aquatic > Marine > Sediment | place: USA... | reverse complement strand
AAAAAGGCAATGGAATTAAGATGAAAGCCAATAGCATATGAAGCATCTCTCCAATTTGGTTGTTTTAAAAAAGGCATTGAGAACATACCTATAGCTCCCAATCGAGTTAGTGCATTTCCCTCTGTGTCCGCAAGGGTCGTGAAAGGTGCTGGCACATTCGTCTTGATCCCGGCAGTTTCCATCCTGATCTGGTATTGGAGCATATCCCTAGCAGCCATTGCCCAAAACAATGAAGTATTTAACATTTATCTTTAAAACACTTAATAAAAACAGCATCTGGACAAATGGATACTGACAATATAAACATTTCTTGAACACTCCATGAAAGGTGCGTCGCCCATGTTATTACATGTATACAATAAACTGATCAGACCAGCAATTTGTAGTGTCAAATGTTTGTATCCTGTTATATGCTAATTTCAACGAAGTATGTTGTATTCTCAACCTGTTAACACTTACCTTGTGGCATGTGCATATGTCTTGTATTACACTGCATGATGGCTATTGTAACCATTTGTACCATTTATACAATAACTCAGCAACGCATTTTCCCACCAACAAGTGCGCGTTTTAGTGCTTTAGCGATGCAATTTTATATAATTTATTAATACATGTAGTATGATGTATTCTTAACACTTACTTTGTGGCAGGAGCATATGCTTTGAATGTCTTTGCATGTGTTGGCTGCTACGCATGCCTTGCCGTCACATAGATCTGCAGCATCGGCTCGACACTGTCCAAAGAAAGACAACACTGGACTACGTTCTCTTCCCTTTTCTCTTACCTCGTATGATAATTAATTGTTCAATATACACGTAATTTTTATTTTTAATATTTTACATATTATAAGTATTAATTAAATTCTAAATAGTTTACTAATTGTATATATACGAGGGTCATTCATAAAGTTTAAGGACTGTGGCTCTAACGCTTTCATGTTTTCACGTACGTTTCTGATATTTACAACAATGATAACATAACATGTGTCAAATAATCCTTTGAAATATCAGTTAAACATCTTAATAGTTACTCTTTATATTGAATTTTAAAAACAATGCATTGATATTGCACGGAGCAGTTTAGGACGTCATTTTGACGTTACATAGACAAAGATTCTTGCTTTTGTTTTGCAAAATAGTGAAAACGAAATTTTGGCACCCGAAGAAATGTATGTATATGTATGTAACTGTGGAGTCAATGTTTATGGTTTTCTAGTAAAAATAGCTGGCTGATCGTGACTCTAATTATAAAATTGGTTAAAATCAAATAAAGATTTACATTTTTGAAGCTGGTGTGCATCGTTAAAAAGTAGTAATAATGCTGCTTTGAAAACAGACAATTCGCTTTTCTGCCATCGGGATGTTCCTAGTATACATGTACATACTGTACATAAGGCTACTGCTATGTTATGCAAAGAAAAACGATGTTTTACCAACGATTTTGTCAACTTTCTCACTTAAATTCAGGGGTCAGTAATAATATATTTCTCCACTGAACATAACTTCACCAGTATTTACCGTTAATTTTATTATTATTTGCATTTTTGAGCATCTGGAGGTCAGCTGCTTTAAGCCATGGGCAAGATGTTTGTCAGCAAAATTAGAAAATGAATTATCGCTGAGCCAACTTCACGCACCTCCACTGAAAACCGGCTGAGAGTCTTAATTACCCCAAAACTTCTTTTATTTTCAATATTTCAGTCCTATAGTAAGTTTTGCATGTAGTAACATTTTAATTGGTTTATCCTATTGTTTTGTATTTGGTATTGTATTTTCTATTCCCAGGAGAACCTAACTCGCTAATCTGTGTTTCTTGTTTTCCCCCGTAAAAAGCCACACCAAGCTGACTCATATTAATAAGCAAACACATAATCTTCTCCTTTCACTTTTTTCCATTTCGATGTTTATAAATTCCTTGCATTTGACATGTTTTGGATATATTTTTTCCTAAATGCATTTAATTGATTGTTTCAAAAAACGTTACCTCTTAGTTGATACTTTCAAAAACAATGTCTTTTGTCGGTATTTATTTGTTTGTGAGAAAACAATTTATTATTTATGATCCTTTAAATAACAATATGTCAAATATTAAAACGGTACCAGCTAAAACATGCTAGTATAAAAATTACCTGTTTCAACGTAATATAAAAGTTGAACATATATATTATTATTATTATCCAGTTAACAATGTTATGCTTAAATGTTTCCATGATACCTTTGCAACAAATGAAATTCAACGAAACAAAACACTTTGGAAATGCTGTTTTTTTTAAATTCCAGATGAACGTATTTTATTTAATAGAAATTATGTTTCGTAGAACCTAGTTCATTTGAAACGTTTGTCTGAGATAGGCACATGCCTTATCTTAATCTCTGAGACTGAGCGTGTTAGATTGTTTGGGCAGTTGGTAGCTCACGATGGCTAAACAAAGCAACACATAATTTAAAGAGACCGCTAGAAACTACTTAAAACAATCCTTTTATACCTCGTCTATACAATTGTTAACAATTGGAGTTTAAACTGGGTGCCAATCGCAAAACAGGGACAAAAACATTTTACTCACAGGACTTTGGCATTTAAAGCCTTAAATCACTTAACTCTCTGTATGTTTTATAAGGACGTAAATGCGCGCCATCGTGAACATTTTATTTAAATCATTTAATCAACATAAACCAAGTTAGGCCTTCGCACAAACAAACTATATGCTTAAGGTGGGTTCACACTGTGAACGTTTGTTCCAGCGTTGGCCAGCGTTTGAAAAGTCTAATAAATGAGCCCAAACGTCAGCGAAATTACGTTCGTGAGAAGGATATTTTTCATTCACACTACGAACGTTTTATATCCGGCGCATTTCAACTTTTACGAACGTTTCCAAGCGTTTGACTGCGTTTGACACCGTTTGCTAGCGCTTGACAGCGTTTACCGGCGTTGTATTTATTTTCTATTAGCGTAGGCGAACTTTTGCCAACGCAGATGTAGCGTATGTACAGCGGTCGCCGACTTAGTCTAACTTAGACGAACGAATACTCAGCGTAGGTAAGCTTGAGGTCCGCGTCAGGCAACGTCTATATATAGCCGAACTTTTGACACTTCCTGGCAGTCTTGTTTTGATTGAAGAAGTCGCCACATCTATCCATCTCCCTTCTGTGTATTTGGTTGCTGTAAAGCTTAGCTGTAGACATGCCAGTAAGAGGCAAAACACATAAGAATGTGTCGATGAAGAGGCCTACCAAGAGAGACGAAGACACAGAATCATTAGAGCAAGCTGTTGCTGTTCCTTCGCTAGCCCCTTGCGTTACCGTCGCGTTCATTGCGTCGGGTAACCGCTGGCCTCCGTTGGACAAGCGTTTGGTTAAGTTAAGTTCACCACCACCAGCGTCCCAGTCAACGTTTGCCAACAGAGTCCTACTTAGGCAAACTCTGTACAACTTAAGCCAGCTTTCAGGAACGTTTACGAACGAAGCACAACCTACACCAAAGTTTATTTCCAAACGTCGGCAAAGATTTTGCATGTTAAAATTTTTCAACAAACACAACGTTCGTCAGCATTCGCCAGCGAACATCAACTCTTATAAACTTTTAGCAACTTTTACTAGCGGAGCTTGACGTTTGTCCAAACGTCGGTCTAAACGTCGTAGTGTGAACCCAGCTTTAGCACCATTTTAACGTAGCAGAGGCATTAAGAACATTGTTTCTGTAGAAAAACCCAGACAAAATCATTGAAGGTGCTATGCCTGTATCTTTTGACCGGCATTGTGACTTTTTCACTATTCTTCAGCAGTTAATCCTACTCCCGTTAATATGAGAAACTGTCAAATAAAATTATTCGTGCATGTTACAATACTACAAAAAAGCGTGGCCCTCAAATTTGGCTTTTTCTGTTTCGAACCATTACGTTGAAACAGTTGAATAGCTTGACTTCAATCGACACGCTCAGTTGTCTCGGAGTTGCAAGAGGTTTCGGATGCGATTCCCGGCCCTGGCAAGGGTTTTTATGTTTGCATTTTTGTTTTGTGTTGTTGTGTTTTTAGTTTTTTGTCCAAAAGGCATTATTAACGTGAAATGTATTTTGCAATGTTACTTCATTTAGTATACTCAACATTTACGTTTAATGATTTAAACAGTTCCAGCTGTAAGTTTAATTATAGTTGTTTTAAATCTTTGATTCTTGCTAAAGAATTAAATATATATAAACCATATTTACAGTCTGTTTTGTGTTTTCGAAGACATTATATTATTTTGTGTTCACTAAGTCATCAAGTGATATTTTAATATTATTAATGTGTGTGTTAGCTAGATTTCCTAATGGTTATATTATGTTATTATGTAGCCCCAGAAAAAAACAATTGATAAATTCGGCGGGCCAGTTGGGGTCTCATTAAGTTGCTTTGCCTGGTTTGAATATTAAGGTCAAAAGCATACCTGAGGTCACAATCATTTATGTTTCAGAATATGTTTGTATTAGTTAGGTTCCATGCGTGTATCTCTGTAATATGTATAGATAGACCTATTAATATTTATTTTGGTGAAAGACATGCATCTGTAAAAGATTCATATTGTTTTTTCAATCAATCCGTTATGTGTGTCCGTTAGTAACAACGGTAACCAAATAATTTTCATATTTATATTTGATAAACTCGTTAACGACCCGCTATAAAAGGCTGTTTAAAAGTTCGGTATTTATATACGTGCATTTAAACTAAACTTCCACTTCCAAATATTGTTCTTAACAGAAACTCTATTTCGCCTTTAGATTTGCTAGTGACAAAGATAGCTTTGTCATCTGCGTATAGAAGTAACGTGTGTTTGACATAGACTAAAAGAGAAGGGGTCCTAATATAGATCATTGAGAGACCCCGCAGCTATGCTGACATAGAGTTGACATGTAGAAGTTTTGTTTTATCTCGTTCCCTCGTGTTATTAACTTGTTATAACGACTTAGGCCGGTATTCCATTTATACGGGAGCGCGACGTAAACGTGAAGCCGAAGCGTGAAACTAGAACGTGAGGCGTGCATTTTCACGCTTATACTATTCCATTTATCCGGTTAGCGTCAAAACCATTATTGTAATGTCCTTTTCGTTAGCAAAAACATGTCATTATAAAATGTCGCAGTTTCTTACTCTTATGTGTGGTTTTGCTTATATCCATGTACGCAAGTACAAACGAAAACATAGATGGTGAATACGTTATATTATCAAGAAAAGAGAAACCTTTTGGACTTTCTTCAACTTAGTGGAAAATTAAGAAGATATGTCTGGAAAATGACGATTTGACAAACATTGTAAAGGTCCACGATGTCGCATGGAACATATCTAGCAAAGTAGAGTGTGGTTCTACGGTTCACTTTCCAGTCGCACGAAAGGGAAAATAATTGTGTTGTGTTTGTTTACGTTTATCCTGCAAAAGAAACTCATTTAAAAAGTTTAAATACACTTGATTTCTAGGTAGTTTAACAGTTACTTATGTAGTCAAGTCATTGCTTTGTATAGAATGTACATGTACATGTGTATATGCATAACAATAATGTGTAAATTCATCTGTAATGCCATAATAATGTAATAGTTGACTTTTGTAACAGAACTGTCATAATTATACATGCAAAAACTAGACGAACTAAAAGTAACATTGTTTTGCAACTGAAATTAATTGATTTTAAGTGTACCCAGAAATATTGAGAGAGTCAGCTATATTCTGCAACACCTGTCTTTAGTGTTTATGAACCTGTACTATTTAAGAGACTGTTCATACAGCAAGGGGCATTTGCGTTGGATTTAGTTAGTTTCTCTGTTGCCTCTCGCATAGAAAGAGGTCTTCGTATTTTTGTTCCTCGCCCGTGAATGCTGTGCGTGAACGCGAAAAATCGCTAGATGTAGCGATCGGTTTTACGCTCGCTTTCACGGTCACATGTCATAAATTCGCGTTTCACGTTCACGTCGCGCTCACGCCGATATGGAATACATACAACAGAAAATCGTTTGTTTGATTTTTCACGTTCGCGCTTCACGTTTCAAGTTCACGTATAGATGGAATACCGGCCTAATTACTCTAGGTAACGCGATATTAATTCGTTGAAACGAATTAGTTATTTGGAGGGAAAGAGTTAATTACACAATGTATCTTAAGGGAACGAATTACTAAGTCGTTATAACGAGATATTAATTTGTTCCCTTTAAGTTAGCTGACCAATAAAAATTGGCGATACAAACATGCAGTAGTTACTTCCCTATTATTATTATTATCTATTTGTCGGCCAACTTGTTTCCTTAAGAAAACTAATTCGTTCCCTCGAGTTACTAACTCGTTCCTTCAAGATAACTACATGTATTTTGGTTCCTCTAGATTTTTACTCGTCCCCTCAAGATAACTAAGTCGTTCCCACAAGTTAATGTCTCGTTCTCTCGAGTTACTAAGTCGTTCCCTCGCGATTAACTCGTTATAAAGACCTAGTAACTCGAGGGAATGAGATAATAAAGACTACTGCACTACTCTATGCCACCATACGCAGCGTATGGGCGCTTGGGACGTGTAAGTACCAAACACATCAACCATTAGGTGTCTGTCCGATAGGTATGAGGAAAATCATGTGATCACTGACCCAGAAAGACCAAGCGCCTCCAGTTTCATTAAAATAATCTGTTATTAACTCTGCATCGAACGCCTCCTGTAGGTCAAGCAAAACCATCTTTACCATTATATACCTATCGACCTGAAAACTAATATATATGCATCCATCGGGACGGTACTCAGTAATGAGCAGAGGCCCGGGTCTATAATAATAATAATAATTTGCCTCACGGAGGTGTCTGGACGTCGAGTAGGTCTCTTCTTCACACGAGTCCCAGATCTGGAAGGTGCGCACGTAGATTGTGCGGTAGGTTTCGCGATGGTTTTGGGTGACCATACTCTCAGAGACGCCTCTTCGCGGAGAACCAGGGTGTGGCGACTAATTTCTATTTGCATGTTTGGGGACTGTATTGTATTGTAAATACAAATATGTAAGAAATAATCCAAACGGCAGTTTAGTTTAAATTCCACTTGATCTTGTTTAATAGTTGTCATCCAGCTGAAATAGCTCAGTTGTCTCGAAATTAGACTTATTTTAAACGCGTTTATTAGTCTGCTTTTATGGGCGAATGTTCCAGTAAAGAGGTTTGTGTGTTTGTTTTAATGATTTTAAGTTTTTTGTGTGTATTTGATGAGTGGGCGTCATGTTAGGCTGTGAATGTGAATGTATATATGAAAGTGATTTTTGTTTTGTATGTTTTTTCATTCATCATATAAACTTAATTAAATCAATTAATAAACAAATTAACAACAACTTTTAACACAAGTGGTGTGGCATCATTCATTAATACAGATGAACAGCTTCATGAAAACCAACGCTGCTGTTTTCTCGTGCAGGCTATGCTTCCTCGTGCAGGCTATGCTTCCTGAAGGTTTTCCCTTTCATCAGTTTAATAATATGCAACGGTTTTAATATTCACATGCTGTGTCAGTGTCTGAACAATCGTTTGTTTTTTACTCCGGTGTCCGTGTCTGAATCCCATTCTAAAGGCCATGTCAGTACATGAATCTACTTTCGAGGCCGTGTCGGTGCTTTCATCACTCTCAGACTCGTCCTCGCTTACGTGGATCACGAGACCATAAATATTTCGTTGTATCAAGACATCTTCCTGTCGGAGTCTTCTGTCCACGTCTGTTACGTGCCGACAGCATGCCCGCCACTCATCACTCGTGATGGACCCTATTGCGTCTTCTGTTAGCTGCAAAATAGAAAAAATGTCATATGCTCATTTTCACTGTTATTGATTTTAAGTATATGTAATAAACACGCTTAATTAAATACTACTCCTTTTAAAACCAATTACTTTTATAACATCCTGGTACTTGTACGTCATATTGGTGGCAGCTATCTTTCCTTTAATGTTCGCCTATATCAACTCAGTGGCATTCAGCTCTGCATGGTAATGTGGGAGTCTTAAGCAGGTGTGGCCATGCTGTGCCAAGGTCTCGTCCAACAGGTACCTTGGGGCTAAACGATGGCGCTTGCATTTCTCCAGAAGGTCGGCTTTCCGCATGGACGGGTCGTGTTGGCTGTTTCGCTCCATTCAAGCCATATTGTCTGCCATACGAGTTGCTAATGTGAGACATTTGTCAACCTGAAAATAAACATTTATATTACGTTATATGTTGGCTCGTGAAATTCGAATTTGAAATATTTTTAAAAGTTTGTCAGATTTAGATTTTATAATTATGTTTAAACGCTAAATATACCTGAATGTTATGGTATGGAGCGTTGTCCAAAACTAGGACTGAGTTACAGGGCAGGTTAGTAATTAGGCGCTCTTTCATCCATTTCAGAAAATTTGAGTTCATTTCAGAGTGGTAGTCGCCACTCGCGGACCCGGCCTTAAACAGAAGACTCGCCCCTTCGATGAAACCGCCTTCATACCCGGCATGAACTTTGATTAGCCGTTGACCTTTACTGAATGGTATTTTTACAGTAGCGTCTTGTGCTTGCCAACACATCTTTGCGCTGTGAGACGTGTGTACAAACGTCTCATCGGTGTAGACAATCGGCCGGCCCCGTTTTCGGTATTTTCCTATCTTTTTCAGAATGTTGGTCCTTGCTACAACGATGTCTTTCGTTCCGTAAGAACGGGGAGGTTGGACTCGCACTTCCGCCAGGTGAATTCTATCTCCTACAGTAATGCCTTCATGTATGTTAGCTTTCTGGGGAAGTCGATCTTCTTCTTAACTTCTCGTAGCACAGATCTTGCCGTTGTAACGCTTTTACGTTTTTCTATCATATCTGACGCTACGTCGCACCACATCCGAAACCAACGCCGTCAGACCACTTCTTCCTCGGTGTCCGTGGTTTGTGTCGTTCCGCCTCCGCACGGGAACAGGTGCTGATGCTGCAGCCCGGGTACGTGCAGTGCTGTGCGCTCAAGAACGCTGGTTAGGGGTGCTGCTACCTCTCCGCGACGCCTTTCTTGTCTGCAAAGCTGCAAAAATGCAATATTATTATATATATTTGTAATACATTTTTTATATAATTTATCTTCGAGTTTAAGAATTTCAAATGAGGTTTAAATGGAGTGTACATGTATGTTGTTTACATTTAAAAATGGAGTTCCGCTCATGCGCTAGGGGGCGTCAGTGGTGTGGCATCAGTCATTACTACTGATGAACAGCTTCAATAAAACCGAGGCTGCTGTTTTCTCGTGCAAGCTATGCTTCCTGAGGGCTTTCCCTTTCATCAGTTTAATTAAATTGTGTTACCAGTATTTTAACGCGTGTATCATTACCTTTAAAATATTTCTTATTATTGACAAAGGGTCGATATTTGAAAGATGCAGTTTACAAACATGTGTTTCAAAATTTTAGAAATGAACGCTTCGCACTGTGTTACAAAATGAATTAAATACATGTCCAAGTAAATAGACCCATAACGACACGAAATAAGCATGCTTATTACTATCTAGTTGAATACATAAAGACATCATTAATATATTTTGGTTTATGTTTATAGTCCGCTTTCCTTATTCACATGAATACGAGCGTGTTGTTGTCATTGTTTACTGGTCAGAATATCACGACGAGGTTATACAAAATGGTTTTCTGGTATAAACAATAACAACTATATCTATACCTTTACGTTATTTTCAACAAGTGTATTTCTAGATTATTAATGTACATAAAAAAATAAAAATGGGGACAAGAAGAACCCTTGTCTCACTCCTAGAAAGCTTTCATGCATTAAGTATAAACTGTATAATAATCACTTTATTCGCGTCATTTACAACACAATGAAAACAATTACAAAATATATGAAGTACGTGTATATGAGCAAAATGTCTTCTAATTAAAATATATACGTATACAACTTGTTACCTACTGTTATGCAATAAAAAAGATAAATTAATACAAATAACATATAACAAAGTAATGATATACAACAATATTATTATGCATGGTTTTATAAGTTTTATGTATGTAGGTGTAAAGTCTTTAAATATGTAGTCTTGATTGCCGCACGACAGGACAGACCTGTACGGAACGACGTTGTTGTGTCTAGTTTTCTGCCGGATCGCAAACACTTCCATCGGTAGCGGATTTTGTACGTACGCCGTGGGGCCCGGCAGGAATCTACGCGTTGTTTTTCGGCGCAGTCGCCTCGACGACATAATAATACGTCGAAACATGCATAAATACGCTTTGCCAGAGCGAAGCATAAATCCTTTTTCCTTTACTACAACTTTCGGCAAGGCTTTAGGTTTCGGCCTTAAGTCTCGGTCATAAGATAAGACCGGCATTTTTTATAAAACGAGGCCATACTCTATTTCGGCCAATGTTATTGGCTTGTCTAACTCATCAAATCTACAACTATCGTTCTGTAGGCTTGCAAAATAGTCATAAAATCATCAACAGAAATTGTTGAAATAGAATGTTGCAATAAAATTATCTGTATCGCAGAACCATAACAATGTGGCGTCTTAATTATTTTTATTTGATTGTTTGAAGGCTGCTTTTATTAAGTTAGTTAATTTATGCACCATATTGGAGTTCTTCTTGTTTCCTTAAACACGCAACCGGGCTGGGTGGCTTAATTGTTAAGAGACTTCTCGCAACGCCTGCCAAACACCTAAAACACCGTCGAATTTGGATTGATATGCAATACAAAGTTTTTCCTTTGTTTCTCTTTTTTTTCCCCAAAATGTCGAGGTCATTGGATAATTATCTTATAGAATAAGTTTTTTTTAAATTTATATTTAAATCAAATAACAGTAAAACGGTGTTTTACCAGCCTCTGAGCCAAGTCTAACGTGACCCACTCCTTGGCAGGCAGATCAGATTGCAGCCGCCGGCGATGTGCCTAAAATACGGCCACGTGGTCCCGTTTCCGTCGTCTGGATATTTAGACGAACAGCAGCTGAAGCTGATTGATGCAGGCGTCCTTCTTGCTGAACGCACGGACACGCATTGGTTGACAGAAAGGCCTGAATAGGACCTCAACTGTACCGTCCAGGACACAGGTACCTGTCACAATCTCTTAAAACATTAATATAATTTAGGTCAAAAACATTTGATCTTGTGTTTCTCAGGCACCGGCGCATTCGTTTTATCACCCCCGCTTCAAAAAATTTATTCAAATAATCTTGCCCAAATCTTCGTCAAACTAAATTTTGTTTAAAAAATCTGACGCAAAAAAGAGTTCACCCCCTCGCATTCGTTTTTTCAAAAAAGTGCCTGAGAAACAGAAGATCTTTTTTGCCTTAGATGCCTATATGTTTATAATAAGAGTACTGAAAACAAATGTTTTCTTTAATAATGTTTTCGACGGTGATGTTTACAGCACACTTTGGTTCGAAAATATTTTGTACATAGTTATGTGTGACAGTGTGTTCCACATCTGTATGTATTTTTGATAAAGATTAGTGACACTTATTTGACGACCTTAGTTGTGCGTAACCTTCTTTAATTTTTCTTGGGGTTTTTATCTCCCTTTGCGCATGGCTGTCAAAACAACTCCACTTGTATGATGAAAACACAAAGTTTTGTTGCAAATTAACTGTTTAAAACGGTATGCAATTATTGCAATAGTAATAATAATATGTAGTAATGTATGTTCTCTTAAATGTTGCTTGTCTGATTGGCTGGTAGTTGGCATAGAATCTGTATTTGCATGCAAAATGCAGACCATTCGATTTCAACGATAAATGACAAATGTTATGTTACATTTTGAACGAATTGAAGTTATTTCAAGTCAAAATTATAAACGATCTTCTGAAATGGTTTGTGGAATGGAAAAGTTAGATTTCAAAGCCAAAGTTTTCTATAT
>Ga0224511_10003000_pt1 | contig 11849 bp, 4 predicted proteins | sample SF_May12_sed_USG_2_FD_169988 | JGI IMG/M metagenome (GOLD analysis project Ga0224511, IMG submission 169988) | Sediment microbial communities from San Francisco Bay, California, United States - SF_May12_sed_USGS_8_1 | ecosystem: Environmental > Aquatic > Marine > Sediment | place: USA... | reverse complement strand
TTGTTTATTTTTTTGATAAAAAATACAAATGTGTATCCTTCATAGTCCATTAGGGTGGTCATACCTTAATTATAAAACCATATGGTAAAAACGGCCGTTAAAAGAAACAATTATTAAATGACTTTTAGAGAAAATGTTGGAAAATTGATTAAGTTGATAAGTTATACTTTTACATTGTAGTTACAACCTGCTAAGTTTAAGAAATAAAGGGATAAATTAGATAGTGTGTTCGTTGTTTGAATCAGTATAGTTAAAACTCATGTTCCTATTGGTAATGAAAATAAGGTGAAAGATGCCTTCATGTTTAAAGGCATTATATTCGTTAAAAATATATGCATCTGGAGAGCTATTTAACAACTAGTTACTATTTGTGAAGGCTTTACCAGGGTTTGAACTATTTTATATGAAATATTATACCGTTCCAAAGTATGCTGACGTTATGTATTTATCCTTGCTTGATTTTTCCAGAGAAAAATAGCCGATGTCTTACATTTTCAATATAATCCTTTGCTGTTATAATTTCATGATAAATATTTTAAACAGTCATACAATGGCAAGGAACTACTTTCTTTTATGTTACGGGTTCTTATGACTGTTACATACATCTTTAGTGTAATGAACAATTTTTAACAAAACTAAATTTCTTTTAGTTAAACTAAGCGTTGACAGAATGGCTGCTTAGCTATAGTAGGTTTGAAAGAGAAATAACCAGACTAATTGTACAGTGACAAAACTTACTTAACAAAACCGTTGTTCATATACAGGCAGACAATGTGTTATAAGGCATGTTTAGTTAACATCTATATATGACTATATCACTAGGGAAATAAATATAGCATAACAACCAAGTTAAACGTTTACCATGACACTTGACAGCGTTAGGTTTCTGTGTATGAAACCTTCTCCATGCAAGTATGCAAGTCCATCACACATTCCACGCGCTATCTTCTTGTAGAAAGCAAGGGCGTTTTCATGGCTTCTGGATGAAACAAACAAAAGTTTCTCAAATAAGCACATCATTCACGACGATCAATGCGCACATACATACCGGGTATACCATATAAAGTATTTTTGGATCTGTCATTTGTCCGTTTTGCAATTAATCAAATTATTAGTATATATTCTGTACTTCAACACAAGCAGTTTCGTCGCATTGTCATTTGCCCTAGATACTACTACCCTCAATAAATCATACAATGATCCTACTGGCAGGCATTGCACATATTGCACGTAGGCCGATAATACGAAGGCATCAAGGCACATCATTATCCTATAGACGGCGGACAGGAGTTTAAATGCCACGCTTTGAGAGATAGTCAGTTTAAACCGGGCACAAAATAGTGCAGTTAGAGATCAGCATCAGGTTTTCCGGTCAATAAATTCAGTTTGAATAAATATATCTTGCTGAAACTTTGGATATAACAAGTGGCATGAAGACCTAGCTTGTGATTAGACTTGTGGCTTAAAGATCAAAATTGTTCGATATATAATGCTACAAGAAACACATTTAACCAAACAACGTTTAGAAGAATGGAACCAAGATAGGGTTGGAAATTTATTTTATGCTTTCCGATAGTTTATAGGGAAATTTCAGTGAAATAAAAAACGGTAATTCATTGTTTGAAACTGTGACTGATAAAAGCCGTATCAGTCACTGTTTGTCCGATGCATGTACTACTTTAAACCCTATTGGGAGCCCCTTGCAGGATTGCCCCCCTTACCTTCCATGTTCTACTTTAAAAAAGTGTCGCTGTTAAAATTTATATGAAATACGGTTGTTTTTCCTTTTAATTTCATTTAAAAATGTAAAACCACCAACTCTGAATAATTGAAATATTAACATCTATTTTTATAGTATGACGAAATAAAACGCTGCCGTTGTATACAGTATGGCTGCGTTTTGCGAACTTGTTTATAACAGTGACGTCATTTCCAGCAATCCAGTAATGTCGTCATTTAGAAATCCCCACGACTATTATTATCAGTGCAGCGATGTAAGTAAAACTCCGCGTACGAAAAAATAAAGTATTATGGAATGTTGTTTATATATATTATACATTTGGACGTAGAATTAATATTCTTCATTTATAAAACATGTTCAAGAACTCTTATTTGTGATCTTTATTTGTTTTTGTTACTTTATTTTAGTACTATTTTACGTAGGAATCTTCGTTTGGCTGGTGGTTAGTGGGTTGAATGGTTTGGGGCTCCCAACGGGGAATCAATTTAGTCCGATATTATGGAGACTATTTAAATTCATTTTTTAGCATAAATGAAAAGAAAATTTGTTAGTTTTTGTAGGAGACCGATTTTTAAATCACTCGGTATAATAGATAAACATATGTCCACTCGTGGCTGCACAATTCGTGAAAATATGATTTTCTGTGATCACTCGTGTACCAAAAATCGGTATCCTACCAAAACCAACAAATATCGTTTATATAATTCACAGTATTAATAGTCCAAAAAGCGAAGGAGTGTGCATGTTTTAACCCAAAATTAAATATTAAATGGAACAAGTTACGGACATTCTTAGTGGTCGAATACTGTCATGTGAAATAAAGTTTGAAAATATTATTGTAACAATAGTAACTATTTATGTATCGAATAAGGATGATATACATATATTTGAGAAACTTGATACATATATTTTAGAACATAATGACCAAACCTTTATAATTGGAGGCGATTTTAATACAACTCTGAATTGTACAATTATAGATACACAGAATGGCCGTCTGGATACAAATGAAAAACACAGAATCAAAATAAACTAAATTACACAAACAAACAATTTAATGGATATTTGGAGAGAATTTCGTAAAAGTAAAAAACAATGTACGTGACACTCGAATACAAAACCAGCTATTTACCCTAGATTAGATTTTTTCTCTTTACCAATAAAATAAGAACGTTATACAATCTTGAAATATTATGAATGGTTTTAAAACGGACCACGAAATTGTTTTGTTAAATATTGAATCACCTACTGTCCCGAGGGGACCAGGTTATTTTAAAAAAAACTCGATTTTAATAGACAATGACTATTTAGCAAAAACAGCTAACAGTATTCCCTTTCATCAGTTTAATTAAATACCGTTAATAAAAATAAGGAATGCAATCCTAATACTTTATAGAAAGTCATAAAAGGTAATACATTGTATAAGAAATGAAGCAATTTAATATTCAACTTAAAAATACAAACAAAACAAAATAAACGAGAAAGAAAAACAAGATTGGCTAAAGGGCTCTGTCGCTCACCTGAGGAAAAGGTCACAGTGGAGCCATTTACAGAGGACCACTAACGGTGTACACCAAATATCAAGGCTCAAATAGATTTTTACAAATAATATTTTTAGGATTTCCCTATATTACTCTATATCAATTAGATATGCCGACCCGGCAGGGCCCAGTTTATACTAGGGGCATAATTTTAACATTCTCTCTAGCAACCAATCATAACCATTTCAACAACTTTGGTAGGGACGAAGGATCATTTCTGTTGTATTTGCTCAAATTCAGTTTAAGAGAAGAAGACGTTTGAAGTTTTCCTTTTGGGCTTAATTTGAACAACATTGGTAGAGGACCTCTAAATGATGCTATATATCAAATATGACAGTTCTTGACCATGTAGTTTCGTACAAGAAGATTTTTGAAAACTGCATTTTATAAATCTATATTTTTGACTCCGTGACCTACTTTTGCAACCAATCAAAACAATTGAACTACCACTTTTGGTAGGAGACAACCAAGGGACCATTCCTGTCAAATTGTGTCAAATTCTCATAAGCGGTTAATGATAAGAAGTCGTTTGAAGTTTTCCTAATATAATTCAATGTAAAATTGTGACCCCCGGGGCGGGATCAATTTTGACCACAGGGGCATGATTTAAACAATTTTGGTAAAGGACCTAGAGATGATGTCATATACCAAAAAATGAAAGCTCTGGGCCATGTAGTTTCAGACAAGAACATTTTTGAAAACTGCATATTATAATCTTTTATAAAAAATTTTACCCGACTTATGCAACCAATCAGACCTATTTGAAAAAAAATTGCTAGGGGACCACCCAGGGACCATTCCTGTCGAATTTGGTCAAATTACTATTAGCGGTTCAAGAGAAGATGTCGTTTGAACTTTTCCTTGTAAAATTCAATGTAAATTTGTGACCCCCAGGGCGAGGTCAGTTTTGACCCCAGGGGCATAATTTGAACAACTATGGTAGAGGAGCTTTAGATGATGCTGTATATAAACATACCAAATATGAAAGCTCTGGGCCATGTAGTTTCAGACAAGAAGATTTTTTTAAATGCATTTTGAAAACCTATTGTTTGTACCCGTGACCTATTTATGCAACCAATCAGAACCTTTTGAACAATTTTGATATGGGGACCACACAGGGTCCACCCAGAGACCATTTTTGTTGAATTTGGTCTAATTCCCATGAGTAGTTCAAGAAAAAAAGTCGTTTGATGTTTTCCTTATATTATTCAATGTAAATTTTGACCCCTAGGGTGGAGTCAATTTTGACCCCGGAAGCATAATTTGAACACATTTGGTAGAGAAGCTCTAGATGATGCTATATACCAATATAAAAGCAATGGGCCTTTTAGTTTCAGACAATAAGCATTTTAAATATTGTATTTTGAAAACATATTTTTTACCCTGTGACCTACTTTTGCAACCAACTGGAATGATTTGAACAACTAGTAGAGGAACACATAGGGATCATTTCTGTGAAGTTTGGTCAAATTCCCATTAGTGGTTTCAGAGAAGAAGTCGTTTGAATAAAAAAAAGATTACGCACGCACGCACTGACGGACGACCGACAAAAGACTGTCACAATAGCTCATTCTGAGCACTTTGTGCTCAGGTGAGCAAACAAGAAGGCCCAAAGGGCCCTAGGTCGCTCACCTGAGAAAAAGGTTAAGATTCACAGTGGAGCCATTTACAGAGGACCATTAATGTAGTCCACAAAATATTGGTAGATGACCTCTAGATGATTTTACATACCAAATATGAAAGCTCAGGGCCTTGTAGTTTTAGACGAGAAGATTTTTGAAAATTGCATTTTAAAAACCTATTTGTTTATTCGTGACCTACTTATGCAACCAATCAGGACGATTTGAACAATTTTGGTAGAAGACTACCCAGGGACTCTTCCTGTTTAGTTTGGTTAAATTCCCATTAGCAGTTCAAGAGAAGATGTCGTTTGAACTGTTCCTTATATAATTTAATGTAAAATTGTGACCCCCGGGGCGGGGTCAATTTTGACCACAGGGGCATAATTTGAACAACATTGGTAGAGGACCTCTAGATGATGCTATATACCAAATATAATAAAGGACCTCTAGACAATGCTATATACCAAATATACAAGCTCTGGGCCTTGTAGTTTCAGACGAGAAGATTTTTGGAAGTTGCATTTTAAAAACCTTGACCCCGTGACCTACTTATGCAACCAATCAAAACTGTTTGAACAATTTTGGTAGAGGACCGCCCAGGGACCCTTCCTGTTGAGTTTGGTTAAATTCCCATTAGCGGTTCAAGATAAGAAGTTATTTGAAGTTTTCCTTATATAATTCAATGTAAAACTGTGACCCCCGGGCGGGGGTCAATTTTGACCCCAGGGGCATAATTTAAACAACTTTGGACCTCTAGATGACGTTATATACTACATATAAAAGCTCTGGGCCTTGTAGTTTCAGAGGAGAAGATTTTTGAAAATTGCCTTTTGTAAAGCTAGTTCTTTACCCCGAGACCTACATATGCAACCAATCAGAACCATTTGAACAATTTTGGTAGGAGACCACCCAGGGACAATTCCTGTTGAGTTTTATCAAATTACCATTAGTGGTTCAAGAGAAGATGTCATTTGAACTTTTCCTTATATAATTTAATGTACAATTGTGACCCCGGGGCGGGGTCAATTTTGACCCAGGGGCATAATTTGAACAATTTTGGTAGATGACCTTTTGATGATGCTATATACCAAATATGAAATCTCTGGGCCTTGTAGTTAAAGACAAGAATATTTTTGAAACTTGCATTTTTCTACCCCGTGACCTACTTATGCAACCAACTGGAACGGTTTGAACAACTTTAGTAGAGGACCACCTAGGAATAATTCCTGTGACGTTTGGTCAAAATCCAATGAGCGGTTTCAGAGGAGAAGATGTTTAAGTAAAAAGTTGACGTACGGTGGACGACGAACGACGGGTGACGGACAAAGGCCTTTCACACCAATATTAACCATGACGAAAAAACTTAAACTAAAAACGATTTTGAAAGTCTTAAAGATAAGCTGGAAAACATAGAAGCAATAAAAGATTAACGGTATTTTTAAATAGATCCAGAGCTAAGCATATTGAGCATAAAGAAAGAAACACAAATATGCTTAATAGACCTTGAGCCAGTATATGACCTTGCTCCCCCCAGGGAGAATTTTTAGGGGTATGATTTTCTTAACCCACGTGGTAGTGGGCATTCACTGGTAAAAGTTTGAAAAGTTCTGTTGGGGCTTTAGTGAGTTATGGGACTTTAAAATACCGGTCATTCTTATTTTCCTGCCAAAACCATTGACCTTGAGCCAGTATATGATCTTGCTCGCCCCTAGGGAGAATGTTCAAGGGTATGATTTTACTAACCTACATGGCAGTTGGCATTCACTGGTAAAAGTTTGCAAAATTCTGTTGGAGCGTTAATGAGTTATGGGACTTAACTAATATCAAATATCGCCCATTCTATTTTTCCGGCCAAGTCCATGTCCGGATTATATTATGCACACTTTACAGCTCAAATATATATGAAGTTATGTTAAAAGAGACTTTAGTTTTTCAGTAGGGCATTTGTTTTAATTGTTTCACAAAAGGGTTGTCAAATACTATTGGTTACATCTTCATATGAGTGATAATTTGAAAAAAAACTCCACTTAAAAAACCCTATCCCAACCCTTAATTAATGAATTAAACTTGCGTATAGTGTGTAGGCTTAAACAGACATTATCACTGCAAATATTAAATAAAATATGAACATGATTTAAAATTCATGACAAGAATATGCTTTAGCATTGCTTTATAAATATTGATTTTATGTTTTGTGTAATTTACGTGACCACGAAGAAGGAAACTGTCACGACAAGTAGCACGAAAAGTAACAAAAACATTGCTATCTTTGAAAAAATAGCTAAAAGTATACATTCTTCAATTTATATAAAACCAAAATTTAACAAGATACATTTCAACATAACTTTCACCATTTGGCTCAGTTAGAAATGCACTTGTATAGGGTCAGGTTGTATGTAACTTTACGTGACGCTTTTATTTTTAAAACATCCTGTTATACAATAGTTAGATATGTTTTACCATTGGAGACACATGAATACATATTGATAGCTGATATGTCAAAATATTCTTTCCAGATTGATAAAACACATTTTACGTGACTGTATTTATAGCCTCCTTCACACAGTCCCAGTTTTAAGTTCCGGCGTCGCTATGGTGTTGACACCCGGGCCTACTGGGACTACACCTTAGCGACGCCGGCAAGAACCACCTTTGTTGAACCGGCATTCACCAGGAAGTGGCCAGAGTGCTGCAAAGCAACCCTGGTCTATTCCGGGGCATCACCATAGCTTTTCTGACATGAACCGTATCTCCACCGTGAACTACCAGGCGAAATCTAGCAAACCGGGATGAGTTGTGTCCACAGTGGAGATACGTGACTCCCGACTTGGTCTTGGTGTGTCACTGAGGAGAGCCGGGATAGCCCCGACTCTTGTCGGTCAAACTACGGTTTGGCACTGTAGCACCTGGTGAATGCCGTTAAAGTTACGGTTTGACAACAGTACAAGCCGGTGGATGCCAATTGAACTACAGAAACATAATTTAAACCATGTTTGTTAAAGTTTTTACCAGACCGTACCATAACCTGGACATACTTTGATTACTTTTTGCACCAAACCGGGTCTTGTCCGTAGCACTGCCGGGAATGTATTAACACTCGAATCCTTCACGATTTGTCCCCGGTCCGTTGGCTACAAACATTCGGGACGCACCGGGTTTACACAGGGACAGTGTGAACGAGGCTTATACGTGACGCTCATAACAAACATTTGTGAAGAAATGTGGTTTCTAGTTGACACGCACATCAATTTCAATCTTTATGGTTCTACTTAATGAGTATGGCTAACATTTAGGAAAAAGATAGGAATATTCTGTGTACATGTCTTTTTATGCTCTTGAAATATAGGCCACGTAAAATTTAACAAATCACGTAAATTACCATATGTTGACAAATAAATAATATTGATGGGCAAAACACAGTATTACAAAGTTTAATTGTTAAACAAATACGGGATACAATAATGTGGATGTTTACTATGACAAATAATAAACTACTGACATGTTATTCATTAATAATGATATTTTCGAATAAAACATTTTTTGTAAGAAAAGATTTCAAAGTAAAAGTGCTTGAGATATTCCAAAACAAACATTATATTATTTGTATTAGGTAAAACACAAACATTTATGTGTTTTTTTTTTCAAATGAAGTGATATTACCAGTCAGTTAGTGAAATATGAAGTACAAATGAAATTTATTTTTCATGTCTTGTGCTTATGCTAACAAAAATGGCAAACTCACAGGATCCTATTAACAATTAAATACTTATTGATTTTCATGCCAAATATTTACCTTACATTATATGATTGTCATATTGAATCTTTAATCAATATTGGCATTGATGAGTTGTATCTTTGACATGATACACATGTAGTTTACGTGACTACATATAATTATTTCTACAATACCTTTCAATTTATTTTCGTCTGTAACATTATTTCAGAATGACATTATTCTAAATGTGTCATTTATTCATGGGTGACAGAGGACGCACCAGACGATGGGGATGAAAATAACCCTGTTGAAACTGACAGCATGTTAGTCTTCGACGATCAGTAACAAAATATTACAAATGTTTGTTTAAGTTCAAAAAGTACCGGCAAACAGTGAACTTGAGATTAAGTAAACGGTAAATAAGACTAATGAAATGAAATCTTGTTAGAGTTAACATGACAATCATCTTAAGATTTCTTAATTTCTGAACTTTTGTGAAACAATGTGTAGTCAAAGTTTTGACAAATTTCAGAAATGTGTTCAAAATGCTCACCACGCATATTCAATAAAATATTTTTACCGGACAACATGAACATATCGTCAAGTGTTAAATATGGGTCTTCAAAATTCCACCTGGGGGGAGCAAAAGTGTATCTGGCTCACGGCCTATAACAAAGTAAGTTAATGACTATCTTCTTAGATGCATCAAAATCCTTACCCACATTGGAAGTTCTTCTTTTGAAATACTAAACTCCGTAGATTGGCATCACAGCGCTCTTGCAGAAGCATCAAGCGAGGAGAGTAGAGTGGTATGGGGGCACTGCCAGAACTCGTCGCGGGCATGAAGTCTGACACGCAGGCACCGACGAGACCAATGATATTCTTATGATGGAAGCCTCTTTTCAAAAGAAATAACAAAACATCGAAATATTTTTATAGGTAAACAAATATTTGAAACACCATCTTCGTTTGCTTGTCTGTTTTATTTAGACATGTTTTCTTACTGAAGCGAAACATCTGTGTGCGTCGTACAACTAGTTATAACTGTCCAGGATAATATAGCTTGACATGTTATTGTTGACTCGTAAACAAACTTTAAATTAATTATAAAGGTTGCATTTGCTTCCGTTCTTTGTGTTACCTCATTTAAACTTCGATGCCCTATTACAGAGGTAAGTCCACCTAACTGACATATATTTTACAAGACAGTTCATTTTAAGTGACCAACTGCTTCCCCGCACTGGCACTTAAGCGAACGAGCAAATGAAATGTTTGTTAGGACAGAAGCTAATGTCATCAAAAGATAAGGGTTCTACAAATATTTTCTTCCCTTACAGTCTTATAACGACCCCACTTTTTGAAATGGAGGCATGGCTATACGGGTCAGAGTGACTTTGTTCGACGACATAGATGCAACTACTATCTTCGAAGAGTGCAATCTTCAGCAACAAACAACGCCGTATAAGACAGAACGTCGATAACCTGTCCCTACTGATATGCGAGTCAGAGACCAGCTGAGTGTACAAGGTATTGTACAATAGGTGCGGAACAGCAGAGGCGTTACTTCTACCCAGTTGTCAAGCTCTCCCCATAGAAGTATCGTGAGATAGACAGGAGAAGGAACGTAGTTTTCATTGACATTGAAATATCGTATGTTATTGCGTTTTAAAAAATAATCTTCATATTGAAAGATTTGTGCAGTCCTCCTAGATGTAAAGAAATCGATGGGAAAATGAAGTTCTTATGTTGACAGCATCATGCTTTAATTTTTTATATATTTAAGACGTCATTAAAAATTCGGACTAAAACAACTTGTGTTTTCCATTCGTTTCACATTAACTTAACTATTTGGTAAAACTAGTCGTTTGCACAAGTTCATTACTTTATGACAGATGATCAACAAACTGAAATATGTTCAAAACGACAAAAAGTAGTGATATCATTAATATTGGAAAGCCTACCTCAAACATACCACCTCATTGAGCGAATCATGCGCTTCGCTTTCGTCGTTTGAATGCTTCATGACCTTTAAAGTTGCTTCTTTCAGTGGGGCATCTTTGTGTTGCAAAGTTACTCTGTATGCCGTGGAGAATTGCCCTGTTCCTATTTCGCTGTTCAGTATGACTGACTCCAAGTTGACAAAGTTGAATTCTTCATCGAAGTAGTGCATATCGTAAAGACAAAGTTGATTGCAAATGTAACCCAGGCTAAGCTGCATTGGCTGTAAATCTTGAAAAATATCTTTGGATGTTCTTTGATCACTCTGTATATTTTGAAGCATCATTCTGTCTGACTCGATAATTGCAGGGATTCTTTTGTCACAGATTTCACATATCTGTTTTTCAAGATACTTGAAATATGTCATGAAAATATAGTTATTTATATTTTCGTTTGTAAGAAGTTCTTTCAGATGACTTTCAGTCCATTTTGCCATAATCTTTGTCTTCTGTTTATTGTACTTCTTTTGATCTTGAACTTCTTGCACTCTGAAAGCAATCATAGCTGGCACAGATATCGGTAGTAAAGCCAATCCCGCGGCTGCTGCAATTGGTATCGCTAAGGTCGCTGAGACTCCAAATAATATTTTACTACCTAGCCCAAGTTTTGAATCGTTTTCGTCCAATGCTTTCCCAACGTTTGCACTAACTATTGACTTTCTTTTTCCTACAACGGTAAATAAATCACAAACTATTATGCGATGAAGCATAACGGAAAGCAAAAATATAGATTGGTTTAAAACATCACAGTCACTTTTGTTCATTTTGCATAAAATATTGCAAGGCATTGGTTTAATAAATAAAGCTTTATTTCCTCAATACTTTAAATACTAGACACATTTTCTCCTCGATAGATCTAAAATATTAATGACATGTTAGGCTGTGCATTTTATATTTTAAGGGAATCATGTTATCAAATTATTTAAGGTTGAAGTTGCGTAATGGACTGCAAAGGATTCACATTTGTATTTTTTATCAAAATATAAACAAGAATTTCCTTATTAAAATGCTATATGTATTATGATTATACCACTAGCGGATCCAGGGGGGGCGCACCCGGCGCGCGCCCCCCCTAACGGCCGCGGACCTATGATTTTTTTTATGCCCAAAACGCTATTTTTTTTTCAATTTTTCCTCGCTCGAAGCATTTTAAACCTTATTTTAATAGAAATGTGGCCCGAAAAGGTACCAAAACACGCTAAAAATGATTTATACTGCTATACTTCAACTCTC
>Ga0224511_10002999_pt1 | contig 11849 bp, 10 predicted proteins | sample SF_May12_sed_USG_2_FD_169988 | JGI IMG/M metagenome (GOLD analysis project Ga0224511, IMG submission 169988) | Sediment microbial communities from San Francisco Bay, California, United States - SF_May12_sed_USGS_8_1 | ecosystem: Environmental > Aquatic > Marine > Sediment | place: USA... | reverse complement strand
AAGGAGCTAGGCAACGCTTTATTTTTCAATTGTTATATTTCCAACTTTTAAATCTAAATTTCTTTGTTATAGATATAATTTTTGTGTATGAAGATATAAGACATTCGTATCGCATATATCTATTGTGATGATTGAAATTGGGCTTGAAGTTCGTACATCTGTAGCTCTAATAGAAATAGAAATTTACTTTGTTAAACACGGAAAACTTTATAGATAATTAAAATGTTTGTATTGAGTTCAGAAACCTTTTCGACGTTTTCATTTTTGAAGTATACATTTTCAAAGTTAATCTTATCAGTAATTTTGCGTTATATTCATCAAAACATATTGCAAGAATCATACCAGTTATGTCAAATCTGCGAGTTTTAGGGCTCCAAGTCCCTGAAGGTCCATCACCTTCATTTCACGGCCTGGCCGGACAAGGGCATCCCTGATGACGTCACTACGCTCGTGGAGTTCCGTCAACGCGTCTTAAACGCGTCGTCTACACTGGACGGACCCACGCTCGTGCACTGCAGGTGAAATAACGTATAGTTAACGTGTATTTATTAACATATTTGCTTAAATTGCATCGTTGGTATTTCCTTTCATAAGAATGGGTTTAGTTGGAAAAATATAGTGTTTTGCTGATGTCTCCAGTGCGGGTATTGGCCGGACAGGGACGTACATCGCCCTGGACTCATTGACGAAGGAAGGAGAGTCGGAGGGAGCCGTTGAAATACCCGGATGTATCATCAACATGCGCCAGAACAGAACCAACATGGTTCAAACAGCGGTGAGAATTTACGCGTTAATAACACGGCGGTTTTGCTTTATATCGCCGTTTTGTGCAGAATACCTTTAACCTAAAAATTACCAGAAAGCTTTTGGATTATTATGTACGTTGTTTAAACGACCCCAACGTTATACTGTAGGTAATTCTATGTTTCTTGCTGTGTTCTTATCAGAATTTAAATTTTATCGAATTTTGAAGGAAAACCGGAGTAATGTTTTCCTTACAGGAGCAGTACGAGTTTCTGCACCACGCCCTGGTCCACACCCTGACCCTGGCTTGTGCCCAGATCGCCGCTGACACCTACCCACAGTATATGGCCACGACCACCGCAGCCGAGTTCGTACAACAGTTTAAGGCTAGTCCGAATATTTATTCTTTTGCACGTTAGGTGTGATCATCTTTACGACTGTCTGTATCATGGTTGGTTCTCACACCTTTCACCGCATCGCTGATATGAATTCCATAATTTAATACGTTAACTGTGAGTATTTAAATTCTGAAATGTATTAAGCAATTTCATTTTTATTACAGAAAACGACTTCGTAAAAGAAAAACAACATTACATTGCATTTTGGTTTTGATGTTCATCGTAATTTCTAATCCCATAACAGGATGTGACGTCATAATATTATCAAACAATGACATAGTGGCGTTGTCACACATAACGTCAAATATACAATTTGGTTGTAGATCCCAACCTATATAAACATGAGTTTTATTTTATTTTGTCAAACACTAGATCTTGTTCTTTGTAAATTTTGTCTTTAAAAGGGCAAACAATGTACATGTTAACCGATTTACAAAATGGTTGACAGAGGCTATCAGAAACCGACCACATCGTCTCTGACGAGGAAATCTCTGCAATCGAGCGTAACAAATCCGAGAAAAACAAGAACCGGAAAGGCGCTGATATTCCAGGTTAGTTTATTGTTTGTTGGTTCAATAAAATCTAATGTGATGGCGTGTCTACATAACCAGCGTTCATGGTTCTTTAGCACTTGTGTTTAGTTTCTGCGATTGGCATACTATTTTCATTTAGGTCAGATGGTTTGTCTACTTAACTAGCATCAACGGTCTTTCGCACTGTGCTGTTATATGTTACCACTTGATTAAAGATGCGATATGCGTTTAATCTCTTTTGAATATGAGAACAGTGAACTTCTAAATATAATTTAAATAACAAATATAAAATGTTATTTAAAAACCCATTGTAGTATTACATAATGTTATGATAAAATAAAATAAAAATACAGAACAATTAGTAAAATTATAGAAATAAAGTTTCCAAAATAATAACCGATTCACGCAAAATGTATCTAACCAATATATATATAATGTAAAATGCTAAGGGACATTGTCCGCGCGACTTCATTTGGCTGACGATGTCGCGGTATAAACAAAATAATGCTCCTTCTTGCACATTCATGTAGATCAGACTTAATGGGCAACTGAAAAGATTTAGAAAAACAATCCAGTATCAATCATCGATCAGATTATTTCCTTACCTGACATGTCTAGAACCGCCATTGAATTATATGTTCGAGGTACAAACGTTTTTGAATTTGAAATCTCGTTCGAAATAAGATATAACTCTAGCATATTGCATTAACACAAGGTACATACATGTACACGTACATAAGGTATTTTCTCGATTTCTTTGACACATGTTGACTTGTCCAGGTGACGCCCACAGACCGCACCTGTACCTGGGGATCAGCCATCAACAGTCGGGCTACATCAACGCTGTCTACATTAACGTAAAGGCCTTATTTGCATGTTTGCCGTCTTATTTGTGTTGTGCCTGAAATATTGGTTTAATAAGTTGTGAATTATGTATGTCATTTTATATTCTGATTAAATACTGCAGTTACGCGAAATATGAATGTTTAAACCGCAGTCAAATTTGCGATCATGTCAATTAAAATAAAAATGGCAGACACTGTAAAAAGTATAATCTCGCATTTGTTCTTCAGAGGAAAAACATTTATTGCTGATTTATGTGTTTAAAATAGAGAGAAATGAATAACTTAATCGACGACCATATATCGATTATGTTACCTTTTCCTGATTGCAGCACCGATTTGAAGACCATGTGATTGCATTTTGAAAAATAGATAGCGACGAAACGGAATAGCAAAATAAATCAACGAATTAGTTATATAAAATAATGAAAGCCAATCCGTTTTTAGGAATAAAAAATGTCACACATGTTTACCCTGCTAGACTTTCTCAGCTTCAAAGGATAAACTTGAGCTATACTTAACACTAACCTAGTATTCACTATATCCATATAGCGCTTAAGCATTTTTTAATATAACTGTTATATATAACTGTTACCAATAAACATAATTTGACCGACATGCGTCAGCAGACAGATTTCCAAAAATGCACATTGTCACCTATAACATAGCCATAACAATACACATAGAGTGTCCGGTGTCGGCGGCGGTTCTTGCTAGCGCAGACACCACTTTCGGGGACTGTGGTGGACTTCCTCACACTGGCGTTCCAGGAGAACTGTGTCGCCATCGTCAGCTTTCAAGAGGACAGTGACAGAAAGGTTTGTAGTACTGAATCGTTTTGACGCAACATCAAAAATGTCTATTATTATCCGGACTAGCTACTTGCATAATCTGTATATAAGCCAGACTCTGAGAAAATCGCCCTTAACTCATGTGTATAGTTATTACATTGCTTACAAAACCCTTTTGATGTAATTAACAAAGGAAAGTGATTTATCATTGGTCTTATCTTTAGTACCATTAATGCATTTCAGATTGTTTTAATACAATTTTGTGTATCCTTCATTGACATACATAACAAAAAGATATCTTAAGTATCAAAATATTCATATACTACTTTTTCACTTTAATTTATCTATTATTACCATATCACCAGTCATGATCTGACACACACAAACAAACTGCTACTGTTTCTTATACCCATTCTACTGTTATTCACAGGATGTAGGCACATACTATCCAGCGGACAACCAAGTCCTTCACAAGGGGAAGTTCACTGTTCACAGTTCGAAGGCCAATGGATCAAACCAATACACGATTCAAAGGGAGCTTACAATCGAGTTTAGTGGCGTTTGTGTAAGTGCCAGGACAACCATGCCGTGACTTTTATATGTAAAATGATTTTTGTAAACCGAAAAATAAAAACAATTATGTTGATTTTAATAAAATAGTCAACTACAAAACATCAATGCATAAAAAGTCAACGTAACTGGATCACTGTTCAAGAAGTTAAATAATTCTCTAACGAAATCATATAAACTAATACCTGTATAAAATAAAACTGTGCGACTTATCTCTGCAGACGGGCGACAAGACCCGGAAAATACAGCACTATGTGTTTACGGACTGGGACGCCAAAAGTGACGTTCCCGGGTCGCCTGAGAGATTTGTGGCCTTCATAGAGAAGATGGAGACATTATCTGGTGACCTCATCCTGCTGCACTGCAGGTACCTTATTTCACTTTCAAAGTGGGAACTAAAATGGTCGTTTGTCCATTTACCTACTCAACTGGACTGGACGTAGTTGACGAGTTTACTCTACATTTATTTTTAGGGACGGTGGAGGCCGTAGCGGTTTGTTCTGTGCTGTAGAAGTTATATTTCTTCATATCTCCAGGGATGGAGGCGGGCGTAGCGGTCTGTTCTGTGCGGTGGCGAGTCTCCTGGAGAAGGTCAAGGTCGAACGCGAGGTCAGCGTCGTCAACGCCGTCAGGAGGGTCAAGGCCAGGCGACCCAACGCCATACATTGTCAGGTACCCTGATTTGTGATGTAGGTAATGATATGTTATTAATTGTGTTGCTTGGAATTTCTAAAGAGTACTTTTGTTGAAACGCTTTGAGTCGTACCACCTTTTTACAGATGCAAATGTTAGAGATACTATGAGGCATTACAACAAAGTACGCATAGGTTATGTTTGCATCAAATAATTATATGTGTCACCATTTCAGGCGCAGTTTGATTTCTGCCATCAGTGCGTTCTCTCTTACATCAACTCTGACAACGACTACGTCAACTGTCAGGACGAAACAAACTAACGTTCACCAAGCGTTACATAAAATGTACATATTAAAGAAAGAAATTGTTTGAGACTATGAATATGTACAGTACTTACAGCAAATAGAACTATACATTCTTACGTGCTAAGTGTTAGGTGACAAAGACTAATAATTTTGTTTCTGGGTTTGAAACAGCTGATTTAGATATTTAACAATAGTGTGGAGACGTGAAAAGTATACACAATATTAATTGATGCACGTTTTGTCATCAAAGTAGTGTTAATGGTTTATTTATCATAATAATTATGTGTAGTTTAAAGTATAAACCCTACTTTTGAACAAACAATTATACATAGGGCCTTAATTAAGTATTAATTGCTTACACTTTTACAGAGGAAGAAATGCAGTGTGAAAAAAATACCTTATTTATATAAATGTCGATGATGTAAACACAAAATTACAACCTTTTAAGCAAGAAGTAAATTAAAACGATTTTTTACTTTACATTTGTTCGGGACTGCTTGACGAATGGGTGCATTGGTTACCGGAAACAAACAGGATACTTGTTATGGTTACCGGAAACAAACAGGATACTTGTTAAAATTTAATAATTAATATGAATAAAATGACTGTACTCTCTTTACGGAAGTGTAACTATACAACTTGAGAACAATCCTGTTGAAGAGAGAAAAGTATACAATAGCTGTGTGCGAAATAAGGCACCACAATGACAGTGTGTCTCAAATACAATGAGAAAAAGGAAGTGTTGCCCCGCTACTGATACAAAAGGAAATGCAAAGGGGATTATTACCTGTTGCAAAACATGTATTTACCTTTATGTGAACATTCAAAACATTGAATCAACACAAACGAAGGCTCCGCAAAAATTCATTTAAGAATGAAGCTGTGCAAGTTGGTAGGAAAATGTGTTTTCATAAAAAGGCATTTTGCTTTATTCATGTAGTCCACTCTACGGTGTAAATTATCATAAACAAACATCATGCCATGTTCTATAGCCTTTTGTTGATTTTTAAACCTATGCGTATCATGTGATTTATTGTAAACACCTTTTTTCTTAACTCTTATATATATATCAATATTTTGTTCATCTGTTATGAAACTTTAAACTGATGAAAGGGAAAGCCCTCAGGAAGCATAGCCTGCATGAAGTTTAGAAAGCATGAAGTTCAATGACTGGACATTTTTTTCGATTTGATTTATGAGGTCAATAATGATATTTAGGGTTTAACATTAAAACAAATAAAGTCTTCGGTTTGATAAGGAAAAAGCTGTTTTAGACTATATGCAAAAAGAAGTGATTGACTGGGTACTGACTGGGAGTAGTTTTTCGATGCAATAATTGTGTAATATGCCACAGTCAGAATTGTTGCTTATGTTTATTCCCGTTAATGAAGAATTTTAGAAAAATTTCAAATTGTAATCTTGTACAGATGTAACGCCAGTTTTAATAATATAGTATATTGTTTATTGTTATCGTATAATGTATGGTATATGTGTTAATCTTTTCAGATATTTCACCTGCAATTTATTGCACCTACACATTAACATTGTTTAATAAATGTAGATACAAATGTGGTGTTATATAATATGCAACTCATGTCGAACTGGGAACTGTATCGTGTTTAGTGTTATTGGTGTTTTCTGCCAATGTTTAGCTCCATGCCCGAGTCCAAAATACTATGCACCGAACACACAGATCGAGTTCTGATACCGGCTAAGTGTACAAAACTGATACAGGAGGGGACGACATTTTTCCTGATGGAGAACCAGTACATGTTTTATTATTTATAGTTGAGTGTATTGGGGATTAGGGCACCATGACAACATTTCAAAATAAACTAAAGCACAAAAAAAAACCGGACGCAACAAATGTTGAACCTAAATGTTTTGAAAGTGTTTTTTAGATCGATTTATTCTAAAGGATTCATCTACCGCCTTGATACGGACAAAAGTGGGCACTGTAGGCTCAAACCAGTTTCCCGATGCATAAAACGCTTACTAAACATTTTTCGAGAATGATAGAAGATGAAATAATCATCAATAAAAGTAGATCTTTTTTGACAAATTCTCTAAAAACAAGATGATTGAAGAACATTTGCGCTACTACATGACGGAATTACTGCATGCTACATTTTTGGCTGACTTTTCCAAGGTGGTTACGGTCAACGGTTCCTTTACGAGCATAGTGCGCACAGGGAGTATACCTGATAGTTTGAAATACTTTGCGTAAAAACAATAAAAAACATTACAAAGATCATTGCTATAACCTCATGCTTTCAGCTTACATTACTAATATGTGTGTTCTGTAACGCAAAAGAACAAAACCACACATACTTTTAGTACAATAACGTTTCAACTATGCTTTTCAAGAACAACAAAAAGTACTAGTATATAAATCTGATAACTGTACGGTGAATATACGCGTAAAACACGATTAGCATAAGAAATCTCACATGCGCAAAAGTTTGAATATGACTAATATATTTTGTAATTTGTACAAGAGATACCTGTTTTGTGTAAAAAATACTGTGCCCTTGTTTATTATATTACCCTGCTTTTTACGTTGTGGTTTGTTATTTGTTCAATGAACTGATGAGTAGTATAAAAGAGTCAAATGTTTTATTATTAAAGTTATAGTTTAAAATATGTTAAACTAATACATTTGTATTAAACATTTGTTATTACGAACTCTCTTCGTAAAGGATACAGAGTTGTTTTCGTATTCAACCGTAACATGGGCTTGTTAACTTCCTTGTTGGTTAACTAGCTTACTTGCAGTCTACATTGGGACTTAGTGATCAGGTGTCTATATATGCAATATGTTTTTAAATGTAGTTTTTAATTTAGTGTTATAACATTAACATATACGTCTTTATTATTTTCAGATTATGTAATATTGGAATCGGTGTATTGTGTTTTTTCTGATCGTGTCGTCCATGACATACTTTGCTTCAGGTAGTTGATTTATTTTAATGTTTGAATTAAAATGAGTGTTAAATTGAGTGTTATAGAAGTGTTACAGACTGTTGTTTATATATGTTAGTCATAATCTCTAATAAGATTTGTACGGAATAGCGGATTTAATTTGGCATAAAACGTTATTATAGAAAACAAATGAAGTATCACAATTACTTCCACAAGTTTTGTACTAAAAAACAAAAGTTCAATAAATACATCATATATGACCAGTCATGTTTTAATTTTTACAAGGTGACAGTAAAGCCTGTGACACGAAGTGTACCCTCTGCCAAGGAAGTACATGCTCTAGATGCATAGATGGTTTCTATCTGTTTGATAAAGGCTGTTACCAGTGTACCTATTCCGGCTGCAAGACGTGTTCTAACAACAGTAGTTGTGACACTTGCACGACTGGACTATGGGGACCAATGTGTAACAATGCATGTAGTGCAGGATGTGATAGTAGTGTGTGTGACATGAATGACGGCAGCTGCACGTGTAGGCTTGGACATTTTGGAAGTCATTGTAACAATTCATGTTCCACAAACTGTGTTGTTTACACATGTTCCCCATATGATGGATCTTGTCAATGCAGTGAAGGATATTATGGTGTTCGTTGTGAAAATATATGCAACAGTTCCTGCCAAGACTGTAACAATGACACTCAGTGTACAGTGTGTCATGTTGGTAGATACGGACACTTATGTTCTATAGGTTGTAGCTGTAATGGCGGCTCATGTGATATCATAACCGGACAGTGTGATGAACAATCTACATGTCCGTCGCAATGCACCTCATGTTCTGACGCTGGAGTCTGCACAGTATGTCAGGCGGGTTACTTCGGAACACAATGTAATAAAACATGCCCAAGTGGTTGCAATGGTTGGTGTGCATTTAACACGGGGGCGTGTTTTGCTTGTCGGAGTGGATCATAATTATGGATCTCATTGTAAGGACCAGTGCTCACATGTGTGCAGTAATTTTAGTTGCCACCAGAACGGAACTTGCTTCCAATGCTCTGTAACTAATGTATACGGATTCAATTGCAACATTCAATGCAGCAGTTTATGTGTCAATGCCACGTGTGATAGGTGGACTGGCAAGTGTCCATTAAAATGCAACAGTCTATGTGAGCAGTGTGATTCTAGTACAGGCCTCTGTACAAAGTGCCCACTGAACAAATTATATGGAAATATTTGTGAATACCCTTGTAACACTGGATGTTTAAATCAATCTTGTAATCATACAACCGGAGAATGTATATCTTGTACAACTGGCTATTGGGGACCGTTTTGCAACAACACGTGTAACAGTGGGTGTTCTTTAGGTAAATGCGATCGTGATACTGGAACATGTTTTGAATGTGCAAATAAAACAAGTTATGGCGACTTGTGTAATACAACTTGCAGTCATTATTGTAGCAACGGTCAATGTGAGCAGAACGGGAAATGCTCATTCGGTTGTGAAACCAATCACTTTAGTGCAATGTGCAAGACCAAGTGTTCTGCAATATGCAACATAACCACGAGCAGCCTGTGTGATGACCTGGGACAATGTTTGGAGAAATGCGTCCAAAGTTACACTGGAGAAGACTGTAAGACGGGTATGTGTTTAAATTTTGATGTTTCCTGCCTTTCGAGACAAACCGTTTTAAGATATTAAATGTTATATTAAGTACTTTCTTTAGCTATCAAATACGTATAAAATTAAAATTTATTAAATGTTATTTCTTCAGCACTTCTATTCCGTACTATAACGTGCGTGCCAGAACACCAATAAGGGCAATACATGTATCTAAAAACAACAATGAATAAAAACAACAACATACCTTTATATGCATGTTTTTATTTGTTTAAGAGAGGATAACCATTGTGTCGCCTCCCTCAGCTTCCACAGCCTCATCAGATGTCAACACTGATCAGCAATCAACCGAAACTCCATCAGTCATCAATACAAATAAGCAATTAACCGAAACTCCACCAGACGACAATGCAAAAAAGCAGACTGGGGTAGAGGAGCCGGGTTTACCAGTAGCCGCAATAGGCGGAGACGTAGGGGGTATTGTCTTCTTGTGTGCTAGTGTCATTCTAATAATGGTTCTGCTACGACGACGGAGGTAATAACCTAAGTTTTCCAACTTCTTTATTACACGATTACAATAGTTAGCATGTATGCCTAATAGGATTTATTTTATAGTATAAATAGGCAAATACTATATACATGTATTTATAATTATATAAATTTACAAATATGTTTTAAGGAAATTGCAAAAGGAAAATCCGACGCCATTGAGAGACTTTAACAACGAATATCATACAATTGACATCGTTTCTGAAGGTAATAACGCATTGAAAGGTCTCATATGACAACGCATGTAAATAATATAATGGCAACGGTTTACATGTATTTTGTCAAGGAGCTGAGCCTGTATGACGAGTTGTATCTGCAATAATATAACAAACATCCCTTTAACTGTCCTTAGCCGACACACGCCTGTCACCTCAACTCAATGGCGTTCCCAAGACACCCGTAGTGGCCAACCCGGCTTATGAACTACATGAAGATGTGTTGGCGCTCGGTGCTGCTGGAGAAGATGACACACACCTGGACATCGGTGAGTCGTACTATTACGTGCATTAAAATGTCCCTAATGACCATGAATACAACTAAAAGGTTTCGGGGAATTGTGCATTTATTTTCAAGTGAAGGTACGTAAGCTTTTACACCAAAGAAATATAACAATAAATGATTCTAATATTTTTTCCTAGCCCACAAACGCTTATCTACCAAGACCAATGGTGTTCACGAGACACCTCTGGTGGCAAACCCGGCGTATGAACTGCATGATGTGATGGCGCTCCGTGTTGCTGTAAATGAGGATGATGACGTGGACAGGCACATGGAAATAGGTATGTTGGTTGTTTAATATGTCACGTTCTATCTACAAATGCATGCACCAAATGCATTTCGGTTAGATTATCTTATTATTGCTTCCGTATTTTTTATCTTGTTCATTTTCTGTTCCGTCTATAATCTATGTTTTTACATTACAGCACTTTTGAAACCTTTTAATGAATCGACATTTGATTTTTAAACTAGACGAGGACGAGGCTCAACGACAAGAAAAGAGGAGGGTAGCGCCGCCCCTGGAGGAGAACGTCTACTACATCAGTCTCGCGGAGATCCAGAAAAGGAAGGTCCGCGTGTCCGACCTGCCCGCCTTCGTCACTGACAAAACCATGGCCTACTACGAGGAAGAGTTTGATGTGAGTTACCAACTTGGTAATTTGTATTGTATAATCTATAACCAATTGGTTAAGAAGTTAAGCGATGTATAAAAAATAATACCATTTCTCTGTTTGTTTATAAACAGAAATTCCCAGACGGTATAACAAAGCCAGCAGACGCTGCGAGATCACCCAATAACGTGAGCAAGAACAGATACAAGGGGCTCTATGCCTGTGAGATGGATGGTTTCAGTCAATAATGTTTATATTTTCAATAAATAATAAAGTCGCGCAGAATACTTTAATGACATTGAAGCTGCAAATTAATTTAGTATTTGTGTATACTATGTTTACATGAGAAAAACGATCTGATGTTTAACAATTTCCATGTGCGCTTCTTTCAGCATTTGTACCTGTATTTCAGACGACGATTCTCGCGTCAAGGTGGCAGGATTCGACACCGACTACATCAATGCCAACTACATTGATGTAAGAATTGCTATTTAGATTTACAAACAAAGATATGAAAGAGGAACTTCTAAAAGAATAGTTAAACATTGACTTAACTCGTATTATTTGCTATTTCAAACATTGCTTTAAAAGGTTGCAATCATAACTTAATAAATTTATCACCTCCTAGTTTATAATACATAACATTGTTTGTAGCTTTACAACTTTATAAACTTGACAACTATGTTTGGTTATGCAACCATGTCAAAGTCGTTTCTGCTTCAAGGTGCGTGTTAAATATTTAATCGCAATGTTGACAAATTTCAGGGCTACAAGCAAAGAAATGCTTATATCGCATCACTGGGTATGTCACTTATGTTGAGAAAAAAAATTGAAATG
>Ga0224511_10002998_pt1 | contig 11849 bp, 9 predicted proteins | sample SF_May12_sed_USG_2_FD_169988 | JGI IMG/M metagenome (GOLD analysis project Ga0224511, IMG submission 169988) | Sediment microbial communities from San Francisco Bay, California, United States - SF_May12_sed_USGS_8_1 | ecosystem: Environmental > Aquatic > Marine > Sediment | place: USA... | reverse complement strand
TGGTTCTGATTGGTTGCATAAGTAGGTCACGGGGTCAAAAAGTAGGTTTTCAAAATGCAATTTTTCAAAAATCTTCTTGTCTGAAACTACAAGGCCTAGAGCTTTCATATTTGGTATATAGCATTATCTAGAGGTTCTCTACCAAAGTTGTTCAAATTATGCCCCTGGGGTCAAAATTGACCCCGCCCCGGGGTCACAATTTTACATTAAATTATATAAGGAAAACTTCAAATGACTTCTTATCTTGAACCGCTTATGGTAATTTGACCAAACTCAACAGGAATGGTCCCTGGGTAGTAACCTACCAAAATTGTTCAAATGGTTCTGAATGGCTGCATAAGTAGGTCACGGGGTCAAAAAGTAGGTTTTCAAATGCATTTTTCAAAAATCTTCCCGCTGAAACTACAAGGTCCAGAGCTTTCAAATTTGGTATATAGCATCATCTAGAAGTCCTCTACAAATATTTGGTGGACAGCATTAGTGGTCCTCTGTAAATGGCTTCACCTTGACCCTTGACATTTTCCTCAGGTGAGCGACCTAGGGCCCTTTAGGCCCTCTTGTTTATCATATGTTTTGAAAAGGTTGAAGAGTCAAATTATATATATTGCTTTTATTATAAGCAAAGTCTATGAATTTATTATACAACCTTCGTATGGAGATTAATTTCTGGTTTTAACTAATTTAAACATAATTTCAAATGATTACCACTTCTATGTAAACGTACTTGGAAATAAAAAAAGTACGATTTAACAATTATGATAAAGCGTTTTGTGTTTTCACTTTCTACAGAGATAATTTGGGACACTCAAGAAATTTCTGGAAAATAACCTAATATGTTAAATACACCATACATGTGTATTGTTAAACTTCTTTTAATTAAGTGGGGTATGTTGTGATAAGTCCAGGATATTTTATAAATTGTTATGGTGAGAATAAAAACATAAAGCAATGCATCTACTGTTCGAAAGATTATTTTTACGATGCTTACTTTGAATCAAGGTCTTTGTTTTTTCTGCTTGTTTATTACAGTTAATAATAAATTGTTTTCGGAGATTTGCAGTTGTCTTAAACTTTCATACAAATGTAAGTGTATTTTGTTTGAGCGTAAATACTTGGGTACACAGACATCCATTAATAGTTTGTTGCTACTACTATACGTTGTAGGCTATTCAACAGCTGATGGAACTTATATTGGAAAGAGCAATTTTTTACAAATTGAAGACGATCGCAATTCCTGCGTTTGGCACTGGCAAGTTAAGATATCCCCCTGAAGTTGTCGCTGGGGCAATGTTTTCAAGTATTCAAAAGTTTCGCAACACGCATCGTGGGACTTGCCTTGAAACTGTTAGGTTCGTCGTCTTCCACAAGGACTTAATAGTAGTGAGGGTAGGTACTGTTTATTAGCTCACGTGAGCACAAAGTGCTCATGGTGGACAATTGTGACCGGTCTTCGTCCGTCGTCACAGTAACTCTGTGACCTACTTATGCCTCCGACAAAAACCATTTTAATAATTCTGCTCTAGGGTCACCCGATAATCATTCTAATACAGTATAAGTATCTGTGTGATTAATGTAATTATGTATGATGATAATAAATTGTGTCTCCCCCGGTAAAATAGGGTGACATATTGTTTTAGCTCCGTTGTCTGTCTGTCTGTCCGTCTGCCCGTCCGTCTTTCTGTCCGTCGGTCTGTGCGTCCGCCCGCCCGCCCGTCGGTCCGTCCGTCTATCTGTCTGTCCTGGTTGGATTTACAAATAACTCTGCACAAATGTCAAGCATAATGAGTCAATGTGCAGTGAGTATGTTTGACCAAGGTCGGGTCAAGGTCATAGTTAAAGGTTAAACATTGTATGACTGTATTACGTGTCCGCTCTTTACCTCTTGAAGGGTTAGTTACATATTGAAATTACTTGGCACAAATGAAAATTACCAGGAGACAATGTGCATAGCGCATGTTTGACCAAGGTCACTTCAAGATCATAGTTCAAGGTTAAACACACTATCGTGAGCGCTCTATATCTTTTTGAGCCCCTGATTGGATTTACAAATAACTCTGCACAAATATCGCTTATGATGAGTTAATATGCACTGTGTATGTTTGACCAAGGTCGGTTCAAGGTCATAGTTATGGTTAAACATTGTATGGCTGTATAAAGTGTCAGCTCTATAGCTTTTGAAGGGTTGTTAACATTTTGAAATGACTTGGCACTAATGTATAGTACCATGAGACGGTGTTTGAGCGCAAGTTCAGGGTGATAGTTTAAGATCAAACAAACTATTTTTTCCACTCTATATATTTTGAACCCTTGATGGGATTTACAAATAACTCTGCACAAATGTTAAGTAAGATGAGTCGATGTGCAGTGCGTTTGTTTGACCAAGGTCAGTTCAAGGTCAAGGTCATAGTTCAATGTAAAACATTGTATGACAATGACCAAGTTCAATAACTCTTGACTACCATTTTGACAAATAAACCCCCTTTCCCATGTTGCAGATGATGTGTGGTATTCATCACTTCCTGTGAGCCTCTATATTATGATCTATCATCCCGTCTGCCAGTAGAAATAAAATGTTTCCATCCAGTGACATATGGGGGAAACATGATTGCCTTCGTTTCCGGAAGCACCACGTCTTGTTGTAAACTAGATGTAGTTGAACGCACGTCTTTGTCTAAGCGTAACATTGACGAATTTTTTTCAAGAAACACATAACGTCTCGTAACGAGTGTGTATATAAATATATATTGTTTTACCAAATTCTTGTTTTCGTTCATAATTACATCAGAGGGGACTTTAGGTTTGCTCTCCGCCCGTCTGTCTGTCCATCCGTCTGTCTTTTAAAGCTAGAAAAATGAAACTTGTTATGTGAATATGTGGCAATGTGTTTATTAAGCACATCATTTTTCCTTGCGTTCGTCTGTCCGTCCATTAAACTGTTCGTTGAAATCTAGAAAATTTGACAACTAAAAAAACTATTTAAGCTAGGTGCAAAAACATGTGGGAATGTATATACTATGCATGAGTCCATCAAAAACCGGATCTTATAATACCTTTAAAGCTATTTGATGTAAGTGTCTTTTTGAACTACAAGATTTCAGGTGTGAACTTCTGTATTGCTTGTGATTATAATTATTATTATTGTTGTTGTTGTTGTTGTTGTTGTTGTTGTTGTTGTTGTTGTTGTTGTTGTTGTTGTTGTTATCAAATTCTTGTGTATTTTTATAGATTTACAAACAACTGGAGTATGACTTTGCGAAAGGTACTTTTTAGAGTTGACACATAAATTAAAAATAAACTTGTTTAGCTATTAGTTTTTATACAGCTATCGTTGTAGAGTTATTGAAATAAAATAAAATAAATTATACTTTTTATTATTGTCTCATAAATATTCATGCATGTTTAATGTGATAACATTCATAAAGCAATGTTTTCATTGCCTATTCATTATTTTGTATAGGAGACCAGGAGGAAAATAAGAAGCTTTCTTCGCAAGTAGAAGTTTTTGTGACAGGATATCAGTCAAATGTTGAAAAGGCAGTTGCGAAGATGCATTTTGACGTTAGACTTGTCAAGGAAAAGAAGACTAAAGACCAACAAACAATAGCTATAGGGTCGTCGGATTACGCCGCAATCTGTAAATGCTACGGAGATCCAAAAAGAAAGTGGCAAGAACGTGTCGACATAAAATATAATTCTGACACAAGATTGGTTGAAGTACGAGGAACACGAAATGAGGTGAATTCGTGTATTGAAGAAATAACGGCCTGTTTTCACGCTTTGAAAAAAATGAATCAGCGGCGAATTTCAAAGAAGGAACCAAATCTAAACCAAATAGTGAATATTGCAAAATCCAATCCTAATGTGTATATGGTAAATGATGACTTTAACAATTCCATTGACATATATGCAAATTCTCCGGATGACCTGACAGAAATCGACAAAATCCTCCATTACACGAAAAGTCCTGAGGGTCAAACAGAATCAGCAACTGCTTGTAGTGCAGTTCAAACCAATCAACAGGCCCAACGCACGCTGCCGCGCCCTTCAGCGACATATCAGTTGAAAGGATTAACTGTTCATTGTTACCAAGCAGACATCTTGAAAATACAAGTTCAATGTATTGTGAATGCGGCAAACAAAGACTTAGACCATGGTGGAGGAATCGCACATGCAATATCATCAGCGGCTGGGAAAAGGTTTCAGGACGCCTGTACACAGTTTGTCCGAAATAGTAAGTTTTCGTACATAAAGTCTTTCATTTGTATTCAGAAGTATGGCAGTTTTTGTGCTGATTTTATCAATGATTAGCTGTTAACGTTGGTAACTGATGAAGAAAAGAATAAAGGTTCTGATACTTTCGTATAATTTCGAAGGGATCAAAAATAGTTTTAATAATTTATCCAGCCATAAATTTTTAAACGGGTAAAAAGCCTTATGTTTTTCTATATATTTATGGAACATACAGTATTTAATATACCTTTTTTTATTTACTGCAACATGTTGATACTTCCAGAAGGAGGTCCCTTGAAGGTCGGTGAGGTGGTTGAAACAGAGCGCGGAGACCTTCCATTCCGCGTTCTACACGCTGTTGGCCCACGCTGGTGGGACTACGACACGTCTCAGACAGATCAGATAGAACGATGCCTTGTTGATTTGAAGAATACTGTTTGCAAGTGTTTCTGGAAAGCAGATGAATTACGAATTGAATCTATAGGCGTTCCTAGTATTAGTTCTGGTAATACATTAACAACAGTTTATTGATAATACAAATCAAATTGATGTATTAATCAATACATATTATCTTATTAAAGGTTATATACTATATCATGATATGCTTTGGGATTAAATAAAACGTATAGTTTATTCGTTCAATCTCTTGTTTATTGGCCATTTGTTACTGTACTGTGTTTTACTCACGAAAACAATGCATGTTTTTTTATATTTTCTCTCAGGTATATTCGGTGTTCCAAAGGAATTATGCGCTTTGCAATACGTGAAAGCTTTGAAGTCATTTATTGACCACCGTGGGGGGCTACGAGAAATACACTTTGTGGACACAGACGACAACATGGTAAGATTAATTCAACGCGTATTTGACAAAGTGTTGGAAAGTGGTGAAGAATTTCAACCATGCATCGCTGATTATGTTGACAAACGAAAAGACAACAGACGGGTGCCTCAATCTAAAACATCCGATCCCGAGGTTGATGGTAAAGTTAGAGAAAGCGTTCTTCCAAAACTTGGAGTGGATGGCGAGTGTTCTGGCAAAATCGTGTATAATGTCACAACATGTGTGACAGTTACACTAGTACATACAGACCTTGTTAAAATGCAAGACGTTGATGTTGCCGTTTGCAGCGAAGATAGAGTAGGTTCATCGCGTGGAGCCATAGCTAAAAGATTTGCTGAAGAAGGTGGCGCTAAATACAACAAGGCTAAAAAAGACAAGTTCTTGAATAAGGATGTTGTTATCGGGAGTGTGATAACAACAGTTGGTGGCGACAACAGTTTTAAACATATATGCCACGTTGTTGTCGAAGCTATCGATGCTGAAAATCTTGAGATAGCATATGAAAAAGTATTCGTCAAAGTCAAGAAATTGAAGGCTCGATCAATCGCCTTCCCTCTTCTTGCAACAGGTAATAAATACGTATTATAAGAATTTCAATTTTTTATGATGTATGAAATTGTTTAGATACAGATATATAACATAAATAAATACATGTTTCTGATTGTGAAAATGCAATGCAGCTTGTGATTATGATGAGAATGATGGAAGTTGTGATGATGATGATGATGATGATGATGATGATGATGTATCATACATACTATGCTTTATGTATTTCAGACCGAAGCGGAATTTCTATTTATGAATCCGTGGCGATGCTTTTGTCAAAACTTCAGGAATTCTGTAGTCACAATAAGAAGCATCAACTTGCAGTATATATTGCTACTCCAGACCAAACAATTAACTGTGAAGTTAAAGAATTTGTTGACAGAAAACTTAGTGTAATGCCGGATGGAAACAGTGAGACTTCCACAATTTTGCAGAAAACTGCTACAGAAGATAAACGTAATACTGAACAGACATACAACGAAAAAGTGAGTTGATGTTTACCATTAATGGCAATGATGAAATATATTTTCATAGTAACATTTTGATTTAATTAGAGCACATTGTCACATGAGTTACTTGTCGTCTGGTTTATTTAGAGCACATTGTATAGTACCTTCAGCATGTGAATGAGAACATAACACGCACGAAAGTCGCAAGGTTTTAAATACTTTTTTTTATTATAGAGGCCGCTTCAAGCTCCCACAGAGAGCTGTGTGATCTGCATGGAGACTCTCACCAAGCCGAAGATGTTGAAGTGTGGCCACTCTTTCTGCCAAGAGTGCATTGATGGTTACTTCCAAGTATGCTTAGATTTTCGAAATTGCAAAACATAGCAAAAAAGATGTGATTGTTTTCTTTTCATCATTTTAGTTTGATAAGTCAACCCAGAGCTCTTAATTAATTTATATTGATTACAAGCCCTGGTCAGTAGTTCAAGTGTATACAACGGATGCAAGAATGAAAGTAAACAGATTTATTAAAATTTGATAGATGACATATTTCTAAGATATTTGGTAAAGTGCAAATATATTGCAATCCATTAATTGCATTACTATTTATGGTATTCGACAGTCCTTACATGTATCAGTTCTCTCATTTATTTGTACAACGGTTTCATGCTTAATTACACAGGTAAAGCCTGCATGTCCGTCGTGCGGGGTTGTGTGCGGGGTCATATACGGTGACCAGCCGGACGGTACTATGGAGCTGCAATTACACGACAAACGGCTGCCTGGGTTCGAGAAATATGGGTCATGGTGTATAACATACAACTTTCCTGACGGTCGGCAAGGGGTAAGTTGTTTTGAGTCATAATATATTGATAACATATGACCGTGTTTCCAAAAGGAAACTTAAACTTCATGATATTTTAAGTAAAATAAGAAATTTGAATCCAGGAAACAAACAAGTGATACTAGTAAACATGTAACCATATGTTTTGTTGTTGTTGTAAATAGATGATGTTTATTTGTTATAATATATGCAAGCTTGTATATAGGTGATCATATGGTAAAATGACACCTAGGGTGACATAAGAGCTGATGTACCTTTGTCCTAACAGTATAAACTGATTTCACTTATCCAGCCTGACCACCCGAGTCCAGACACATATTACAAGGGCATCATGCGGAAGGCCTTTTTGCCGGACACCAAAGAGGGGCAGGATGTATGCGGCATGCTAGCCACAGCTTTCCGTCGGGGCCTGGTGTTCACCATAGGGGCGTCCCGGACCACGGGGAAGGAGGGCGTCATCACGTGGAACGACATCCACCACAAGACTGACCCTCGTCCAAACACACAGTAAATTCTAGAAATCCTTATAATTATACATTAATTATACATAATATTTATATTTTACATAAGCGTTTTTGGTCGGTTATTATTAACGCATAGTTTGTATTGTTATACAACATTTTTAAGATGGCTGGAAAAACAGTTCATTGTGGTAGGCAACACTATAATTTCTAAAACTCGTTATTTTTATTAAATGGTGGCCGGACCATTATAATCTATATGTCGTATAAGGGCCATCTACATGAGATTTTATCGGGTGGTTTACCGATAATAAACGAAAAATTAAAATATTTTATGTAGTTATGACCTTTGAATACTTTTAATATACAAGGCATATATATATATATCTATATATCCATCTCTTTGTTCCTATAGGTTTGGCTACCCGGATGACACCTATCTGTCGAGGGTCAAGGAGGAACTCGCTGTGAAGGGGGTGACTGAAGGCGACATTGAAGACGATGTCAGAAAGTTCTTAAAGAAAGCAGGAAATGGTAGCACATTCCGTGTCAACACAAGCATTTGTACAAAATTGTAATCGCGATTATGATGCTGATTACCAAGTACAGCAAGGCAATTAACCTGGTTCATGTTTGTTTTATTGTTCATGTTGTTTTCATAAAGTTGAGTTTGCACATTGCTTGTGATCATACCGCTGTACATATATTATATAATTGTCACTATGATTGTAGTTTAGACAATACGTTTGAGGCAATTTACCTGTTTTACTATTGTGTAAATAGTTTTTATGCCCCCGCCACTCGAAGAATGGTGGAGGGGCATTAAGTGTTACCCCTGTCTGTGCGTGCGTCCGTCCGTAATCAAAATGTGGTGTCTGCTTAATAACTTTTTAAAGACTGCATCGATTCAATTCAATATTGGTATGTTGATATATAATATCAAAACACCGGTCAAGGGTTACAATCCACAAATTTTTGCCGGAGTTATGGGCCTTTTTTAAAAACATAGCACATTTAGCGGGGGCATACGTGTCCTATGGACACATTTCTAGTCTTATATCTGTTGATTTCAAACATTAAATCAGATGTATTGATAAAGAATTAATTATTTTATATGACGATCAAAACAGAAATACTGTGCGACCGTTTATTTAGTAAAAGAATATGAATAATGTTAATTGTTGTCATGAACATATGTAAGTATTGTTATTTTTATTTGTGGCTTCTGTTGTGAAATTATTTTATAGTTTGTTTCATGATGGCGAAGTTGTGTTGTGAATTTTAATCAAATACAATGACTAAACGGAACCTAAACTTGGGTACTGCGTCAATCAGGGCTTTCTTGTTTAAAAGGTAAGGGACCTAGACCTTTTGTTTGTGGGTATTAATTGCAATGCAAAACAACTTAAGAGGGCAAAAGATGTTCGGAGCCAATACATTTTTATTCTAAGTGGTGACGCATGTCAACTGATTGTACATCGTGTGGGATATGACTCAAAATAATAAGCATCTTTTGAGAAAACTGGAGAACGTTTGTTTTTGGTTGTTCGTTGGTGTGCATTAATTAATGCTTATTGTTGGTATCAAAAAAGATTTATTCTATAAAGTGTATCAAGTCAGTTAGAAACTTTATGGATTGATGTAGTACGATGAATATGTAATACATATAGTCATGTATTTTGCTTTTTGGTTGTACTTATTGCCTGTATTTGTGGATAGCTGTATAATGTTTAGAGTCAATTTTACGAGCGGATATGTTTTATGTATTCAACTGTTTTGCATACCGTTAACCATTTACTAAATAATATAATTTTGTTCATATTTGCCCATTTAACAATGTTTTGTTTTTATAATGTTATATACTTTTAATGTGACGATTGTAACACACACCAAACCACGCAGTTTTGTGTTTTGTCCATATGAAATGTGCATGTGTGATTTTAGCACTATATAGTTTCCTAAATAAATTAATTACTGATGTATTATAAATATGATGGATAGCACGAAATCCTTTTCAAAAAGCATACAAGCAAAAAAAATATCTCGCAGATCTGTATGTAATAAAGAATTGTATTTATTTATTCATACAAACATTCAAATATTGCTTTTTTATTCTTTTTATTTTCAAAATGCATACATTACTGTGCTAATACCTGTAAACAGGTGTACTAGCTGAAGTGAAATGCATCATTGTATTCATTCTTTCATGTCTGCTGCTTTGATGTTTAACAAATTACTGACTTCAATATTACATGGAAGTATTTTTAATTATTCTTACTATTATCTATGTAAATATGAGTATAATTTTTCCAAAAAATCAAATATAATAAAAATCACAACAATGTCATATTTCTGATGTAAACTAAAGCGACAACGTTCATACTGTGGTGTTGCCGACTTTCACCGTTGTCCAACCCTTCCATTGCTGTCTTTGTAAATGAGTGGACATGTAGTATTACCACGTTGAACATACACAATACAATGAACAAATAAATGTTAAATGTGTGTGCGACTATCGGTCTGATATTTCATACAAGTATTTTTGTATTGTTTTGTTGTCAAACATTTATAGTTGATAAAATTATATTTGGAGTTGGTTTTTATAATCATATTGGACTAATTTTTTTCACTGAATACGCTTAATGGTAAAATGCATTGGTGTCCTGTAATATTGTGGTTTCTTATTCTTCATTTGCTTTTTTCTGTAGATTTTGTCATTTTAATAATGCTTTGATATTGAAAAATTGATTAAACAGCATTAAACCAACATTCAATCTGGAGATTGTTATAGAGGTTTCGTCTTCATTGGCATAATTATATAAGCCGTCGGTACTGTTTACACGTACATGGTACGTCTGCTTATTTTCCAATAAAAATCATATGCATGTTAATTGGCAGCCGCAGTATGAACTAAGGAGGTATTCCAACTTGTTTTTGAAATCTTGTTTTAGCTACGCAAAGTCAAAAGATACATTAGGGAGTTGCTCTTATAACTGTTTACAGTAAAGTCCGCTTATAACAAACCCGCTTATAAGGAATATACTGTTATAAGGAACGGATTTTCATTCCCCAATATTTACATAGGAACTAGTTTACTATACGTTTATAAGGAACTTCGGATATAAGGAACATATTTTTATGGTCCCGAGAAGTTCCTTATAAGCGGAATCTACTGTATCATCTTTATGGTGCCATATGGCATCCATAAGAAATGTACAAAAACCAATTTGCCCTCCTGAAATGTTGCTGTTTAGATCGTTAGACGAAATACATGAAAACACATTATACCACGACTTCTATTCGGATGTATAATGTTGTTTCATTTAATATATTTTCCATTTAAAAGTTGATATGTAAGTTTATGGTCTATACTGTGTACATTAATCAATTTCAAAATGGTAAATTCGCTTTATGTTATTACCTATTTTGTCAATCTTGATCATTTTTTGCTGCATGAGTTTTGGAAATAAACCATTTAAAAAATAAAAGCATTTTTTCTACGGCATTTTGTTAAAAGTCATGTGTTGAATCAGCCCGCCTGTTGTTTTCTACTGGATTCTACACACTTTAGGCCAGTTTTGCCGAGTTCCATGTGCGATTTTTGCATGTGTAAAACTTGAAGAAAAACATTACGTTGCAAACACAAGTTCAAATGTCTGATCCGCGGTTGGGTCCGCAACATTTTACGGACACGGAGAGTACAAGTATGTAAACAGATGCTGCAACAATATAGCAAAAGCTACCACACTCTCCTATCAATACAAATTGCAATCTGTGAGATTAGGAAGCCAGACTTTGACTGTCTTTATAGTGTAATGTCATTTTGTTTAATAGTACATAGAGTCCAATAGTTTAGTGAGTTTACTTAATTTTTAGATTATCATGTTGTTGTTTTTTGAGAATTTTAAAAAAGACATTTTAAACACTAACATATAGCACACATTGATATGGACAACGGATAACGGAACTATACCGGCTATATACAGTGCCCACCAAAAGTCTGGAGAAAACATGTCATTTTCCCATTACTTTCAACTACAACACCATGTCCTATCAACTTTAATTTTTCCTATGCATGTTCAAACAATTAAATTTAACTGGATGTTCCGTAGTCATGAATAACTAAGGTACTTTAACTATTTGTAAAGGATTTTCAATTTAACAATGGGTACATGGTTCACAGGATCTTGAGACAGTATGGTTATTTTCAGTCACATTACACACAATGTTAATTTTGTGGACACATACATGTTTCTGGCATTTCAGAACAACAGCCATGATATAAATTTCAAAACAAGTCGCTCACCTGAGGAAAAGGTCAAGGGTCAAGGTAAAGCCATTTACAGAGGACCACTAATGTTGTCCACCAAATATTGGTAGAGGACCTCTACATAATGCTATATACCAAATATGAAAGCTCTGGGCCTTGTAGTTTCAGACAAGATTTTTGAAAGTTGTATTTTAAAAACCTATTTTTT
>Ga0224511_10002997_pt1 | contig 11850 bp, 6 predicted proteins | sample SF_May12_sed_USG_2_FD_169988 | JGI IMG/M metagenome (GOLD analysis project Ga0224511, IMG submission 169988) | Sediment microbial communities from San Francisco Bay, California, United States - SF_May12_sed_USGS_8_1 | ecosystem: Environmental > Aquatic > Marine > Sediment | place: USA... | reverse complement strand
CGTCAGTGGTGTGGCATCATTCATTACCACTGATGAACAGCTTCAATAAAACCGAGGCTGCTGTTTTCTCGTGCAGGCTATGCTTCCTAAGGGCTTTCCCTTTCATTAGTTTGCTTAGCAGCGTAATCAAAACTTTCGTAGGTAGCAGTGAACACAGTTTATAACATAATATTGGACGCCTTCCGTTTCCAAGTCATCTAAGTCATTATCGTTATGTATTTCAGCTACAGGTATGATGTGCTTAACGCTAAGCGGAAAATTGTTAGGAACACATTGGCGTATTTTATAGTGACTGTGCTTTGTGTGAGAAACAAGTGAGCTTGGGCTACATTACAAATATTGTATTTAACCATCCATTGAATAGACATCAAATAATGATATTTGTATATCACAATATGTAGGTGCTACGTTTTTAAGAATGTTACTAAATGTATGAGAATTTTTGAATTTCTTGTTTTATACCTATTATGCATTTGTTATAAACCTTTGTATTCCAAAAAAAATGTGAATTTCGTCGTCAGAATTTCAGTCACCATAACGAACTGTATTTCGTTTTATATCATCAGCATAGCGATGGCACACATTTGTGTTTGTCTGTGTGTTTATGTTTTTTTCTGCGCCGTTTTAGTGCTAAATATGTTAGAACACGGCGATTTCTCAAAGTAACCACTATTTTGGGGTTTAAAAGTACTGCTGATAACTCGGCTAGCGACTTACTGACTTTCCGAATGACCAAAGTACAACCACATCAAACGGACAATCTAGTAAAAATAGTAGAAACTGTTCGTCCCGTTCTGAGGCATGAACCAATATTGATGGTTGTGCGCTTTATTGAAACGGCTATCCTTGCGTGATATAACGTTTTACGTCACTGTACATACATTTTATATTTACATTTATTTGCTAAAATAATTAAGACGTTATTAAAGCAGTGTTTTTATACCATTGATTAGTTCAGAACCATTGCAGTATGGGCAACTCATGATTGCAAAACTAGTGATGGTGTTAAGTTGTTCAACACTTTGATTTTCAAATATTATAATGAAAATACCAACTACAAGAGTAGCCTCCATAACAACGCTTGTAACTACAAATTGTTGAAATATAAACTGAAGACATGTTAAAAAAAGAATGGTGTAAACAGTGTCGACATGTCAGGTTTAAAGGCACCATGACAAAATGGCCCGTAAAAACACAAACACACATACAAGCACAAACACACACAGAACACCAATGCGCAACAGCCATTCAGAATATTATATATTTTGTGTTTTGAATACTTGAATTCCATAAAGTTGCATAAAACTGAAGTGTTAGCATCGATTTGTTTCTATTGCGAGATATTCGTTAGTTTTGCGTATGTACACGTATTTGCTAAGCTTTAAATACGTATTGTCATTGAGGTTTAAAGTGGCACTCATGCATATTCCGTATACAGTCGAGTTTATAAATAGAATACTAACGAATCGAATTGACTTTTAAACAGGTCACCTATGTAATATCGTATAGCTATAGGATAGATAAGTGAGTGGGTTTCATGTAAATCGTCTTTAGGTCTGTGGTATAGGTAATGCGCTGTCACGCTGACGTTTTGGGTTCGATTCCCAACAGATGCGTTTTTTTATTTTCAACCAGTTTTATGACACAGGTGAGTTTTCACGATTTTCACGATTAAAACAATGAAATTAGGTATGAAATCTCATAGTTCTTAACTTCAGATGCACATGTACATCACTTAGAGTTGAACATGGCTACGAATAAGAAGAATGCCTATAAGCATCTAAGGTCAACAGAAAAGAAAACTGTTGTTCAGGTTGCCAACTATTTTAAGAGGAAGAAGCATATTCAATCGTCAAGAAGATTTTTATAAGCATAATATACGCTTCTATTATATTTCTGTATTATAGGGTTAGGGTTATACAAAATGTATCATCAATGTATGTGCGTACAATAACATTGAAGTATAAGTATTATAAAAATTATGGTAATGTAAATATACGTGAAATATGTTTAGAGGTTTCTAAGATATAAATAATGTTTTTTGTTAAATAGAATCATACTTATACCACGCAATATTGGAATATATGAACGCAATGCAACTAATCTCGAATATTGGTTTTTTTTCTTAGGCTTAATGAAAGAAATCCCAAGAGCAGGCCACTAACCTTAGAAAGAGTTTAGTCAAAGTATAACAAACTAAAACAAATAATTCAAAATGCTAAGCACCTGTCAATCGTCCGAGATAAAACTACGACGAAATCAATTGGATATGGAATACGCACCTGTTAGAAATGAAAGGCTTTATGAAAATACATAAAAGTTTATCATATACACTGTTGAATGTGGAACGGGCTGAACCTAAATTATATTTATTTCTTACATTTTAAACTGTTTTACATTTAGATTGTCCTTAATGAACACCTTACTGGTTATATTTCAGTATAAGTTTTGTACTTTGTCTATATTCTGTACTTTACTGCAGTTTTAGTAGGGCTAGATACATGTAGTAGCATTGTCTTAATAGTGCAGTCTATAAAACACGCCAGTTCTCGGAATGACTCTCATTTACTTATAATGCCCCAAAGGGATTTAAACAATCACTTACGGCTTTGGAACTGAAATGGAACTTGTTTCCAATTCCCAAAACAATGTTCATAAAACCGCCTTCAGTGTTGATCAAACGAGTTTTCTGAAGATTCATGGACCAAACAGCAATAAAAAAGATTTTTTTCGATCAAACCAGCAAACAATACTTACACTCTCTTAAAATGTCTAAACATCTTTGATGCTCGCAACCACTAGGTAACCACTTGAAACAAAACTACGTAGGTAAAGCCGATAATAATTATTGTTTGACCAAGTACTATGAATATACTTGTTTTTGGGATTGAAATTAAGAAAAGTCCAACAAAACTACCGTTGGGTCAGTGTCATTTTTTATGTACGTTTGGTTTATACCTGAAACCCACGTGATATCCTTCAGGTCTAAAACAGCGAAATCAAATTAATACGTGCGCTTGTAAACGTCAAGCATCAGCATCTCAATTTAGTTTTCGAAGCATGTTGCATTTATCACGGTTGAATGTTATGCTCTTTTTTTCTCAATTGATTAAACATTCTTATCAGTATATATGTTACCAAACTAGTTATTTGCATGTAATATGGAAATTGGAAATGTAAATGGAAATACATTTCTCGAGTGTATAAGCATTCTGCCCAATACCTTTCAATTGGATACAAAAAGCTTTACATTTCAAAATTAACATTTATCAGTGTAGGGGTGCTTTATCTATATAGCATAATACGTACAAACGAATAATGCCGAGCGTGCATCATACCTATCAAACAATCATTAAACAGTTGTATTATCTTGAATAGATCCCCGCGGTTCCCTAATCCCGTTATGATTCAATGACGTAAAACGCGTTTTGAAGATTATGCTTAATCTCATATATCCCGGGTAAGCTCAGGGCTGTCCGAGCGATACCACAAGGAACAACTGAACAACGACTCAACACGTTTCTTCCCATCTATTCAAATCCGTGACCTGGTAGTAACAAATAAATAATAATAAATAATGGTCACCATGGTAACGACATATATAATGACAATATAATATATAACAATAAATGACTATTTAAAACGTATCGTCACAAAGCATATCCTAGCGGCACTTTATAGCACAATTATTTAAACACACATTTTACATAAATCTGACAAAACTATTAAAATAAACAACAAGTTCAATAGTCCATCAAAACCTGTATTCTATACAAATCACACTGGATTCTCTACTTTCACACTGCCAACTCTGTGTCTGTTAATTCGGCTGTAAAAGACATGCAATACAATTATTAGTCAAGGTGTTACAAAATATTGAAACACATGCAATTCTAATTTCAACTGTCAGCTCCGATCCATTGTTTACAATATGCCAAACAAGGAAACACCATGAAATACAGAAAAACACAGATAAACAGAATATCAGGACATCGACAGAAAGTCAAAGAATAAAAGAATACTGCATACCAACCTCAATAGCTCATAGCAACAGCACAAATCTTATTTAAATTTGTCTTTTTCAAAATGTCTGTCAGTTCGTCAATCTTTTCGCGGAATCACGAAAACCTCGAGAAAGGTTAAAGTCAACTTGATTTAAAACTACCAGAAAGAAAAAGTCAAAATAAAGCAGTCAACAATTATCGTTAAAAAGTCAACCTGGTTACAATAATACTAATTGTTTTGTTTGTCTTGGCTTGACTAAACAAAATTGGTTATACTGTGAATTTGTGTAAATATATGAGTTGTTGTTCTTTATTAAACTATTATGAAACTAAATACAGGCATGTTTGATTGATACACTTAATCATCAATACCTATACCAAAACCCGTAGTAACGTCATTTAGGTTGAATATCAATACTTTCGAAATCCATCTTTACAAATGTTTATTCCAAAACAGGGGAGGACAGACAAGCGATGACTGCTGCCATGATTCCTCTTAATGGTCTCCAAGACTTGATATGATCTGATGTAGCAAGAGAAATCGCGTCTGTATGGATCAAACTATACCCAGGAGAATCCGATGTCTATTTGTAATTTCAGCTCATTGCATGAACAGCTTACGAAAAAGAAACGGTACAGTCTACAAAGAATTAAACACACACAATGGTAACAGATACAAAGCACGCAAAAGTTAATGGATGTTTTGTATTCTGTCTGCATAGATGGTTGTTTTGTTGCAATAAATACTCTAACATACTGCACTTGGTAATGTTAAGTTATTCAAATGTTCAATTTGTGACCACGGAAGGGTGCAGCGTTGATTACTTAAGGACACATTTTAAATTAAGCATTGCCCTAGCGCAAAGTACATAAATACACATACGAGGTGTATTTTTTCGAACCTTGGCATTTCTACAAAGTTTTTGTTTCTTTATATTGTGCACGTTGAATAGCATAAATACAAAAGTGATCTATCGAATTATAAATATGTGAGTAAGATACTTCTTAGTATTCTGTTTGTTAGATATGTTAGGGCTGAACAAATGTAATATATGTAATAATAATTAAAGAGATGTTCAAAGAAAACAATGTAGATTGAGTAAAGTTTCAGGGAACCATGACACTCACTTAAAACAGCACGGAACACGCAAAACATCAAGACGTAAAAGACGTTTGGTATAAAGTGTTTTAATAAAACATATGTATGTCTGTATCTATATTTGAACCATATATGTATGTCTGTATCCATATTCGAAACAACACTGGAATAATCAAAGAAAGCGGATAATAATCAATAATGATTCATTGTTCGCTAACACATCTGAAAAGCTTTCCTATGTCTGTAAATTCAAATTATACACAATTCTAACAAATCATTCAAGTCTTTTAAAGTTTTTATCCACATGCTACACTTGTTTTACAACCATGCTAACAACAATGACGCTGGTATGCAAGGTGTTCATTATTTTATGTCTACATAATAAGGTACGTTGCAGGCGGACAAGGTGTTTTGTCAAGTTGTCTGAGGGACGAGACGATGCATGGACCGATCCGCAAATGTCAATCATTTTCATATATAACGCTACATGGTCAATTTTAATCCAATAGATTAGGATTAAATTGTTAGGTGACAATCTGACCTAGAAAACACAAAAGAAAAACCCCTTCACAAGCCTTTACAAGATCAAAGCAAATATACCGCATTGGGCGGAGTTTGAAATTTTGCGGAACGGTGCATTGCATTGCTGGTAGGAGCTAAATTGGTCATACATTTTTGCAGAACAGTATGTTTTCTTCTGTTAATTTGCTGATTTGTTGGGTTGAAAGTGCATTATGTTTGGTTGTTAATTGTACACAATTATTATCCTTAGATGAAAATAAGATTGAAATACATATCATTTTCAAATATAACGTTGACATTTTTCAGTAACGAAGCAAAACAACAAGCAACACAAATACGTCGTATCAAGTACTAAAAAGGACCATGACAACGATTTTTATAAGAATTGTATGTTAGCTAATGCATTTAGGGTTCATAATGTCACGATAGCTGATCTGGTCTATGCTATCAAGTAATTGCTGTTCAACGTATGATTTTAGACCAATATCCATTGTTGTCTCGTGGCTTTCTGATTTGCGTGACAGTACATCTAGGAACAACTGCGGTGCGCCTTACTACATCTCGTCCGCATTTAAAGATTTGATTTGTTTGAGACCATTCTGCATTTCTGTCGTCTGTTTTAGGAGTGGTAAAGTGCTAGTGATGGTCTCTTTTACGTTGTCTGCTTTTACCCACCTAATATTGTGTCTCTTGTTCTTCAATTGTATCTAGACATTGTGGCCGCTCTTATGTTGTTTGTAGTGTATGCTGATTTTTACACCTGTATTGTAACCTTATGTCGTGAATAGAAAAAGTAACTTGTTTTAGAAACATACCTATTATCTCGAATGTAAATGAGAATTAATTTGTCAGAGTTATATGACAATGTCCATGAATAATTATTATTATTATATCAATTGCATTGGGGCCTATGCAGACGTTTCCATGTACTACTTGTACTAAATTTGCGTTTTCTCGAGAGATTAAGCTACTTACCGCACTAATGTACGTAATGGCTAAAGTGGATGTTCTTTTGCAGTATTGTTCTAAACGCAGTTGATATATGTTGAAGCGTGTATTAAAGTATTCAAAATATCTCCCTTCCCGCTTATAACTGACATGTTAGCGTGACATCTTTGACAGCCGGGAAAATTGATGTTATTCCGAGTAAAGTAGAAATAAAACGCGGCATTGCGAAGTCTGTGTTCTCACAGAGGCATAATAAAAGTACGGGACCAACATGTGAACCGAAAGCATTAACAAGACAGTTACTCGTTATTGTTTCCAATTGACCCATGCTACCTAGATGTATGGCCGGCGACAAATGTTTTAATATGGCACAATAGTTTGTATCCTCCGAAATTTACTTAAATTGCGTATCAGTAGCATCTATTTAGTAAATAATAACACGTTGCCGTAAAGCCCCTTTACATAACTGCAGCTGTGAAACCGAACGGATTTCAATCACAATAAAGGTTAAATGCATTTTTAACGTATTCCCACCGATTGTTGTTTTCATTTCCCCTGCCATACTTCCATCTACATTGTTTGTAGATCTATGCAGGAAATAATAAGATTATGTTAACTGAAACATTATCGCCGAAATAATGAATAAATCACAATAATAATTATTGTTGCCTACAAAATCGCCAATTCCGGCCGAAGCATGATCATATGACAATCACTACGACATGTCCGTGCTATTTGCTGTTGCACTTCGAGTTTGGCCGCTTGCGATTTCTTACTGTCTCTTCTAAGTTAAGCTTTCAAGTTACTATGACAATAAATTAGTTTGTTCGGTGGAATCACCTTCTAGTGCAAATACTTACGTCTATAGAATATTTCGTTTTAGTGATGGCGACACAATGCTTTTTTTCTAGATATTTGTACTTTTACAATATGGTGTGATATAGAATTGATTGGACTTACACATGTGCTGTCTTTATTATTTATTTCCTCCGTAAACGAAGAGTCAAACAATAAAGAATATATATATATACAAAGTACAAAGGAACACTAGTAACAAATAGAAGAGATATAATATATAGTTATTCGAGCACAACATATATGTTTAAAATGTATGATTAATACAATCATACAATGGATAAGCTTAAGATTTAGAACATATTAAAAGAGAAAAAAAATTCAAGAGGGATTTAAGTATAATTTATAGAAACAGATGTAAGAGCAAGAGAGAGCTTAAGAACTTAATCTTGTACGAAAGCGAAATTTGCAAGACAAAAAGTTAGTGTTTATATACATACAATAAGCAAAAAGGAGTTTTTAAGGACTTAATGTTGTTCGAAAGCGAAATTGCAAGAAAAGGTTAGAGCAAACCTTTAAGTGATGTACTTCTATAAAACAAAACAAAACTATGTGTATTTAATTATATCGTAATCTCTTATGACAGAACACAAAGGGCAAGATTAAAGCAAACATCGAACAAAGGCGTCTAAGGATTTAAGTGGCTCAAATACAGCAACAGCATATATATATGTTTATCAGCAATAGCATACATGCGTATATCAGGAATAGCATACATGCGTATATCAGCAATATCATACATGTGTATTATCAGCAATGGCATACATGTGTATATCAGCAAAAGCGTACATGCGTATATCAGCAATAGCATACATGTGTATTATCAGCAATGGCATACATGTGTATATCAGCAAAAGCGTACATGCGTATATCATCAACAGCGTACATGCCTTTATCAGCAATAGAATACATGTGTATATCAGCAATAGAATACATACATGTGTATATCAGCAATAGCATACATGTGTATATCAGCAATGGCATACATGTGTATATCAGCAATGGCATACATGTGTATATCAGCAATAGCGTACATGTGTATATCAGCAATAGCATACATGTGTATATCAGCAAAAACTTTGATTCTTCATTCAATTTCATACACAAGTGTTTACAAAACTATTGGTTTTGATACATCAGTTTGTGCAATGTTGTGAGCAGATGGGCATTTACAAACAGACCTTTGTCAACCTGCGTGCTAAACAATGCAATTTGCCTAAACTGGGTCAGTAAGGGGCTACTCATTAGTGCACGGCAAATGCAAGCCAACATGTAACATTCACTTACTATCAACTTAATCAATATCAGTTAAATTTACAGGATGCAAGATTTATCGGCTTCAAATGACTGATTTTGATATTAGGCACAAATGAATATAATACAATTCAATTAATTAAAAATTCATGTGTGTGTTACCGTTTTTTTTTAAACCAGACGCTTTTGATTGTGTGCCATATAACACACTATGTGTTATTTTGCAAAACTAAAACACTGTGTATTAAACGTCGGAACAACCAATTAACATCAATCTTGTCATCTTTCGACATATGTTAGTGAAATTAGACGCGAACCAAATTGTTTTTGCTTATTAGTATTACTCGTTTTCCTTTTTTGATATTCGTGCTTATTTTGCTGAACGTTTCATGAAATCTAGTTCAGTAAACGACGCTAATTTGTAAAGGTAAGAAAAATAAACATCCATATCAGATATCTAATTTTCTAATTAAATATTTTAAACGAATGTAAACATAAAGTCTTTTATACCAATAGTGCTGCAAATTATGGCCCGACGCTAATGTGTGTAAAAAAGAAATGGTATCTTATAAGAACTAAATATTGATTTTTGCCACATTAAAGACAGGTTAAAACAAAAATGCTATAAAATGAAGACTGAGTCTATATTCATATCGCAGTACCTCTTTGCTTTAAAGTACTAAATATGGATTATAAACCTTGCATCAAAAGGAGTTGGGCTTTTTACAAAATCAATATCAAAGGTTTTAATTATATTGTAGATTTTCAGCTTAATTAGTGTTATTGGAACATTCACGTTAGCGATGGATACAAACCCGTTTTATCTGGAAAGAGATTATAGTAAAATATATTAACGAATGATTGTTTTATTTCAGAATGTCGTCATCGGTATTGAGGTGATTACTGTTATGTACGTGAGGTAAAGGTATGCTGTGTTGTTAGCCAGGTGTCATGTTGTTCTGTACATATGTACAAGTCAGTTGTATATCATTAAATGCTCTTAGTGGGTGAAATGTGAAAGCAAGTCAGTAAATAAATGTAAATGCAAATAAGTATTTGGTATTATGTTAACAATGCAAAACCCGATCAACTTGCAGTGGCATTACAGGATTTGACATTGGGGAGGGGGGGCGTTGACTTTGTCACCGGGGGGTTAGAAGGCTCTTGTGTGTAGCTTGTACAAACGGCATTTTCAAATTATGTTTTTGTGACTTCAATTATTTATAGAATTTGATTGTTTAATGTTTTTGCGGTATTTGATTAAAAAATATAACTAGAAAACAGATTTATGTAATGGATATGTATTCAATGTGTATTTATTTGAGTGAGAGATTTGTACATTTTAGCCGTTTGCAACACTAATAATGGACATATCCGCAACTGTCAATCATAATCATTTATAGCAGCACATGGTCAATTTTAATCCAATAGATTAAGATTATAATAGTGTCAAGTGACAATCCGACCTAGAACACACAAAAGAAAGACCCCTTCACACGCCTTAACAAGATCAAAGAAAATCTACCGCTTTGTTTGGAGCTTGAAATTTTGTAGAACGGTGCATGGTATATCGCTGGGATCAAATCAGGAAGCCAGTGTTTATAAAATCACTAGTACTAACTCTGCATGCGCCTGTCTGCTTCCATTTAACGGTCAGATGTGAGGGACACCGCTTTATGATTTAGTTTCTTAGTCCTTATATCAATTATCAAACGTGGACCCTTTTTCAGCCATACACATTTATCACAAAAATCGCTTTGAAAGTAAACAAAACCATGCAATAGACCTAAGACAACATTTGATAATCAGTTTTGCTCTGACAGACAAAGCTAAATGTCGTCAGTGTAAAATTATACACTGTGTGCTTGTGTTGCTAATGGAAAATTTGACGCAAGTTCGCCTTAAGAAGACCAGCGTGCCGTACTGGGATTAAAAATCAAATTAAAGATGACACTTTAATTTTCTGGCTGTAATACGTGGTATCATATTGACATTTCAGCAGGGAAAGGACATGTTTGATGTGTATATTTTGGTAAAGTCATTACACATGTACCAGAAATCTCAATATCCAGCAGTTATATATTCAGTAAATTGTGGCAGTAAACAGTAAAGTTATTGGTGACTACAGTATGATAAGAACACATATAATAAATACTTACTTGTTCATCATCGAAGTTTTGATTTCTTTTATTAAAACGTCAATATAATTTTATTTCGTTCAAAAGCTGATTGTGTTAATTTATACAAACAAACCGTGCATCGATTTATAGTGTGCAACACGGATGCAATTTTAACAACTACGTACATAGGGCTTTTAGACTCGAATTAAACATTTTCTTCTTATTCCCCAAACAGATTTTATAAAACAACAGTCAGAGTTTTGCGTAAATTTGACATACAGCATTCATACTGAATGTTGTAAATAACAAAACAAGGAAAGCTGATGTTTAGAAGCATCGTGTTCGTTTTAAGCTATTGATCTCTACAATATTGACCTTTTGCTTATATCGCTCTCAATCAACAGTATGTACATATCGATGTACCTGCAGACAGGCGTGTTCTGTTCAGCACTTTCTAGAACTGTCAGCTGAATATTTAGCTAAGTTTTTTAGCACCGGTTTCGAAAACCGAGGTTGAAGGTTACGTGGCCCACGTTACATATAGTGGGATGTGTTCTCCGTGATGGTGGATCTCAGAGAAGAGTCCTAAAATAGGGGGCGTCAGTGGTGTGGCATCATTTATTACTACTGATGAACAGCTTCAATAAAACCGAGGCTGCTGTTTTCTCGTGCAGGCTATGCTTCCTGAGGGCTTTCCCTTTCATCAGTTTAATTCAAACAAACAAACAACCTCGGTATTTTCTAATGGTCATTTTAACCCATACCATTTCTCATTCATTCAAGTTTCTTTTAAATATAAGCTTATTTTAAAGGAATTGCTTGTTTGTTGCTATCATTGTTTATTTTACTTCTGTCAATCCCTCTATATTGAAAACCTGCAAATACATAAATAATGCAGCGAAAAAAATTCTACGAATGCAAACACGTCATACATTACAGGATGTATTAAAAATTCATGATTTATTGTTTATACTCTGCTTGCGTTTATGCCAGGTGAATGAACTCTTTTTTATACCTTAATTGACGCTTGGCATATAGTTCCGAACAA
>Ga0224511_10002996_pt1 | contig 11851 bp, 11 predicted proteins | sample SF_May12_sed_USG_2_FD_169988 | JGI IMG/M metagenome (GOLD analysis project Ga0224511, IMG submission 169988) | Sediment microbial communities from San Francisco Bay, California, United States - SF_May12_sed_USGS_8_1 | ecosystem: Environmental > Aquatic > Marine > Sediment | place: USA... | reverse complement strand
GAATGGATGGCAGTGCAATCATACTTATCTGATATACATATAAACATATATTTGATAAGAATATATTCTGCGAAAATCTTGAAACAATTGTACACTTTTACATACACTATATGCATATCTCGGCTCCAAGCCGTTATGTAAAACTATGTTCCACTATATTCACGGACTAGGAAAGTAAACATAATCACTAAAAAAAGGGAAATGAGTAGCCTGTCATGTTATGTTTAGAAATGGCGGCCAAGTAATTCGGGAATAAAATCACAACCTACGAGGAATTATAGCTGGTGGGGAGGCAACTCCATAATCTCATTGAGCAAAAGTTGTACTAAACGAATGAAGAAAAGTTTGGTAAAGGAGCGCGGGAGCCAGGTCCATCAGGAGAGCTCAGCACAAGGTGTTGTCTACTACTGCTAGGCTGGTTGAGTCCCAGGCCCTGTCTGTAATGGCTGGTTGATGGCATGCTACTCTCGGCTTCACTGTCTGTGTAACTGTACATATTGCGACTACGAGCCCGACCATACGAGTTCTGCCACGATTGCTGAACAGCACCTGAGCTGACGTAATGATTATAGCCGCCATATTGATAGTGATTATAGCTAGGGGTCACTGAGCCACCTTTTGTAACATCATCGTCACTAGAGTCAGACCCACTTACGTTGCCCTGCAAGAATATTTTTAAACTTTTCAGAGGAACTTTCAGCCAAAACAAATACAAAAATCTGGTTTGTATTCAAAACCTCCTAGTTCAAAGTGTTCTTGCCCAACAATCACTAGTAAAAACAGTAACGGACATTTCAAAGCTTTCTCCGTTCATTACACAAGCAAAGGTTTGATCACTTAATTGGGTAAAACGACAACTTATGCAAACATAAGAGTGTGCATACGAGGTGCAGGTGAAAGAAACCGGTTGACGTAGACTTTAGGGTCATTCGACATGCTCGGACTAACCTAGCCAATCTGTAATCAACCGAACCGTATACAATGATACACTGTCTCTTTTGGCGGTACAATGGTTATCGACCAATAACAACATTCCTAGAAATACAGCATCAAAGCTACCAATAGCTTAGCAGCGATTGCCATGATCTATCCAGTCGATACTCTAAAAATTGTTTAAACACACTTGTGCCTCAGTGTTCCTTATTTTTTTCCAGTTGAAGCTACAAGCAATTTTCCTCCAGTAAATGCCCAACCCAACTGAAATTGTACTGTGTGAATTACCCAGTTTTTATAGATGCATACATGGACAAACTTCAGGTTTATTATGTGTCCCGCACTGACCTTAGTTTCATCATCACTTGACAGCTCCTCTTTCTCTGTGACAGAGCTGCTGTCATAGCCCGGTGGTTCATCCTCAGGGGAGTACAGCACCGCCCCAGGAGAAGGTCGTGGGGGCTCAGTCCTGTAATAACCAAAATAATCAAAAATCAATCAACTATCCCGACATGCAGCCATGGAGTTAGGGAAGGATAACTATATGAGTAGACTGTATCTCTCATTACACTTCTTGATGATTGGGATACTACAAATTTTGAAGCTTCAACTTTTTATGGTACTACCCAAGGAAAAGTATGCGTGTTAAACCTTCGTGGCATCTCTAGTGGAAGCAATAGAAAGAAGTGTGGTTGCCATGGCAATATCAGGCTCGGAATGGGTGACCCTTGGTTTGTGAGAGCGATACAAGCCTTAATCCTGCTAACAGACTGAGTGTGAATGTATAGTACCAAGCATTTGAGAGAAACTAAATAAGAGGCATTCCTGAACAGAGAAAGTTAGTTATCTGGGAGTTGTGCGCAAGCAATGGAGGGAGAGAAACTGTTGGCTTATCCATAGCGGCATGACACATGCAGAGCACTTGCAACCTAGCTAGATACCTTCTTTCTATACGACGACACATTGCACTGTAACAGTTGCACTAGCGTAAAAAATAGCAGTACAAATATCTAGCTGCCGTACCTGTTCTGAACACACTGCAAAGACTAAATGCAAGACATTGTCCACTAGCTGAGCTGTTGCGGGTTTAAGTCTTCACTGAGGGGAAGTGTTTACCTGTACTTGGATCCTCTTCTGTCTTTATCACGGCGCAGTGATGATTGCCTCATCTCATATGTCGGGTAATCACCATCAATTCCAATCACATCCTGTTCATAAGCTTCTTCCACCATTTTAACTACAAAATACATCTTTTGTGACATGAAAAATCCGGAGAATATGTCCATGTAACACATTTACTTTACTGAGTAACTAACTATACTTGGGCACATCAGTTTACTTTACGTTGGAATTTACAGACATTTTTAGAAATTTTCAATTTCATTTGCTAGTCAGATACAGATACCTTGGATACAGAATTTTATCTAAGCAGCGCTAGAATTTCGGACAGGGTGGATTGTTATAGAAACTTATTCTGATGCAAAAACCCAAACCTACAGCACATAGACTGACTGAGGTAAAAACGAAGTGGTAGTTTCGAAGCGAACCATTTTTAGTATCAAGCCCAGCCTCACCTTTCTGTCGGTAACAGTAGCAGCTGAGCAGCGCCACTACCGCTATGATGATTGTAAGTGCTGCAAGAGCAACAATCACTCTAAACCACCAGGTTTTATAGAACGGAGTCACTTTCTGTGCCTGCAGGCCTTTACCAAGGCCGAGTTCATTATACAAGCTGACTTGGTACTGGGAATAGAGTGAAACGCCCTCTGGTGACACAATCTCTTGCGGGAGAAGAACTCGTGAATCTCCATCGCCGTCGCCACGCATCACCAACTCCCATTCTATGAAGCGAAAATGACTTATCACGGCTGTGAATGGTGAATGCGCAAGGTTTCCGCTCTTCGCATGTCATCTGTTGTTTATCGCTGGTCACTTCACGGAGATGACAACGCGTGATTAGAATTGGAGCATCCGTTATAACCCATCATTATGGAGATTTGAATGGGTTTTTTGGCATAAAAAAACTGAAGGGAAGTTTGACTGCGAATGTATCGATCACTAGTACCCGTAATGTTGTCGCCTTCTGAAACTGAATTTAGTAAAAGCCGAAAATTATAAATTATTTAAAAGAAACACCGATAAGCTCTTAAAATTTGATTTATCACAAAAAAGTCAAAATCGGCGATAAACCTGTTTCAATAAGGTACGTAAGAATGCATCCACCCTCAAAACTCTGTTTTCTAACTAGTACATAGTCTATTGGGTTGTCACAGTGATGTGTGTTTGTGATATACTTACTATCATGGAATCCTTCTATGACGAATCCGATCACATCGGCATCACCAGAGGAGCCTTCCTTCCACACCATCATCACACCATCCTCCTCCTCAGTGTATTCTGCTTTTCTGGGTGGGGATGGCACTCCTGAGTAAATATGATGATACACGTCAGGTTCTCTTATACTGAGATCAGGAAGTTGAATTCGGTATGGCGAATTTGAAGTCCCAAAAGTCCTGATGCAGTTCGGACACCAATCTGACTTGGCTTCAGATGGTCATAGTTCGAGAGTCAACTGCCCTGTGACTCGCTGCAGACATGTGTATTTTGTCAAAGGAGGGTCTGGCGGATCTGCGCCAGATCTGGCGGATCTGCGCATGGTCTAAAAACCAGACCACATTCAAAAGTTTGATCCTGGTTCTATGAGTGGCCAAAATGTATTTGTGCTGAAAGTTACCAAATAACTTACCCTTATAAGGTCCGGTGGTGAATTTGCTAGTGATTGTTTCACCATAACCTTTGCTTGTACGAGCTCGCACCGAGAAGAAATAAGTTGTGTTGGGGTCTAACTGTTTTACTTCATCGTGAATCATTGGGCTAAGCACGATATGCTCAAACGTTCTGCTAGGTGGCGCATTTCTCGGTTCTGCAAACATAGATATTAAACGGTCAGGACTTTTTGTATCTATAGATAAATTGTGAACAGTGCAGATATAAAACTAACATTTTCCACCCCTAAGGTAGGATGATACGAGATAGACAAGTCCATAACAATAAAAAGATAGACATCAAGCAAGGCAAGAAAACTGACAGAACTTAGGGAACACCGGTCAGAAAAGCAAAGGATGGAGTTAATAAAATGACTCGGGATGTATACTAACGCAAAACTAAGCCACTCACCAACAGTAGTGACATCTGGATAAGGAAAATGATGCATAGGAATTTAAGGGTAATGCTGGTCAAAAGCAATAACATAGTTTGGTAGGGGCGGCATGAGAAAACTCATGGAGTGGAGTGGAAATGGCGGTAACATTTGTAGCTTCATTCTATGTACACAAACATGGGCTGCTGTATATACATGCTACATACACGCCCATTATCTACCTCGTTCATAGTGACGATGATCATGAATGATATGGTAGTAATCTACATATGTAGTGGAGAAATTGAGCGAGTGAAAACTACAGCCACTATTACATACTAAAGGGCATTGATAACGAGCTGATATGCTGAAAATATTTAGAGAAATATTCTAGTTCTTATTCACTGATTAAAATCAGGTATAGCTACAGTTCGTGCGAGTTCTGTAACATTTTTATAACATGCTAAAGAATGTGAAAAAGAACACTTCCATACGACCCAAGAAAAGGACGAAAGTCACTTGACCCTTACCATCTGATGATGAATCTCTATAGTAGATGACCATATAATCCAGTATAATCCCATTGGGTTCGTCGGGGAGACCCCATGTAACATTCACCAGACTGAGGGTCACTTCAGTGAACTCCAGGTTAGTCGGAGCAGAGGGCTCTAGAAAAAGAAGTTGCTCTAGATAGAAGAAATTGAGTAACATTTCTGCGCCGATCGTGGTTTTCAAATTGAAATGCTCAGTTAGGTCCCTCAATGAATATGCGACCAATGAAAAATTCTAGCCCCATACGGTTTGAACCTTGATCTAAACAGGCTTTTGTGGTTCACCAACACAACAAATATTCAAGGGACCCCCTCAAATACTCAATACCTCATCAACCGCCATTCGATGGGCTTCATAGGCATAATTTTATTTAACAAAGGGACCATCGTTGATTGTCGAGGGAGGAATCAGCCGACGAACTACCACATATAATTCGAGCAACAGAGTATACATTATGGGTGTTCACTCAGTAGCCATAAAAACATATTTGAATATATTATCATTGTATTCCCTTACTTCCTTGGTCTGTGACCACACTTGTAGGTTGGCTTTTAGGCCCCTCTCCTGCGATGTTGAAGGCTGTGACTTGTACCATATATTCAGTGTACGTTTTCAGGCCTTTTAACACATAAGAGCTGCTTTGAGGAGGTGCAATAGAAAAGTTAACTTCTACTGCGCGACGCTGCCGTTCTCCAGCTACTTGGTAGTAAATCTAAAAGTGGAGAATTGTATGCCAATGGAAATTCTATAATAATCTTATAATTTCTCATTTAATCAGATAACTAGTTACCAGTAAAGCAAAATGGAAAAGAAGATGGATTTCACATATTCTTTGATATGAAAGGCTGCTGAAAAAAAGCAAAGGAGAGCCGAATGGAGGGCAAGTTGTGTGGCTTATACTCCTCATTTCTTCTCAGAATGCTCGTACCAGCTTAGTGGCGCCCATCTCCAAACTTTTTCTGAGCTAGGATATTCATGGGGAGCTTACACCCACCAAGTTCATGCAATTGCAACGTGATTACCATACCTTATAACCAAGTAGTTGTCCGTTGAGCTGATCGGTAGGTACAGGTTTCCAAGAGATGACTAGTTCGCTGCCAGTGTCATCAACACGAGACACATTCACATCACTGGGAGAGCCAATGGGAACTAAAAAATAGAATCATGTGATGCACCTCAATCAAATGGAAATGTCGATCTGGTCACTGTACATCTAGTGAGGAATTTTGGCTAAATTATAATTCATAAAACAAAATGTTAACATTTCTTACTATTTTGAATGGGGGGGGTTACTATACCTTTTTGGCAGATCAGGTGTTTATAAATGTCACCATATAAACGAAGCTTCTAATGGTACTTGTCAAGGCGATTCTTAAAACTATAGAGTGACCGAGTGTGAAGCTCGATTGTATCCATCGGAAAACCACTACACGTATTCTCCGTTAGTTATATTGGAATTGTAATCGGACAACCCTCAGCCCAGGGTTATACACAGGGTTGTTCTCATACTCCTAAATCAACCCAAAATTTCCTTTCGACTTCATGGAGGCGGCACAAGAGACCAAAATGGCGATGCTCACCTGCCACACCGACGTAGATCACCACTGGCCGAGAGGCTACGCTATAACCCTGGGAATTGCCAGCACTGATCCTAATCTCATACAGTTCTCCCTGAGTTAGGCCAGATAACATAGATGTGGAAGCTGGATATTGCACATCCTTAGAGCTGAATGTGTCCCAGCTAGCCTTTGACTCAGGTTGATATACAGAGTACCTACAGTAGAAGACAAACATGTCATAGTTGGAGTTGCTTTCTCGGAGACAAAACGGGTAGGGCATCCCCTGCAATTTAGCCATAGTTTTGGGTGTTTGGGTCAGCAACAGAAACCCGATCAATATCATTATCTGGATCCATTTGCATGTATTTATTTTATCATAATGGCTTCAGCAATAAGATCATCCTAAATTATCTGAACAGGTGATACACACTCCCCAAAAACATAGGACTAGCCATGAAACACGCCGCCCCAATGACAAATAAAAAGGACTTCCACAAGGACTTGGACAGCTTACCAAATCTTGGTATGAGTCAGTTGACCATTGTGACCAGTTAGAGGATGCTCCCATGTGATATTTAGGGAAGACTCTGACTCGGGTATGACCCTGAGGCCACGAGGGGGGTATGAGGGAACTTCTGGAGAGGTCTGCTGCATTTTAGGATTCGTGAATAAGCTCTGACCTACAAAATCGCAACAAGTAAATCACATCACTGATATTATCGACCATGATACAAAGTCAAGCATGTAAAATGTGTAAAATTGAGCTGAATTAAACGTTCGCGGCAGAGAAAATGGCGCTTTCAAGGATGTTACTCACCGATGTCATTGTTAGCTGCAATCTGGAAGTAGTATTTAGTGTTTGGCTGGAGGCCTGTCAGATCATATTCTGAGGCAGTACCGGGAATATATGCTTGAACATTCTGATATTCTGTGGAGTCTGTTCTCATTGCTAATGTGTAGTTTCGGGGCTGGACATTATCATTGAGATCTCGTCCCCAGCCAAGCTTCACGGAACGAGAAGTGTGGCCGGTTACCCGGAACTGACCAGGTGTGCCAGGTACATCTACAGAAGAAATAACCAATTGAAATCACGCCTAGTCCATGCCATCTCACAGTACAATAGGTTTACTTAAGGGGACAATTAGCGAATTTGTTGCAAAATATGTTTGAGAAACAGAGTTTATCAAGTGTACTCACCCAAGGACATGGACGCTTTTAAAGAAATTGTCACAACAGGACTGGCACCTCTGTTATTGATAGCCTTCAGTTTGAACTCATAGATGACCTCTGGCTGAAGGTCATTTACTAAATACTGCATGGCCGACAAAGCGGAGTGACTCCGTGTGTTGGTATCACCAGTCAAACCTTTATAGCTGCAAGGGAGAACACAATCTGTGTCTATATCAGGAGTTTTGGCATAGATGATGTTTTAATCTAAAGGTTACTGTAGATGTAAATTATGAGGTATTTCACCCGAAGGCAGGTTTCTCATGACCTGGCTTGTCATGGTGTCGTGGGACATCACCCGCGAGAATCTGGCTACTCTGAACGAGAAGGGAGAGGGGGAGAGGGGGACAACTGTGGTGTGAGCTTGACCCTAATTATCCACTGGTTGGGACCTCCATTATTTTTTACCATGGTGTTCCAAAACCATGCCAAGAATTTAGGGTGAGGGACTTACCAAAGGCCCGTACCAGAAAAGCACTCAGCCGGCAGCAAGGTTTGAACCTGCAATCCTTAGAATGCAGATCCAAGTGTGTTACCGACTGAGCTATCCTGGTCACTAAAAGTTACTATTAATACAAAAATAAGAATGCGGGCAGTTAAAGAGAAGATAACCTTAACTAATCACAAGCAAGTCCAAGAAACAGGCATACCTGCAGACAACACCTTAAATTACAAGCAAAGATCCATAAATCATGATGTGATCCAGATAACAAACTGCCCATCTCGCATATTAACCGCTAGTATAAAAAAATTCCGAGGTTGCAAGAGTCGATAAACTGAATTAATAAATGATTTCCAAGTGAATAACAGTAACAAGATACAAAGGTAGAGAATCCCACTTAACACCATTTACCTAATAGTAGAGTGATTATCAAGAGTACTAAACGAACGCAGACTTTCTCAAAATTCAATGGTTGAGGTGTGGTCCTCTTATGCACATGAAGATGATCATACTGCACAGCGCCGTCAACATTATCTAGATAACGCGGCTGAGGTAATAGTAAATAAAGCCCTCATTTAGCAATGCTAGCCACGTAGGAGTACTTCGGTACTGATATATAACATAACACAGGTATCAGGCTTTAGAATCTATGATGATTCAACATATCAGTCCGTATTAGATTACAATGCCTTACCTCAGATCATAGCGAATATCACCATTTGAGTTTGGATACAGCGGTGGCAGCCAGGTAATCTTGGCAGAACTAGCAGTGATGTGCTGAGCTCCCATACTCTTTGGCTCACTCGGTGCGGTGGGCTGTGTCTGGACACTAGCATTCTGAGACCTGACACCATCACCAATCCGTGTGAAGGCTAGCACCTACAAGAGAAGACAACAGATTACTGCCAGAGGTATATACTGAATGAGAACAACCCTTCAGTTTTTTACAGGCCACCATTTAGATGAAATCTCAATGCCAAGGATATTTAGACTGTAATTTTAGGATACTCTTTGATCTTTCATTCAATTTCTGATGACTGTACAGTGAGTTGAGTAGAAGATTCAAATATCTTTTCAAAGATACTAAGCTTATTCGCCCGGTGCTAGACGTTCGATATTCCCACTTATGAGGCGTCTGAGTATAATAAAATCAGGCGAACAGCACACAGTCAAAACGTCTCACATTGTAATAATCAGCCGACCCAATAGTACCCACTCACTGGTGAAACTTTTAGGACCGATGGTGTTCATCTTCGAGCTAACTAATGCGGTACTAACTGGATGTCAGTTCTGTCAGGCTGTCTCCGCTCGCTTGGCCAGACGCCTGCTAAACTTATATTTCCAAGACACACAAAAAATCCAAACATCTCCCCAGCGTGACCAACTTTTTACTGGTCGTCTGACCAGAAAATCATTCAAAAATAATAAATGAAGTCCTAGTAACGAGACATCTAGCACTGGGCGAAAAGGCTTACTATCAGATATTTTAGAATCCGATGAATAAATTTTTGTACTGAGATAAATATTTAAATACAGTTGTGCATTTCTACATTTTCATCATTATATGGATTAGATCATCACTACCGGTAAGATTATCTGCCCCTTGTTACGTACCTGTATTTTATACTGTGTGTAGCTAAGAAGTGAGTCGATCATCAGTCTTTGTAGCTGTGTCGTGTGGGACTCCGTGCTATCACCACCATGCACTAACACTCTATAGCCCAACACCTCACCATTTGCCTCTTGAGGTGACAGAGCCTCCCAGCTCACCATTACCTCAGTAGCACTCGCGGCAGTGATTTCAGTGATTCGAGGTGCCCGTTGTGGAACTGAAACGTTGATATTTGTCAATGACAAAAGTGTGGTTTATTTGCACTACAACTCTAAAGGACTCTGATTTGCACAGTTTAAAAAAAACTGACACCTAAACGTCTGCAGAAGGATTCCTGTCCAAACTGCAATACCACCAATAAAAAATTGTTGGGATCTTTCCAATTTCTGGTTTCATGCTCTATCGTCACTTCCAATCAAACAATACCAGTTTAAAAGACTTTCGATTTAAGGTCACATATATCCAGATCAGATATTTCTATAAACTAACAGGTGACCATTTTCCCTGAATTTGTATTAATTTCCACTCACCACTTTCTATTGTAGTTGAGCTGACTGCTTGGCTGGGGCCGCTACTGAACTGAGTATTCTTGGCGATTATAAAAATAGTGTAGTTGGTGTACGATTCAAGTCCCCCAAGAATTAGGAATCGCTCCATCGGATCCGTTATGGTTTGGGTAAGCACATCCCCAGTCTCAGCTCGGTACTCCACCGTGTATCCAGTAGGTTCTCCATTAAAATTATCCCATGTGAGTGGCTTGAAAAACGAGAAAGAAACCATCAGGGGATGACAGGTATATAAGGTATACACTATTTCAAACTTGCTATGGTCAACTAGTAAGCTTGAGTTGAAGTCAAGAAATGTGACTGTCAAAGTATTGGTAAATGATGGTTTACTGTAAAATAGTCAAGCATGCTGTCCATAGATCTGATAATTTCTTACCTCGAGATACAACAAGAACATGACCTTCTTGAATTGACTCACTGTAAGACGTGCCAGGATCAATCAACACATTTTGAGATCTGACATAACCATGAATATACATACGATGCATATGTCAATTGATGTAACAAAGAGATACTGTGAACTATAGAGTTCGCTATGCTCTGAAGCAGCTGAAAACAGTCCACTGACCTCCCAGTTGATGATGAGGGTGGTGTGATTCTGTGGTCGCGCTGCCACATCTCGCGGAGGATATTCTGGTTTTGCCATCTCTGTTCGGATGATATCAGGTGTAGACTCGCTAGGTGGACTGTTACCGACGATATTTCGGGAGATCACGCGGAAATAGTATTCAGAGTACGGCTTCAGTTTTCTCACAACCAGTTCCCTACAACCGAAATAAGCGTGATCCGCACAGCAATCGCACGTCTACTATGAGACATGATTAATATATAGAAGCCACTTGCCATCAGAACATCACAGGGTCTGTTGAGATGGCAAAAGATGGCAAAGGCTACTATCAAATATGTACAACAGCATGTATACGGAGTCATGAAAGAATTCAACGAGTGCCACCATGTGAACCTTCATAGCTCTATCCGCAGAGTCAACCTTCGAATTACTTAACTAACCTGGCATCGGGTCTATTCTCTATCCTGTCAACTTGACTCCATGTCTCGCTGAGGCTTGATCTGGCCTGAACCAGCCACGCTGTGACAGGTGCCTGCCCGTCATCACCCGGAGTAAAGCTCAATGTAACATTACGTGCGTTTCGTTTTGAAACCCGTAGAGATGTAACCGACTGAGGCGCAACTACAACCAGAAATTAACTTTCATACCTCAGCAGTTGACTGAACATGTAAGCCAAACAATCGAATTTCAGACATCACACAATCACATGTGTGGACAGATCGAGCTTTTGTTGAGTGTAGGAATGTTAGATTCCAATTTCTGTGTCAGTACTAAGGCTACCGGGTGTAAAGATTACCTCAAGCTTTATTGATATTTTGGGGAATAGTGTCTCACCTGGCGGTGGTCTTGTCAGCACCACTTTCGGTTTCGGAACACCTAACCCTTTAATAGTGCTTGCCTTGACAACCAGGGTATAGGAGGTAGTGTGTCGCAGCTGTGCAATAGTCTTATTAGTGGTGGAATTATCCAATGCAAAAGCACGATTCAGTCCAGGACCAGTTATAGTCACGTTATAGCCTAGAACAAATCAAAAGTTATGTAAAAGTTTTACTCGTTTAAAGAAGTATCAAAAATGTTTATGCGCGTCATTCTCTGTGGGAGACAAATTTGTTAGTTTCCTGTCTCCCACATAGAATAGCGACACGCATACACATTTTGACAACATTTGGCATAGTATAGTCGGATTGCTCAGTGACTATGTAGTAGGCTTGCGATCATGAGGTCTTCGGGCTGTTGTGGGAGAGAGGCTGTCA